>Ga0334896_1002288_pt1 | contig 13722 bp, 11 predicted proteins | sample GraSluR3_MG_8_FD_207734 | JGI IMG/M metagenome (GOLD analysis project Ga0334896, IMG submission 207734) | Sludge microbial communities from methane-producing bioreactor in Wageningen University, Netherlands - Granular Sludge_27_06-R3 | ecosystem: Engineered > Bioreactor > Anaerobic >... | reverse complement strand
CTTGAGCATGTTTCTCTCGTATCCTCGTTCAATCCGTTCGCCATTCGGCAGTTCAACCGGGTGTCCAAAAAGGCGGTTCCCACTGCGGTCATCTACAGTGAGGCAGAAGAGGTTCCCGCACCGCTCCGGCATGGTTGGGGTCGCCACATAGCCCGCTGTTCCGTGCTTAAACCGGACTTCCAACTTGTTACGGAGAAGAGTGTGAGGAAATTCAATCTGAGACTCGGCTACCCGCTGCTAGCATGGACCGTGGATGACTATGCGGAGGGGAAGCGTCTGATAGAATTGGGGGTAAGCGGACTGGTTTCGAACGATCCCGGTCTATTCTCCGACCTGATCGGTCAGCGATAGAGATAACGGTACAGCAGTGAGGCGGAAATTGCCCCGAATCTAGTGAAGGCCTCACCTCTTGCCTCCTCCAGAGACGCCCCAATCGCGTTTGCCTGTACGGTGCTGGTACGACCGAGTACGACCTGTCTGGTAAGATCGATCAGCATAGCCTCTCCAGCAACCGTCACCACAGCACCCCGCTCGGTATTCTTGTGGTGCGATACACCTACATTCCCGTACATGACCAGTGGGTATTCAGGATATCGCTGGCGGAGCGTTGCTATGAGATCCTCATCTTCGTCGACGATTCCGGACGGTCGTGTCAAATCCATTCGTATCCCATCCTTCGCCAGTTCAGATGCCAAGCCGGATGCTGCTAGAGAGGTTGTGAGCAAATCCCCTTGTAAGGAGTACTCAGACAGAGCAACCAAGAGTGTTCGCGACTGCAGAATGGATATCCGTCGGTAGGGATAGACTACCTGCTTGGCTTCGATGAGGTCGATCAACTCTGCGTGGAGTTCAGGATCGATCTCCGCAATTGGAGCAAGCGCACGCTCCAGATGTATCATGAAAACGAGCTGTCCATCTCCAATGATCGTCGGATTGCTTGGGGTGTAGAGTATCTGTCCCGATCCATCGGTGACGAATTGCTGCATATCCTCGTACTGCCGACCTAATGCATCACGAGCGATCGAGTATGCGACGACCGGCGCACCCTCGACTCTCGGCGAGAGCGATCGGGGGCCTCTCCGAACGGTCACTGAGGTAGTCGGTACAGATGGGTCTCCCTGAGCTATCGAAATGGTTAACTGACGGAGAATGCTCCTCACTCGGTCAACAGCCTCTGCGTATTGTCGCTCGCCTCTATCCACAGGAAGGGAGGCAGCGATCAAGGCAGTCTGAATATACTTCTCCGCTGCTATGGTGTCACGATTCTCCCTGAAAGCCTGAGCTCCCTCCTGCATGAGTCGATCCATCTGTCGCTGCCGTTCAAGCAGAAGCACCTCGGCTTCGGTTCGAGCCGTCTCGAGCACTTCCCTGTCGGCGACAGCCAGAAAGAAGACCGTAATACCAGAGGCATCCTCCTTCACGAACTCCTGGGTGACTCTGAGTCGATACGAGTCGATTGCATTCCGACTGGAGAGTTCCGCGATATGGAGTCCTGTGACATCTCTGCCGATATACTCCGATATCTGTCTGAGCACAGACTCATAGGCCAATACCCGTGCACGAGTCTCTCCAGCTGCTGTTCCTCTGCCGATGAATGCACTCTGATTCCGTGATATCTGCGGTTCATAGACCCATACCGGAACCCCTTCGAGATTCGATCGGACCCAGGTGCTCAACGACGAGCACCCGGAGAGTGTTATGAGGAGCACAAGAGTGAATATGCCGACTACGTTCTTCATGCTTCCTCCACTTTACCATATCCAACCGAATGTCGGCGAGATGGTAAGTCCACGCTCATTACTCTGAAGACTCGAAAACACCCCATTCTCGCGTCTCGTCCGATACCGATATCCGGTGCTCACACCAAAGTACCAGTGACCATCCGCAAGGTAGGAGATCTCTAATGACACTTCGGCTCCATAGAGAAACTCGGCCGGTAGTGAATCAAAGACGAGCAAGCCCCCCACTACCTGCGCCTTACCGGCGAGCTGTACATTGGTCCACCAACGTCCCTGCATATGTCGAGAGGCTGTCAGCTGCCCAAGGGATATCTGCCTGAGTAACCCGACACCGAGCGTATACTCAAACCATCCTGCATCGTACTGATATATCCCTTCTGCGGTGCCGAAGAGGCGGAATTTGGATTCGAGAAGGACTGTCTCTACTGTCACCGCAGCACCGGCTCGGTTCAAGGAGAGTGGAAACGAGAATTTGAGAGACAAGTCCGTTTTCACCGGAGTCAGCGGCATTCCAGCTGAAAGTGGTCTACGACTGTAGAGTGGAACAAGTTCAGTGACTCCGGTTTCGGCCCCATCTGACGTATGGAGAAACTGATCTGCCACCTCGAGCAGAGCTATGGAGACTCCTTGTCGATCGAGAATGCGAACTCGAGATCCCCGCTTCACCTGCCAACCATCGTATGTAGTCCAAATTCCCGAATCATGTACATTTGAGATCTTGGGACCCTCTCCATCTGGCACGAGGTATATACTGTTCTCCCTGATAAAATATCGAAGTCTCTGTTCATACCTAGTCTCCCAAGTCTCAAGAGAGTCGGTAAGAAAAGCGATCGTGTGTTCTCCCGACTCTGAGGGGCCAGTCCAGGAGAGCTCAATCCAAACAAGGACACTGTCTTGAAAAAGGGTGGTATCGAGAGAGACGCTCTCAATGGCGACTGTGAAGCGCTGATCAGAATCCGAACTGAAGTGAAAGACCCAATCCAACTCCTCCTGCACAATCCGTTCAGTCGTTGCCCGGATATCACCCGAAAGAAGACTTGCCGAGCTGTCCGCCCTGACGTCAAGCGAAAACGTTCCACTAGCGGCACTACCTGCAACGGTGGTGACCCATAGGAAGATCATCACCAGAAGTATCCGATAGCGGAACGGACTCAAATGTTCACTCCTGCCCAGAAGAGGGCAATCTGCTCTGCAAGCAACATCGACTCTTCCATCGCCGGCATGGCGACCCACTCGAACCGTGAATGCAGATTGTGCGATCCTGTGAAGATATTCGGTGCAGGAATTCCCATCTCCGCAAGTCGAGCCCCATCGGTACCCCCACGAATAATCTTCTCCTCAAGCGCAATGTCCAGGCGCTCTCCGGCTTTCCAGATAGCCTCCATGATAAGGGGATCTTTCTGGATGGCTTCGTACATGTTCCGGTAGACGACCTTCGCTGAAACGGTGACCGACCCTCCTGGGAAGAGCTTCTCGGTAGTCTCTCCTAGGCTCTTCAGGGTGTCGATTCTCCGTTTGAGACCCTCCGACTCGAAATCTCTTGCATAAACAGTGAAGTGAGTGGATTGACTCGTTCCCTCTATCTCTTCTGCACAGTAGTACCCGTACCTGCCATCGGTCGCCTCGGGGCTCTCGCTTGCCGGTAGTGAGTTTATAAAAGAGACAGCCATGGAGACACTGTTCACCATGCGTCCCCGTGCTGCTCCGAGATGATAGGGAACACCTTTGCATTCGACTTCGATGGTAGCTGCATTGAAACACTCCGCCTCGATCTCACGCCGTCGGCCTCCATCGATGGTGTAGCAGCAGCGAGATTTGAGACGACTTGCATCGAAGGCATCCATGCCGCCGCCTGTCTCTTCATCGGAGGTGAATACGAGTTCAATCTCCCCATGCTTCGGTGCATGTGGAGAGAGAAGTCGCTCTGCAAGCGTCATGAGGATTGCCACCCCTGCCTTGTCGTCGCCACCAAGGAGGGTTGTCCCATCGGTTACCACCAAGGTCTCCCCGACATATTGGATAAGCTCGGAATTCTCTTCAACACGTATGCGGTAGTCTTCATTCAGCACAATGTCAGAGCCATCGTACGACTCGATCACTCGTGGCTTCACCCCATTCCCAGGGACATCGTCTGCTACATCCACATGTGCCATGAACCCGATAGTGGGAGCAGAGACCCCCTTGGGAAGATTCGATGGGATTCTCGCTATCAGATATCCGTTCTCGTCGAACAGGATATCGGCTATTCCAAGGTCTGAAAGCTCCTGCTCCAACATGCGCAGTAGCACCAACTGCCCATCGGTAGTGGGTCGTTTATCGACTATATGAGGATCGCTCATGGTATCTACGGCAACATACCGCAGTAGGCGATCTAATAGGGTCTTGCTAAGGGGAGATTGACTCATGCTCTACACTCCTGAATGGTATCTTGGATCTCTTGCTGCATTATTCCACATTTGAAGATGACAGGCAAGGCAATCCCCCCACGTCGATACCCTCCTCTCATGCATCGAAATTATACTTTTTCAACATGGGTTTCACCATGTCCATAACTTGATAGATAGAGAAGACCACTATGACCAGACCGGTCACCACGGGTCCGTTTGACATGGTCTTTCCCACCGTCATCATAGATGTCGCGATGGCATACGACGCGCCCGGATCTGTGGTGACATCGACAATCCACTCCTGGAATGATTGCGAAGCGGAATCCTCTCCATACTTATAGTACCGGTAGATGGCAAGCAGTGTCGTCGCAGTTACTCCTGCAGCAACCGAGATTGCGGCAGCAGCTGTGATCTTTCCCCAGAAAATGGTATTGGGTATACAAGCGTAGACGATTCCCGCAACCATGAGCACGAGCGTCTTGGTTACCAGTTTCTGTAGATCCCGCATGAAGGCAGGTCGCTGGCTTGGTGGTAGTGCTCTACTTTGCACATTTCCATACTCTGCAAGAGAACGTTCCACCTGTGCCACTCGGCTGGAGAGTTCCGAGAACTCCTCTTCTGAGACAAGCTTCTCTGCTGCTGCAAGGACCCGATCCGAATCGGTGCCTATAGCCACCTCATGACAGAAAGCCAAGTAGTCCGATCCCTGTGTCTCATCGAGCATATTCGAGACAATGGCATTCCCAGACGATTCACCGAGCACGCTCCTGACAGACTGATCAAGCTCCCCATGCTCATCGAGCACCGGTTGCACAACGGCAATCTGCTCCTCCACCACGCGAGCTACCACTGGAACCATCTCCTCTTCACTGACAGACGGATTTCCCAACGGCTGCCAGGCGAGAGAACACCCGAGTAGACTCACTACCGTCCAGACAACCAGCGCATTAGTCAGTACGGTCTGCACCGTTTTTCTCATTTCCCACTCCTTTTTATTGTGCCTACCGGCCTCCACCGGTGGCGATCGATGCGAAAACCCATCCGACATCCACAGAGAACTGAAGGCGACTCCACGAGGGAACCAGCCCCGTTATATAGGCGAAGCTCTCGGTTGCACTCTCAGCGGGATCTCTATAGATAATCGAGGGTCTGACAAACCACCTGGGAGCAAATTCCCAAGTGTATCCGAATACACACTCGTTCAGATAATGGATTGGTTCGTTCGGAACATGGGTACCAGTGAAGAGAATGAGCTGGGTAAGCGTGAAACCGATGTATGGTCCGGTCCCCCATGGATGGACCAGGAGCTTCAGCGAAATATCGAAGAGTACTTCATCTCCCCCACTGTGGTCGAAAGTACAGGCAACAGGTATTTCGAATCCAACACCCTCGGATACCATACTACCGACGGATAATCGAAACCGAAGAGCATTCTGCCACAAGGCATCGACTGAGAGGGCATCGATGGTACCATAAAGAGAGATTTTCGATTGTTCGTGCGTAGGGTGGGCTGCAGGGCATACTGCTACCAATATGCAACACAGTAGGATGATTTTTCTCATGTCAGCTCCTCTTCCAATAGGTCAGGTGCACCCTATCATCGCGAAGATGGAGCCGCAATCGTCAGTTCAGACTAGTCTTCATCCCATCCGAGAGCCTTTGTGAGAGCCTCTTTCTTGCTTTTCATGAAGAAGATTGTGAACCTTGCATCGTCCTTGTCGGCAATTGAGAAGGTCACTCCACCTCTGAAGCCCACAACTCGACCAATGGTAAAACCCTCGATCGACTCGATGTCAACAGACCATACAAGTCGTGCTCGTTGTCCATTGTTCCTATTCCGATACCGCTGGTAGAGATCGACTGACCGCTCAGTGACCACAAGTCTTCCACGGACCAGGTCCTCGCTTGACATAGGTGGCACCTTTCCAGCGAAAACCGAAAACTTGATTGGCCCGTCATATACCGTTGAGACATCTGAATCGCTCACCCAGTAGGAGGATCGATAGTAGAGATACAGAACCACGAACATGAACAGAAATAGAGACCAGTAGGCCCAAAGGGCAATCTGATTCGACGGCATGAAGATCACCACAGCGAACAATACGAGAAGAAGGATTTTCAACAACGTTTTCATAGGGGGCGAGCACTCCTTTCAGATAGTCAATTCGCATGATACCACATCACCTACATCAAAGAAACAGCAGAGTATTTGTCATATCCCATCTTGGATACTCCTTCCAGGCCAAAAAAATTCTCTCTTGTACCGATCAATACTTGACATATGCTTTTACAAGAAAATAGTATGCATGCATGTGTGGAATAGTAGGTTACATCGGTCACAAGGAAGCGGCAGGCATTCTTCTCGAGAGCCTGGAACGACTGGAATACCGAGGATACGACTCGGCAGGACTCGCACTCTTGAATGGGCAGGACGTGGAAGTCGTAAAGCGATCAGGACGCATCACCGCTCTGAAAACGCTGATCGAAGAGACCCACCGCAACGGCATGGCCGGAATCGCACACACTCGATGGGCCACCCATGGAGCTCCCACAACCGTGAATGCACACCCGCACACAGCATACGATGGCTCTGTAGCAGTGGTTCACAACGGTATCATAGAGAACTACCTTGAGCTACAGACCTTTCTCGAAGAGAAGGGTATTCTCTGTGTCACCGAGACCGACACCGAAGTCATCGCCCACTTGATTGCACTGTTTTGGGATGGAGATGGGGTATCGACCCTCGGCAAGGTGATGAAGATGCTCCGCGGATCATTCGCATTGGCCGTAGCTCATCGTGAGCAGCAGAATCGTCTGTTCATAGCAAGACGAGACAGCCCGCTGGTCGTAGGACAGGGTATCGACGAGATGTTTCTCGCAAGCGACCTTACCGCACTACTCTCCTATACGAGAGACTTCTGTTTCCTCAAGGACAACCAGATAGCATCGATCTCACAGAACGAGCTCCTGCTCTACGATGAACAGCTGAACGGTGTGGTTCCCACCTTCGTGAAGAGCACTTGGGATGTTCTCGCTGCAGAGAAGGATGGATACGATCATTTCATGCTCAAAGAGATGATGGAGCAGCCGAAGGTCGTCTCGGATACGATCAGGGCACGGATCAGATCCGATAAACGGGCGGTGGTATTCGACAAACTTGGGCTCGATAGAAACTATCTACAGAATATACAACGCATTTGCATCACTGCCTGCGGGACGGCCTACCATGCAGGCATGATCGCCAAGTACCTGTTCGAACATATGGCTAAGATTCCGGTAGAAGTCGAATTTGCCAGTGAATTTCGCTACAGAAATCCCTTAGTGGACAGCAATACACTCGTAGTAGTAATCAGCCAGTCGGGGGAGACCGCGGATACACTCGCTGCACTGCGAGAAGCAAAGCGGCTCGGAGCCAAGGTGCTTGCCATCGTGAACACCGTCGGCAGTTCGATCGCCCGAGAGTCGGATGAAACGATCTACACCTGGGCAGGGCCAGAGATTGCCGTAGCATCGACCAAAGCCTACATTGCACAACTCTCGGTCATCCATCTGCTCACCATATTTCTTGCATCGATACGGGGAACCATGACCAGTGATGCAGTGGAGACCTACCTAGGCGAACTTGAGGCGATTCCGGGAAAAATCGAAACTATCCTCGAACAGAGACATGTGGTGCAAAGACTTGCGAAGGAGTTCGCCCATGCAGGAGATATTTTCTTCATAGGCCGTGGGTTCGACTATACGATAGCCCTTGAGGGGTCGCTCAAATTGAAGGAGATCTCCTACATCCACTCAGAGGCATATGCGGCTGGAGAGCTGAAGCATGGTACTATCGCATTGATCGAGGAGGGAACCTTTGTCGCCGCGCTCTGTACGCAATCGACCATGATCGACAAGATGATCTCGAACATCAAGGAGGTGAAAGCTCGAGGAGCCCGAGTCTTAGCCATCGCTTGCGAACGGACCACCAGCTTGAGCAGGGTTGCAGACATGACCCTGCTGCTTCCCGACACTCCCGATGCGCTCGTCCCCATACTGGCAGTTGTTCCACTGCAGCTCTTTGCCTATTATTGCGCACTGGAAAGGGGTTGCGATGTGGATAAACCGAGAAATCTTGCAAAATCGGTCACTGTTGAATAGTTGCCGATCGAGTGCTGGCAACGAAAGCTTATCTTGCACTCCTTTCATTCTTGCATCCACTTGCCTATACCCCTCTTTCGCTGTATGTTTACAGCATGCATTCCATTCCCAATTATCCTGACAAAACTCCTCTGGAGCTTGGTCATTTTGCGTCGCTCCAGCCATTCCTCCTCAAACACCGCCATGGGGTCAGTGAATACTCCATGGCATCGCTCTACCCATTCACTCGGAAGCGACACTATACAGTGAGCGCCTTTCGGGATGCTCAGGGTGAAGAGGCCTTTCTCATTCGCGGCATCCAGTGGAATGAGGGACGAGAGGAGATCTTCGCCATGCTCCCGAAAGGGTATCCGGGAAAGGAGTTGATTGACGATCTAGCGACTCGGGTACAAGAGATCAATACCATAGCTGAAGATCTCGCCCCAGCATGGGACGAAGCTCTTACCTCCAACCATGGGAACCTTTCCCTAGTTGAAGATCGTGACAATGCCGACTATATCTATCTTCGAAAAGACCTCATAGATCTCAGTGGCCCCAGTTTGCACAAGAAACTGGTACATGCACACCGTTTCTCGGAAGAGAACCCGAACCGTGTGCTTGTTCCCGCTCACCTAGCCAAGAGCTCGGACATGATCGCCGTGCTCGACCAGTGGGCTGAGGGGAAAGATGTCATTGAAGACTATCGAGCTACCCTGCTTGCGATAGAGTCGAAAACGGAGCTTGGCCTTCGTGGTGTCGTACTGTATACAGACGATACTCCAGTAGCGTTCACCCTGGGAGAAGAGGATACCATGAGTAGGTTCATCATCCATGTGGAGAAGGCTGTAACCGGCTATCGTGGCGTGTATCAGTACATCAATCGTGCATTCGCATCTGAGTTACCCGACCGCATAATTGAAATCAACAGAGAACAGGATCTGGGCATTCCAGGTCTTCGTCAGGCAAAGAAGACGTACAAACCGAATCGTATGCTCATGAAATACCGAATACGGTTCAACTAGGAGTCTGACTGCTGATTTCGAGCGAACATATTCATGAGCAGTCCAGCACCCATCATATCGGGCTGTTCCATGCTCTTGAGACTATCGACGAACTCCTGAAAGTCGACAAGCGTTTCGAGAAGTAGAAGTCGTACAAACGCCTCATACTCCTGTTTGCCACTCACCTCGATCAGCGACCCCTTGCGCCGGAGAATGAACACCATCTCCTCCTTCCGAATCTGCCATGAACGAACCGACCCCTCAATGGTCCTCACGAAGAACCCCTCTGAGCGGAAGGCATCGGAAAACGATTTGCGCAGGAATTCGGCAGCTCGTTCCGAAGGAAACTCGAGTTCGAGTGTCACCATATCGGCTGTTGCCGGCTCTGATATCTTCTTTCGGTACCCGGAGCCCCCAGAGAAGCTCTTTACCAGCAATGGAGGAGCTGCAACAGATGCCAGCAACATTGTCATGACCGCAACACCGAACATATCCGGTCCAATGGCACCGCTTGCCAGTCCGATCCCAGCGACGATGAGCGTCACCTCACCACGGGGAAGCATGCCGGCTCCTATTCGCAATGCCCCTCGCCAGTTGAAACCCACAAAGAGTGAGGGGAGGCCGCACCCGGCGAGTTTTCCAACAAATGCGATCAGGCTGAACAATAGCCCGAACCCGAGTACGGAGCTGATCGCCGAGAAGTCGACCATCATCCCCATGACAGCAAAAAAGACTGGGATGAAATAGTCGCCTACACCCTTGATCCGCTCTGTGATCTCTGCCGAAACATCGGTCTGGCTGAACGAGAGTCCTGTGATATAGGCTCCAATGATCATGGCAAGCCCTGCCATCTCGCTCAGTCCTGCAAGCAGGAGCGCGATGCCAAATGATATCTCGGCGATCACACTCAATGATTCGAGCTGCTTCATCCACTTTGTCAAATGTGGAGCAACCATAATCCCGACTACCATGCAGATAGCCCAGAAACCGACTGCTTTCAGTGCGACCGAACCGATCCCGGACCATGCGACAGAACCACCGCTCATCTCTACAGAAGAGATACCCACAACCACAGAGAGCAGAACAATGCTGATTACATCGTCCAGCACTGCGGCAGCGAGGATTGTGACACCCTCAGGCGATGAGATCTTCTTTGTCTCGCCCAAGATTCTTGCGGTTATGCCGATTGATGTGGCTGTGCAGATGGTTCCGAGAAACAGGGCCTCTGGATCCATGATCGAGTGGACACTCGGGTGGAGCAACACCGTGACTGTCGATCCTAGGAAGAACGAGATGATCACCCCACCGAGCCCGACCACCGAAGCCTTCCCGCTGAATCTGAGAAATGTCGGAAGATCGGTCTCAAGACCACTTGAGAACAATAGGAGAATAGATCCTATGGTGGCAATACCATACAATTCTGGACTCACGGGGATGGTGCCGGCGACAGGAGGAAAGAGGGGCCCGAACGAACCAAGCGGAATCGCTCCCAGTACATAGGGGCCGATTATCATACCGGCCACCAGCTCTCCAAGCACTTTCGGTTGGTGAAGTTTCGTCGAGAAGAACCAGCCACTTATCTTGGCCATAACCAGAATGACTCCCAGTTGGAGAGCAAGAACCATCATTTCATGTGCCATATGTGTACCTCAGAGTCCGAACACTGCAAGTACGTCTTCTGCGCTCTTTGCACTGAGAAGGCGCTCACGAGCCTCTTCTGTCTGGATGACCATACTCACCTCGGCAAGAAACTGTACATGCGGCCCCACTCTATCGACTGGACTCAGGGTCATGATGAAGATCCGACTCGGCTCCCCATCGAGCGAAGCGAAATCGATACCTTCAGGTTTCAGACCGACTGCAGCGACCAGCTCCTTGACAGCCTTTGTCTTGGCGTGAGGTATCGCAACGCCGTGCTGTATGCCGGTGGACATTTTCCGTTCACGCTCCATGAGGGCGGAGAACACTTCCTCGCGATCGGAGATTTTTTTCTTCTCCACCAATATATCGAGCAGTTCGCCAATCACACCCTCTTTCGTGGTGCTTTTAAGCGAAGTGGTGATTACTTCAGGACTCAGAATTCGTTTGATCTTCATATCCAAGTGATACCACCATTGCCCGTTTCATGCAAGATACCCAACTCGGAGTTGAAGCAGATACAGAGTTCCCGGGGTATATACAGTGGAGGTTCATATGAAAACACACACACGGATCATTGCACTACTGGTACTTGCTACGCTTCTGCTAGCAATCGGATGTGAAGAGCAGTCTGGCACGTCCACTCTGCAACTTCGCTTCATGACCGACCCCCCTGTATCGACACAGACCCGGGATCCGGTAAGTCCAGGAGGACAGGGACTGGCAATCACCGATTACACGGTGAGTGGACAAGGCCCGAATGGAAAGACATTCAGTGTCGCTACGAGTAGCACGCAGGTAGAGATCAGTGGCCTGGTGATCGGAACATGGAATATCCAGGTGCAAGGACTGAATCAGCAGGGGACAAAGCTCGCCGAGGGGAGTATCTCGCATCATCTCACCACACAGGACAATCAGGTGCAGGTGCTACTCGACGACCTGGAGGGTTCTGGAACGGTACGGATCGACTTTTCCTGGGGAGACAACGAATTTACCGATATCTCCCTCGATCTCAAACTCACTCCTCAGGGAGAGGAGCAGCAGACAATACCATCCGAATACAAACAAATCGATAAGAGTACAGCGACAGCGACCTTCGAAACCGAGCTGGCAACCGGTTCATACGAGTTGGTGTATAACCTGTATTCAAACTCACACAATATCGGTGGTGGTGTAGTAGCGATACGGATTCTCGACGGAATGATCGCCGAACGGGATATCGAGATCATGATAGACAAGGTCACCCCCGAAGCGACCGGGCTCACTCTCTCGAGTCGTGTGGTGGAACCGGTTCGAGGCGACATTGAATCGATTGGAGAGAGCATTCTTCCCAATACTCCAATCTCAGTGGCATTCAACCATACAGGAGGGGGAGGCGGGTTACCGCTCACGATAGACTGGTACCTCGATGGTCGGCGTATTGGTGAAGGAGAATCGGTTGAATTCGCCACATACACGGGAAATCATCAGCTCGATGTAATCGCTCAAACAGATGCTTTCGGTAGCGTGGGATCTGAAAGCCACCCTTTTCTGGCATCGGTTGAACCCTTGGAAGGAGTCCCTGTCACGATTCACGCAATCTCCAATGGCGATACCGATATAAACGAACAAGCATACTGGTTACAAGATATCAGAGACACCGCATTCCTCAGAGATGGGAATGTCCTCATTGCGAGTGCACAAGGTCTGCAGATCTGCAGTGTATCAAAGGACAATCTCATAGTCGAACAGAGTTATACCTCTACCAATGCTCCCTCGGGAGGCGGTCCCTACCCTACATCGGGTATCACCGATATCGCGGTGGACCCCTTTACCGATATCGTGGTCACCACAGACAGAGATCTCGGATTTCTAGCATTCTACAAGTATAGACCCTCGACCAAGTCCTTGGAACTGATTACCGAAATCACGGGAGCTGCAGATGAAGGGAAGTGGGGAGATAGTGGAACATCGAAGGCCATGCTCGATACCGATCTCAAAAGGGTCTATGTCGGAAGGAAAGGGTCCAGCAAACTCTACCAGGCAACATACGACGAAACTGGAGTCGGTTCATTCAACTACACACTCCTTGCCACACCTGAATTTCACAATCTAAGCGAACATAGCTCGATCACACTGGATACTCAGGCTCGTAGAGTAGCTGTGGCATGTGAAGCGTCGGGATCTTTATTCGTGTTCAAGCCGAACCTGAAGTTGGATGGATCTTTAGTCACCATGGAAAGCATGGGTCATTACATACATGAAGATCCAAGCGTCGATGGCCCTTTCTCGCTCCACTTTTCCGACGGCAAGCTGCTCGGACTCATGAGCGATGGAGTACATCTGTTTGCGCCCCCATCAACCGGTAGGGAGTGGATGAATATCGGGGAGCAGTCGGGCTATCGAGGAACGGCTCGTGCACTGGTTCTCGATCCGCTCAAGCAGAACGGCTGGGCAGTGCACGGACAGGACGATTTCACGGTCTCCCACATCTCTTTCCAGATGGGAGTACCGAGTTACTCACAGCAGGTCATGGAGACCGACTTACAAAACCCGAAGAAACTCAGTTGCTCGTCAAAAGGCGACCTGCTCTGTCTCACTGGGGGAAATGAGTTGCGGTTGTTGAGAGTAGCTGATGGATAATCACGTGTATGGCCATTGTATGGTCAGTGTCGTGCCCGCCTCTTCGGTGCTCGTTATACCAAGCGTTCCGCCGTGGAGTCGGGCAATCCTCTCGACTATGGTGAGTCCCAGACCGCTTCCTGCGGTTGCCCGCGCAAACTCACCCCGATACATCCGTTCGGTGATTCTGGGAAGCTCCTCGGATGATATGGGAGGGCCCAGATTGTGGACTGAAAT
>Ga0334896_1002271_pt1 | contig 13784 bp, 16 predicted proteins | sample GraSluR3_MG_8_FD_207734 | JGI IMG/M metagenome (GOLD analysis project Ga0334896, IMG submission 207734) | Sludge microbial communities from methane-producing bioreactor in Wageningen University, Netherlands - Granular Sludge_27_06-R3 | ecosystem: Engineered > Bioreactor > Anaerobic >... | reverse complement strand
AGTAACCGCATAACAATTTCAGATTTGCTTTTCGCACTCCATCGCTTCTTCTTCTCTGCCATTTTTAGCCTCCCAGTTCAATATTTTATCACCCATATTTTAGCATATTTTTTGTCCACATTAAACTGGGGCCATTATAATTGAAACTTTCCGATTGTGGGAAAAAAACATTAAAAGCCTATCATCTCAAGGAATTATACCGACTGGGATATGAATCCCAAACAGAAGAAGCTTTTGAAGAATATCTTAAGAAATGGTATTATTCGGCAACCCATAGTCAATTGGAACCGATAATCAAAGCCGCTAAAACTATCAAAGAACATTGGGACGGTGTGGTAAGATGGCGTAAAAGCCAAATATCAAATGCAATCTTGGAAGGGTTTAATTCACTAATTCAAGCAGCAAAAGCTCGTGCGAGAGGTTATGCTACTTCCAAGAATTTTAAGATTATCGCTTTTTTATTGACCGGCAAACTGAACTTTAATCAGTTGAACCCACACTGGTTACCCACTTGATTTGCAGGAGAACCTTTTCTTTACTGTTTTTACTACAAACTGAGACAATAAATCGTCAATACGGGCAATACGAATTTTTGTAATAACATCGAATCTTTTTAATTATTTGCTTTTAAGACTTCATTACAATATAATCATAGTATAAAATTCCATCAGGAGGGGTTTATGTCGAAAAAATCCAAGTCTAAAGAGGCAAAAATTTCGGCAATGTCTTTCGCGGTTATTCTTCTAATCGCAGGTTTTCTTTTCCTTATCGGCAGCTTTGTCCCGTTACTCAGCATAGGCAAACTCTGGCCTCTATTTATGCTTATTCCGGTTGTCTTTATGGTAAACGCGTGGATTATTCAAAAAAAAGAGGCTTCCGGCGTGATTTTCCCCGTAATTCTGTTAACCTATTACGCGGGATATTTTCTATGGCTTAATTTTGTCGGATGGGAAAACACGGCAACCACCTGGCCTAATTTCCTGCTCGGTCCCGGTTTGGCATTTATAGGACTTTTCTTTACAACAAGGGAATGGGGCGTGCTTATCCCCGCGGGAATTCTTCTTGTTTTAGCAACAATATTTTTTGCCGCCAACGTCAAAGCTAATGTCATAATCGCGCTTATTTTAATCCTGTTCGGTGTTATGATTTTACTTAAATCGATTTTCTTCCCCGAAAAACGAAATAAAAAGATACCCGATGACAAAGAAGAAAAACAGGAAGAGGATACACAGTAGCTTTACCTGAAGCCGGCAAGTTTGTGAACCTGCGGAATAAGTCTCGTTTCAAAATCCGCTTTTTTCATAAGACTAATTACAGTCTCAAGATTTTGCGCGACGGAAATTTTTCCGTTTTTCGTAACCGGCTGGAATACAAGCGCGCTTCGCGGATTTTTTAAATTAAAATCCCTCGCAATATCAAAAGCCCGCCTCAATTCGGAAAGACTCGTTTTATCCGAAAATACCGCCTTTAACACAACAAATTTCGACATATACAGTTTTTCAAGAAACTCAAGATGAGATTTAAAGGTATCGCCTCCCGAAACGGATGGAAGTTTCAAGTCGCAAGACCAGCAATCAACCCTCTCTGTCAATCCCGCGCTTATATCTTTATGTAATGTGGCGTTGGTTTCCATCATTATATATTTGCCGTCAAGTATCGGTAAAGCCTCTTCAATAAACCGCGCGTGAAGCATAGGTTCGCCGCCTGTAAAAGTCCAGTTACGATACGGATACTTGGGAATAAGTTTGGAAAAGTCCGCAATATCAAGCGGATTCTTTAATTTTAAGGTTTTGTTATCAAGTATAATATTTGCAAATTCGCTTTTTTCAAGGGCATAGCGGGTATCGCAATAATCACAGGAAAGATTGCAGGAGGAAAACCTCACAAAAACAAAAACCGCCCCGACAAGAACACCCTCGCCCTGAACCGAGACAAAAATCTCATTTATATTCGCTTTCTCTTTCATCTTACCTGTTAAAAATCAATGCCTTGATAAAAGCAAGAGATTCCCTCAAAAGAAATTGATTTTTTTCCTTTGAATCGATATTTCTAATCTCAGATTTAAGAAACTCCGCATTGGTCAAATCATTGCGTATTGATAGAAGAATGATACGGGGAATATGATAACGCTGGCTTACAAATACCGCCCCGCTTCTAACGTTATTGTCTTCGATATACCCGCGGGCGTTTATAACAGTCCGGTATGTGTTATTGCCTTCAATATCGGCAATAATATCGGAATCATTTACCCCGTTATCGCGAAGATAATTACGCATAACGATTACCTCATAGCTTGTTCCGCTGATAAAAACCTTTCTTACCCGTCCGTCATTATACAGGCTCAAAGCCTTATCAAGACGCATCCTTAAAGCAGGACTTGGATTTCCCGCACGGGTAACGCTTGCCCCGGGAACAATCGCCACATAGCGATTATTTTCAAGTTCGGACTCAACCGGATAAAACGCCACAATCATAAGACACACTCCGAAAAACACAACAAAAAACACCCCGACATAAGTCAATACACGGAATAATCGTAGTCTTTTGCGTTTAACCGTTTTCCTTCCTTTTCGCTTTTTCAGTTTCTTAGAAGCCATTTTCCCCTCAATTCCACTTTTATATATAACAAAAAACCGCGCTTCCCATCGGCGCATCTATAAAATTCGATACAACGTCGCATTTAACCTTAAACAGATGGAAAATTTTGCGTTCGGGTCTGCTTGTCTCGAAATTACCCTGCCCCTTCGCGATAATTATACCGCTCTTAAAAAAAGCATCCTCAAATTCATCACTACCCTTTGCCGGAATACCGGGAATATCGCTGCCCGTGTCAATAACATCGGCTACACTATCAAGCCCCGTCCCGATAATATCCTCTCGCGAACAATCGTTAATAACCGCCCCGCCTCTTACACAAACGGTAACTTCAAGTTCGGGATAAGCCTTCTTAAGACATTCAATAAAAACCCCGTCCAATACCACCTCGCCGGCATTATCAAGGATATACAAAAGCCTTCCGTTACCGTTTGAAAACGTATCTTTAAGCTCTTTTTGGAATACTGCGCTTTCGTCAATAAAAAAACTTATATCCGAAATACCTTCGATTATACTGTCCGTCGAAAAATCAAACCCCGCTATACCGTAATCAATAATGTTTCCCGTTACGGCAAGTTTTAAACCCGCGAGGATACTGTTTTTATTTCCGTTTAAATAATCGTAAAACCTGCTTAAAAGGGATAACATTGCATCATTCGACTTTTTCTTAATATCGCGATACGGGTCGGGGTTACCGGTTTTTTCGGCAATATACGCATATAAATCCCGCGCCGCTTCAGGCGGAGACACCGAATAAATCCCCTCGTTTTCTAAAATCGCCAAAGCCTCATCGGCAATCTCTTTCCTAAGCGATAAATCCCCGATAGAAAACCGCAAAACCTTTTCCATCTGCGCCCGCAAACAACCAATACAATTCGTTTGGAGTTTCATCATTTTTTTATTCTCTTACGCGTTTTTGGGTCAAAACAAAAATTACATCCTTTAATAAAAATTTTATCCTTAGGTTGTGCGGGAAACCGTTCTATATAAATAATATCGCTTTCGCCCAGGCCTTTTTTACATACGGGGCACTTCGTATCGGATTTTACAGCCCTTTCGGAGATTTCAACCTTATGAGCATCCCGTTTTCCTCTTTTCTTTTTATCGCGCCTAAGCAACGGAAGACAATAAAGAAATATAGCTATGGAAGCCACCACTCCCATAACAACATAAATCATCGTTAAGTCCATTTATAAAATATACCTCGTAATATCTCTGTCTTTGGATATTGAAGAAAGCCTGTCCTCAACATAGGCGGAAGTAATATTAACGTTTTTATCTTTCATATCAGGCGCATTGAAAGATATTTCCTCTAAAAGATACTCCATAATTGTATGAAGACGTCTTGCGCCAATATCCTCGACATTTGAGTTAATATCGTATGCTATCTCGACAATTTTAGCAAACGCATCGTCATCAAAATTCAAATTCACGCCCTCCGTATTTAAAAGGGCTGTGTATTGCTTAACAAGAGAGTTTTTCGGCTCAATCAAAATACGCTTCAAATCATTAATCGACAGGGAATCCAACTCCACACGGATAGGAAAGCGCCCCTGCAGTTCGGGAATCATATCGGATGGCTTGGACACATGGAAAGCGCCCGCCGCGATAAAAAGCATATGGTCTGTTTTGACTACTCCGTATTTGGTATTAACCGACGTGCCTTCCACGATAGGAAGCAAATCCCGTTGAACTCCCTCACGCGAAACATCGGGACCATGCCCGCCAGCTTTATCGGAAATTTTATCCATCTCGTCGATAAATATAATCCCCATCTCCTGCGCCCACCTGATACCGATTTCGATAGCCTTATCCTTATCGACTCTCTCGTCCATATATTGCTGAGTCAACGCCTCACGTGCCTCGGCAATCGGAAGCAGTTTACGCTCTTCGGTTTCAATACCCGTATCACCGAACAGATTTTGGATATTGGTATCCATATCATCCATACCCGGAAACATCTCAACCATAGGAAAAATAGAGGTGGGACGTTTTTTCAGTTTAACGCTCACTATAAGCCCGTCATATTCCCCGTTAGCAATCCGTTTTGCAATAGCCGCCCTTTCCCTTCGTTTATCGGCGGGTGTCATTTCAATATCGTTGAGTTCCCCCGAATCTACAAGCTCCTTCCAAACAGCACGTTGCAGGGTTTTAGTTACTTCGGGGTCAACGTCTTTCTTAACCGCCTCTCTCATTCTTGCCTTGACAAGGTTTACCGAATGATTTACAAGCGCGCGAATCATAGATTCCACGTCCCGACCGACATATCCCCGTTCGGTGAATTTGGTAGCCTCAACCTTTATAAACGGGGCATCGACAAGCTGCGCTATACGACGTGCAATTTCGGTTTTCCCGACCCCCGTAGGACCAATCATAAGTATATTCTTAGGAGCAATCTCCTCCTGAAGTTCGGCGGGAACAAATTTGCGCCTGATTCTGTTTCTAAGCGCAAGCGCAACCAATCTTTTTGCCTTTTCCTGACCTATTATATATTGACTAAGCAATTCAACAACTTCTTTGGGTTTAAATTTATCCAAACTTTCGTTAATATCAATAACCGTATCCGATTTAAAAATAGCCATATTTTCCTCCGCTATGCAAGTTCTTCAAGTATAATATTTGAATTGGTATAAATACAAATTTTTGATGCAATATGAAGAGACTCCTTTGCAATATCCGCAGGCAACATAGATGGGACGGATTTAAGGAAAGCCATAGCCGCCGCGCGGGCATACGCCGCCCCCGAACCAATCGATGCTATCTCATCTTCAGGTTCAATAACGTTACCGTTACCGGATATTATAAGCGTAGTCTTGGAATTAGCCACGACAAGCAAAGCCTCAAGTTGGCGAAGGATTTTGTCGGTGCGCCAGTCTTTAGCCAACTGGGTGGCGGCACGGATTATATCCCCCGAATACTCCTCTAACTTTATCTCGAATTTTTCAAGCAATGCAAACGCATCCGCCGCAGAACCGGCAAACCCCGCAAGAACGCTTCCCTTAGCCAACCGACGGATTTTAAGGGCGTTATCTTTCATTACGGTTTCTCCGAAAGTAACCTGCCCATCCCCCGCCATCGCCACTTTCTCGCCGCGCCTGACACATATTATCGTAGTGGAACGCCATTTATTTTTAGACATTGTCCCCTCCGTATCCTTATCTGTTATCAAGCCTAAGTATAACACTTTTAACGGAATTATTCAAGATTTTATCTTTGGCTGTCTGTTCAAGAAAATAGAAATGGCACATTAATTTCTATTCATTTTACCTTAAATTTGGCTTAATTTTAAGTATATTATGCAATTAGATTATACCTGCCGTGCAAAGGCCACATGTAAAAACTAATATTGAAAAAGTATAAGCAGTATTTGAACAAGTAAACATGACCTATGCAAACCTGCGTTTCTCCATATTCTCATTGCCATATCGTCTTTCATCTTTCAAAAGGCAATACATACAAAATTCTTGAATTGTTCGGCATTATGCTTTAAAATATTCTTTCCACAAATTTAGCGGAGTAAAAATGAAAAACGTAATGCTTGTCGGCTTCACGGGACGCACCTCGTTTTCTACGGCGAAAGTCCTTTTAAAACTCGGAGCAAGGATTTTTGTCTCAGATATAGAGGATAATGAGGAGAAACGCGCGCTTTTAAAAGAGCTTTCACAAATCGGCGAAACGGTATCGCTTCTCGGAAAACAGTCGCCGGATATTCTCAATACTGCAGATTTCGATTTGATACTTCCAAGCCCGGGCGTGCCTTTGTCTATCCCGCTACTTAACGAGGCGCGAAACCGACATATCGAAATTATCGGCGATATTGAGTTGTTTTACAGGCTAAACCCGGACAATACCTATATCGCCATAACCGGCACCGACGGTAAAACCACTACTACGGCTTTAACCTATGAAATTATTAAAAGCGAAATGAAATGCGTTGTCGCGGGTAATATCGGCACTCCCGTTTTCGAGCTTTTCGGCAAAATCGACAACGAAACCGTTATAATCCTTGAGATGTCGAGTTTTCAGCTTGAGGAAATCGAGGGGTTTCATCCCAAAATCTCGGCGATTCTTAATATCGCGGATGACCATTTGGACAGATACGATTCTATGGACAGCTATATAGATGCTAAAAAGCGAATTGCAATGAACCAAACCGGAGACGATATTATTATCCTTAATAAGGATTCCATCTACTATAACCGTCTTAAGGAAAACTTATCTCCGTCAATCGGGACTTTCTCACTGACCGATAATACCGCCGATATATATTACGACACAAAAGGCATAGTATATGATAACACCCGACTAATTGAACGGGAGGATATAAAGCTAACCGGAATACACAATATCGAAAACGTGATGGCTTCACTGCTTATCGCGAAAAAAATCGGCATAAGCGACAAATCAATTATCAAAACCATTCGCGAATTTAAAGGGCTTCCGCATCGGCTTGAATTTGTAGAGGAAATAAACGGCGTTAAAGTATATAACGACTCCAAAGCTACAACCGTAAACTCTATCGAAAAGGCGCTTATGAGTTTTGACGGGAATATCATTTTAATCGCAGGCGGAAGGGACAAGGGATTAAATTTTGCTCTTCTCAAAGAACTTATCGAAAAAAGGGTCAAAACGCTAATACTTATAGGCGAGGCGGCAAATAAAATAGATTCCCAATTGCGGTTTCCCGAAACCCGTTTTGCTTCAAACCTTGAATCGGCGTTTGAGGAGGCGATGGCAATTTCCGATAAGGGGGATATTATCCTGCTTTCGCCCGGATGCACAAGCTATGATATGTTTAAAAACTATGAGGAGCGCGGCGAGACTTTCAAAGCGATTGTTCGCGCTTATGGAAAATAGCGCCTACCATTGCGCCCCGTATCCCCTCAGCAAATCCACTATATCATTATGTCCCTGAAGTATAGCATTGCGAATCGGGGTTACATTACTTATGTCGCGCATATTAATATCCGCCCCGTTATTAATCAAAAGACGGGCTACGTCAATATGCCCGTAGTAACAAGCCCAATGCAGTGCGCTTCTTCCGTTACGGTCTTTCTCATCAAGAAGCCCGAAGTCAATAAGAATTTCGGTAGCCTGCATATAGCCTTTGGATGCAGACAGATGGAGTGCGGTCATTGAATAGGTATCTTTCACAAAAACGTCACTGCCGAATTCTACAAGCAGTTTTATTATTTTAACGTGATTATCGATAACAGCCCAGTGAAGCGGGGTTCTTTCGGTTTTGTCCTTTATACGAATATCAGCCCCCTCGTGCAGTAAAAGTAAAACCGTATCGTAGTTGCCGTTACCTGCAGCTATATGCAGTGGAGTAACCCCCGAAAGGTCTTGAGCGTTAATCAAAGCGGGGGCAGCATCAAGCAACGCTTTTACGATATTCGTATTCCCCCTGTAACAGGCAATATGCAGGGGAAGGTCTCCGTAACGTCCGCGCAACTCCGGGTCCGCGCCGTTCGACAGAAGTATATTTACTATTTCAAGCGAACCCCTGTCCGCTGCAAGATGGAGCATTGTTGACATATCCCTGTCGCGATAATTAACGTCCGCCCCCTCATAAAGACTCTGCTCTACGCCGATAACGTTGCGACGGTTTATTGCTACGCGAAGGTCGTTACTTATCCCTCCGCATCCGGCAAGAGCAGTTATTATAAGGAAAAGAAATGCTATCCCGAAAATTTTCAATTCTTTTCTCCTTTAGATTTTATTTTAAGTGTAATAAACGCCACACCGACAAGTATAAAAAATATTCCTGTCCACTGAATGGGATGAAGTTTCTCATTGAAACAAATCAGCCCCGATAATACGGGTATTAAAATATAGTTTACGGCAAACGCCGGTATTATCCTGATAGCATCGTCCTTTTTATAAGCAAACTGTAATACAAGCATCGACACAACCGAAAGGAAAATCCAGAATAAGGCAAACGGATTAGTCAAAACGGCAATAAGTTGACTCCCGGTAGATGCTTCGGCAATAACGGCTTCATCCGAGACAACAAACGACAGGGATTTCCCTATTTCCGATGTTGCCACCTTTTGGAAAACCGGAACAAACCCGCCCAAAGCTCCTGCAAACGCCCCGATTATAATACCCGAAAATTTATGTTTCTTACGAAAGCTGAGCCATCCCGTAATATATATCACACAAACAATCCCGAAGAAGATATAGAGAGGTTTAAGCAAAACCTCCGATACAACCTCCTCGCCTGCAAACGCCCCGATTAAAACGGCGGAAACAAAAATAATCGCTACGCCGATAACCTCTTTAGAGCCGACCTTTTCTTTCATAACAAAGCGGGAAAAGATTGTCAAAGAGGCGAGCCCCGCCCCTGCCATCGCCCCGACAATAGAAACATTGCCGAGAGAAACGGCATACATAATAATCAAAGTCGCTCCAGTCATAGACAAAGTTCCTATAACCCACAACAGCGAGCCGACAAATTTACGCCTGTTGAATTTCTCAAGCCCGATTTTTTGCGTAGCCTGCCCGATATTTAGCATTGAATTTCCCAAAAAAGCCATAATCACCGAAAGTAAAGCCTGTCCCATTTGCAACCTCTAATTTTTTTACATTATTTTATAAAACTTGCGAATTTTAAGCAAATATATTAGAATAATATCCTGTGAGCGGATAGTACCCCTATCCTGCAATAAGGAGAGGTGTCTGAGTGGTCGAAAGAGCACGCTTGGAAGGCGTGTGTACCTTCGGGTACCGCGGGTTCGAATCCCGCCCTCTCCGAATGTTTTATTATTTCCCTGCGTCCTCATCTTTTATAACGAAATACCAAAAACCTGTTTTATCTTATTGCTGCGTATCTTTCTTAAAAACAATCCCGAATTGGATATAAAATTTTCCGTAAAAGGTCTGCGTATCGGAAAATTTTTATTTGATTTATTTTTGCAAATAGATTATTCTATAATTAACGTAAAATACGGAGAAAATGCAGAATGCTTGATAAAACACTTCCCTATTATGATGTTCTAATGAAAAGAGATAAAAACACCCCTTCCCCGGACTTCCCCTTAGTGGATGGATTCAGATTTGTCTTGTTTAAAGACGGTGATGAAAAAGAATGGGCGGAAATCGAAACCTCCGTAGGTGAATTCGACAGAGGCGTAGATGCTCTTGTCTATTTCCAAAGAGATTATTTACCTTATAAAAAAGAACTTGAACGCAGATGTATTTTCATTGAAAACGGAGAAGGCGAAAAAGTTGCCACATTAAATATCTGGTGGTGTTATACCGGATTAAGGCGCGACCCTTGGATACACTGGTTTGCCGTTAAACCTCAATATCAGGGGTTAGGTTTGGGCAAATCTATTGTCTATGAAGGACTAAAAAGACTTATACAAATCGAAGGAGACAGAGACGCGTATCTGCATACCCAAACTTGGAGCTATAAAGCCATCAATATCTACAAAAAAGTCGGCTTTAAAATCACGGATGAAAAAGGACTTGCCGGTTACGAAAACACAAACTATAACAAAGCCGTGGACGTTTTAAAACCATACCTGAGATAAAAAAAAGGGACAGCCGAGACTGTCCCTGATTTTTTCCCTTTTTGGACGGGGGTGGATTTGAACCACCGTAGGCGATGCCAGCAGATTTACAGTCTGCCCCCTTTGGCCACTCGGGTACCCGTCCATACCTGTTTCCATTGAGATAATATTCTAAAGAGCCTTCGCCGTTTTGTCAAATTTTTAAACTGAAATTTCATTTTGATAAATATTTTAAATTTTAGCGCTTCTGTATTATAATAAGTAAAACTTTTGCATTTTCGGAGATATGCTATGCCTATCGATTTGGTGGATAAAAAGACACAATATGCCGTTATCGGTCTGGGATTATTCGGTATGACCGTTGCCAACTCCCTTGTAAGAGAGGGCGCTGAAGTAATTGTCGTGGACAGGGATAAAAATATTATTGACCAAATAAAAGACAAACAGGCATATCCTTATATACTTGACGGGACCAACGAGGATGCTTTACGTGAGGCGGGAATAGACAGCGTTGACTGTGCGGTGGTATGTATAGGCAAGGATATGGTGGCAAGTATTCTTTCCACTTTGCTTATGAAAAAATTTAAAATTCCCAGAATAATCGCACGCGCTAATAATCAGGCTCATGCCCAGATTTTAAGTCTGATGGGGGTTAGCCAGATTATTGAACCGGAGGTTGAGTCCGCGCAAAAACTCGCCAAGCAATTAGTCGGACAGATGGGCTTCCTCGTATCTTATGAAAAAATATGGAAAGACCACGCTATCGTGGAAGTCAGGGCTAATAACGCTATGGTCGGAAAATCGCTTGCCGAATTGGATTTTAGAAAAAAATTCGGTATCAACGTTATTGCCATAAAAACCCCAATTGAAAAACTTTCCGATGATTTCAGCAACGTGATGGATTTTGATATTAACGAGGTGCCGGACCCTTCCGCACCGATTAAAGACGGGGAAATTCTTATCATTATCGGAAATATTGAGGCTATTGAAAAACTCAACAAGCATTTTATGAGAGAGGTTAAATGAAAGATTCGGAATTTGAACTTATACATAAACTCCAAAAACGCTTTCTTCCCCGTATAAAGGGCGTTGTCGGTATCGGGGATGATTGCGCGATAATAGACAACAATATCCTGATTACCACCGATGCCCTTGTTGATAATGTCCATTTTTTATCTTCTAAAATATGTTTCACGGACTTAGGCTATAAGGCAATGGCGGTTAATGTCAGCGATATTTGCGCTATGGGCGGGTTTCCTTTATACGCGCTTGTTACCGTAGGAATCCCATCAGGCTTTGATGATTTAAAAGTCCAAAATCTTATTGACGGATTTGATGAATGCCGTAACGATTACGGCTTCGATATTCTCGGCGGCGACACGGTTAAATCGGATACTTTTTTTGTATCAATCACCATAATAGGCTCCGCTTTTTATAAGCCGTTAAGACGAAATACCGCCAAGGCAAAGGATTTTATTTACGTTACGGGAAGAATCGGAGACAGCGGTATCGGTTTAAAGATTATTACGGGCGATATGAAATATCCTGTCGCAGACACGGAATATTTCCTGAAACGCCATTACCGTCCCCAACCCAATCCGTCATTAATTGAATATCTGGTAAAACATCATAATATTTCGGCGTGCATAGATATTTCCGACGGGTTTATCGGCGACCTTATGCATATAGCGGAGGACAGTAATGTCGGGTTTTTTATAGATATAGACGAGCTTCCGGTTTCCAAAACCCAAATCGGAAAGTCGTTTTATAAGGACGAGAGGTATTTCTATGAAACTGCCCTTAACGGCGGCGAGGATTACGAGCTTATTTTCACCACACCCGAAGACCTCGACACTATGAAAATTTATGAACAAACCGGTTCGGTTATTACGCCCGTCGGGTATTGCGAAAAAGATGGGTTTGATATTCGCCTGTATGATAAAAAAATAGAATTAAATGAAATTTTTAAAAGTTACCGTCATTTTTAAAAATATAGCGGTATTAAGGAGATTAGCATGCTTGAATATATCACATCGGGAGAATCTCACGGCAAAGGTATCGCCGTTACCGTAACGGGAATCCCATCGGGCATCGTATTTAACGAGGATGCCATAAACGTCGAACTCGCAAAACGTCAGTCGGGTTACGGGCGCGGCGGGCGTATGGCTATTGAAAAAGACAAAATCGAAGTAATATCGGGAGTGCGCAACGGCAAAACAATCGGCTCTCCCGTTACTATGATAATTTGGAACAAGGACTGGGAAAACTGGAAAGATAAAAAAAACGAACCCGTCTTGAAACCGCGTCCCGGACACGCCGACCTTACGGGAGCTTATAAATACGGTCTTACCGAAGATATCCGCGATGTGCTTGAACGCTCAAGCGCAAGAGAAACCGCAGGCGTTGTCGCCGCGGGGGCTTTGGTCGGGCTTTTCCTTAATGAATTCGGTATCTCGATTTTTTCCCATGTAGTCAACTGGGGAGGCATAGAAATCGACACATCTTCTTTAACCCTTGATGAAATCCGCGAAATGGCGGAAATATCCGATATTCGTTCCGCCTGCTCCGAGGACACCGAAAAGCAAATCAAGAAAAAAATAGATGAGTGCAAGGCAGAGGGCAACACCATAGGCGGAATAATCGAAACGGTTATTTACCCTGCTCCCCCGTTTCTCGGAAGCTACCAAACCGCAGGTCAAAAATTGGACTCCAAAATCGCCTCACGTGTCCTGTCGGTTCAGGCAATAAAAGGCATAGAATTCGGACTTGGGTTTAAATACGCCGAAACATTGGGCAAAGATGCTCATGATGAAATTTATTTTGATGACGGGTATTACCGTAAAACCAATCACGCCGGGGGAATTGAAGGCGGGATGTCGAACGGGAATGCAATAGTCTTTCGCGCGGTTATGAAACCTATACCTACCCTGATGAGTCCGTTAAATACGGTCAATATACAAACCAAGACGGCACAAACCGCCGTAAAGGAGCGCTCCGATATTACGGCAGTCGCAGCCGCAGGTGTCGTTATTGAAAATATCGTCGCGTTTGATATTGCCGATGCAATTATGGCGCGTTACGGCTCGGATAATTTGGACTTGACTAAACGCAATTTCGATAACGACCCATCGCTTGACGGGTTCTGCTGGAGAGAGCGTTATGTTCGATAGCTTTTTTCGTTTTAAAAAAACGGTAAAAAAATCCGCAAAACCCCGCAAACAATCTCCCCAGCCTGAAAAATTGGTTACCGCTATGCACAGGGTTAATAACGAATATTTCAGTTTTGAAAAATTGCCGTCTATCAGATGGAGCAGGGGAAGGATACAAAAACAATACCGCAAACTTACAATAGGATGCTACGATATAAAAAAGAACGAAATCCGCATCCATCCGCTTTTCAGGGAACGGGAATTGCCGGTCGAATTGCTTGACTTCGTGATTTACCACGAACTTTTGCATTATGAGGACAGACACCATCTTAAAATAAGGAGAAACGGGAAAAGAATCCATAACCGCGATTTTAAAGTGCGTGAAAAATCCCATCCTTATTCCAAAACCGCGCACCAAATAACAAAAACAATTCTTAACGGCAATTTCCTAGTTGCGTCAAAAAAAAATCTACTTAAAATTAAATCGTTGCCTCATAATTAAAATCTACTTGAAAATCATCAG
>Ga0334896_1002269_pt1 | contig 13785 bp, 19 predicted proteins | sample GraSluR3_MG_8_FD_207734 | JGI IMG/M metagenome (GOLD analysis project Ga0334896, IMG submission 207734) | Sludge microbial communities from methane-producing bioreactor in Wageningen University, Netherlands - Granular Sludge_27_06-R3 | ecosystem: Engineered > Bioreactor > Anaerobic >... | reverse complement strand
ATTTATCAAGTTTAAGTGTATCTGGGTCATTGGAGGGTCACACTGGGTAGTTCTCCTCAAAGGTTAATAACTTTTGGGAGAATCTATCCAGCCTCCAACTTTATCACTCGAAAAGTAGATTGTGCCGCAATTTGCGAAATTGATGTGCCTTCATGAAATTCGAGGATGATCTTTGCACGCTCAACGGCTCTCTTTGGTTGTGTTCTAGACTTACTGATGATATTGAGTTGCCTGAGTTCATCTTCAGTTAATTCCAAGGCAGGACGCTTATTCACAAATGGCATAATATTAGATTGCGGTACATGGTATTAAATGTTGCTATGTTATTTTGGAACTGGAACACTAGTGATAACCACATCGTACAAGGCTGAGAGCGTCGGTTCGATGGTGGTTCTAGTCGATCCCAGGAACACAAGTCAGCTATGTTCAAGGTGCGGTCTTAAAGTGCCGAAGTCGCTATCAGATCGTGTCCACGAATGTCCTCAATGCCGGCTAGTCATGGACCGTGACGAGAATGCGGCGATAAACATTTTGAGACTGGGACTACAGTCTCTGCCAAAAGCTAGAAGCCCCGCCCTGAAGGGCGGGGAGTAGTCACGGATCCGGATCCGGTTGAGATCCGGACTGGGGGAGAAACGATGTTGAGGCGGAGCGGAGGAGGTCAGCTCCCCTGGGATAAGCTTTAGTGATATCCTCGACGATATCTTCCTTGAGAATTCTTCTGGGGTTGTTAGATCATGAAAGAGTACGCAAACGACGAGATCACCGTCTTCTGGGACCCGAAGAAGTGCATCCACTCCGCCGAATGCCTCAAATCTCAACCGGGGGTCTTCGACGTCCATAAGAGACCGTGGATAAATATGGACGCTGCAACCTCGGTGGAGATCATGGCCGCCATCGACCGTTGCCCATCTGGCGCCCTCTCCTACAAGAGGAACGAAGAGCTTGGAAGGCCGATAGAGCAGTCCGGGAGATCCCCTGCCGAGATCAAGGTGATGAAGGAGGGGCCCCTTCTCGTCAGGGGAAGGTGCACCCTCATCGGCGAAGAGGGGGAGATGATATCAGAGGAGGGACCCTTCGCCCTCTGCAGGTGCGGGAGGTCGGATAAGAAACCCTTCTGCGACGCAAGCCATAGGAGCTGATATCTCTGTAATCCGTCGCCATTCCCCAAGCCTCTATTTTATAGAACCGCAGGAAGAAGACCCCTCCCATTTAAGGGAGGGGATGAATGCCGTCCTATGACCCCAGCCCCCGTCTTATGGGCAACCAATATAAATCAATAACAACATGAGGGCACGTCCAATGATCAAAGTCTACAAGTTGCGCATCTACCCGACAAGGTCCCAAAAGCGCAAGCTAGAGGATACGTCGGAACTCTGATGTAGCTTGGAGGATCCCGGTAACAACCACTCAAAACAAAGCGGGAGAAGCTGGTTGTGTGGTGGGGCTGGTTGATCCCAGGAACACGAGTCAGATATGTTCCAGATGTGGTCTTAAGGTTTCTAAATCGCTATCTAATCGGGTCCGCGAATGCCTTCAGTGTGGGTTGGTCATGGACCGAGATCAAAACGCGGCGATAAATATTCTGAGATTGGGGCTTCCATCTCTTCGTATCGAATCGATGGAAGCCCTCCACCTTCAGGGGTAGGGAGCTGTCACACGAAGATATGGTCAATATGGGAAATATGGTCAATATGGGAGGGGTCGCCACCCTGATCTTCTTCTGCGTCCTCGTCCTCGTGGCGGCGGCGCTCGCAGCAAACATCGCCGACGAGGTCTTCGGAGAGTCGGGGATCTCCTACGAGGAGGGGCACCCCACCGCCAGCGGCGGGGTCCGGGGCTGGAACCCCCTGAAGTCCCTGGAGACGGGGTTTAAGATAGCCTATCGTCACCTCGAAGGGGTGCTGAGCTTCCGATGACCGACCGGCGGGATCTGGCCGCCAGGATGAACGATCGCCCAACGGTCTATGCGCCATCCTCCAAGACGGATAACAAATCGTCTCATGGCGATATGTATATATATAACTTCTCCTACCCTTTCTTCTGATACCATGAGAAGATCTGCCACCGGTTGGCGTGCGAGGATCCTCTCCGCCCTCTCCGACCCCACCAGGCTCGAGATCGTGGAGTTTTTGGGTTGCGAGGAGCGGTGCGTCTGCGAGATCGTCCCCGCCTTCGGCCGGGCCCAGTCCACCATCTCCAAGCACCTTTCCATCCTCCATGAGGCGGGGATCCTGGAGAGGCGGATCGACGGGAAGCGGACCCTTTATCGGATCAAAAGCCCCAGGCTCTTCGACTTGTTGAGAGAGGTGGACGCCATGGCCCTCGACGAGATAAACGAGCTGAAGAAGGCCGAAGAGGCGCTGACGAGCTCCGTAGGATGATCTGATGGCGGAAAGGACGGAAAGGTTTACGAAGATCGATAAATACCGGTCAGAAATGCAGCAGGAGAAGTGATCAGTTGAATCTGGAGATCGTCCTCCCCGCCCTGGCGGCGGGGTTTGAAGCCCTGATGGAGTACCTCTCGGCCCACGTCCTCACATGTCTCATCCCCGCCTTCTTCATCGCGGGGGCTATAGCAGCGCTCCTGCAGAGGGAGGCGGTCCTGAAGTACTTCGGAAGAGACGCCCCCAAGTGGCTCTGCTACTCCGTCGCCTCCACCTCCGGCACCATTCTGGCCGTCTGCAGCTGCACCATCCTGCCCATGTTTGCGGGGATCCACCGGCGTGGGGCCGGGATCGGTCCCGCCACGGCGTTCTTATTCGCCGGCCCCGCCATCAACCTCCTCGCCGTCGTCCTGACGGCCCGGGTCCTGGGGCTGGAGCTGGGGGCTGCCCGTATAGCAGCCGCCGTATCCATGGCCGTCATCATAGGCCTGGTCATGGCCGCCATCTTCGAGAGGGGCGAGAGGGAGGCGGAGAGGGGGGCGGCGGAGGCCTGCGCCATCCCCGAATCGGAGGGCAAGGATGAGAGGCCCGGCTACATCCCTCCCCTCTTCGTCGGAGTCCTCGTCGCCGTCCTCCTCGTCGCCACATCGGGGCTCGCCATCCTGCCCAAGGCCGTAATAGTCGGGATCCTGGTCCTGGCCTCGGCATGGCTGCTGATGAGATACTTCACCGATGGAGAGAAAGCCTCCTTCTTCGGGGAGACGTGGTGGCTCACCAAGAGGATCTTCCCCCTCCTCCTGGCGGGGACCTTCGTGACCGGGATCATAGGCTACTACCTCCCCGTGGACCTGATAAAAATGGTCTTCGGCGAGAGCGACTTTGCCGCCTGCTTCGTCGCCTCGATGATAGGCGCCCTCCTCTACATGCCGACCCTCCTGGAGGTCCCCATCGTCGGGACGATGTTCGGCTACTCCACAGGGGCTATGGCCCCAGGCCCCGCCCTCGCCCTCCTCCTGGCAGGCCCCTCCATGAGCCTTCCGAATATGATCGTCATCTGGAGGATCATAGGATCGAAGAGGGCAGCCGTTTACATCTCCCTCGTGGTCCTCCTCTCGACCCTCATGGGGATGATATACGGGATGGTGGCGTCATGATTAAATTACATGAACTTTGCACAAAAAATAGTCAGAGAATAACGTCTGGAGTGGGAAAAATGGAACGGAAAAGCTTTGGATTTGCAGGGCCGCTGTCAGCAGCCCTCATCGTCTTGCTGGCAGGCATAGCAGCGGCGGCGCCCTTCTCGCCGGCGCTGGTGGTGGACACATACATGGACGCCTCCGAGGAGGACGAGACCTTCGCCGACGCGGAGACCCTCTGGGTTACCTCCGAAGACGGCGATCCCGTCAGGATAGCCTTCTTCGTCTACAGCGAGATGGTGAAGCTGGCGATGGAGATAGAGTCCGGGGAGTTTCGGGCCCGCGTCACCGACGTCGAGAGGCCCGGAGAGGTGACCCTCTACTTCTATGATATGGTGGTCCTGGAGACGGAGACCTGGAGGGATATGCCCCGGTACGATGACGAGCCCCTCGCCACCCTGGATATCCAGGAGACGGGATGGGCGACCTGGGACGCCACGGACCTCGTAAAGAAGGCGGCCGAAGAGTGCAGCGAGGGCTGCCCCTTTTCTGTGGTCCTGGTGGCTGAAGGCGACGCCTCCATTGGGTTTGCCTCCATGGAGGGGTCCGGTGACGAGACGGCGGTTATTGAATACATCGCCTGAGGACAGCATTGCCCAGAGGAAGCTCGAATATTCAAGATGGTACGGAGATTGCGGGGCCATCATCCTCCTTTCCTTCCTCCCGCCATCTCTAATTTTATCGGAAACGGCAGGTTATGATGTACAAAACGAACCACCAAAGGTGGCGATATGGTCTCCTCTTCGCCCTGATCTTATCCCTCGTCTTGATGACGGCGAGTTTTGCCGCCGCCACCACCGAGATCGTCATCATAACATCGCCGGGGTGCACCAAGTGCGCCGCCGCAGATAGGGTCGCCAAGAGCGTCGCATCAGAGTACGACGGATTCAACATCAGAGAGGAGATCTTCTACAGCGAAGAGGGGCGCCGGATCATAAGGGAGACGAACGCCAAGGATATGCCCTCGATCATCATCGACGGGACCGTCATCGGCTACCGAGACTACGACGGCGACGAGAAGAAGCTCGAAGGGATGATCAGGGCCGCTCTGGAGGGAAGGGTGGCTCTCCTCCCCGCCGCCAGCGATGGGGATTACGAGATGATCTCCCTCGACGGCGTCTCGATCTCGTCGGCGGCGGCGGTCCTGGCGGCAGGGCTCATCGCTGGGTTCAACCCCTGTCTGTTGGCGGTCCTGGTATTTCTGGCCAGCATGACCCTCTCGCGATCCGGAAGGAAGCGGGATCTGGCGGTGATGGTGGGATTCTTCTGCCTGGGGATCTTCGTCATGTACTACCTCTTCGGCCTGGGGCTATTCCGGCTCTTCTCGATCCCCAGCTTCGAGGCGAGCTTCCGGCTGGTTCTGACTCTGCTCCTCCTCGTACTGGGAGCCACCCAGATCGAGGACGCGAGGAGGCTTCACCGGGGTGGTATCTCCCTCTTCAAGGCGGAGTGGGCGCTGGGGTACTTCAAAAAGTCCCTGGAGAGCTACAGCATCTTCTCCTACTTCCTCATAGGAGCCCTCTTCTCTCTGGTCAAGGCTCCCTGCGTCGGAGCGGTCTACATCGCCATCATCGGCATCATCCAGTCCCAGGGTTACTCGTCGTCGGGGACGTTATACCTCCTTTTCTACAACCTGGGGGTCGTCCTCCCGGTCCTGATCCTCGGGATGGTGATAGCCCTGGGAATGTCCCCCGACCAGGTCGACAGGTTCAGGCACGACCACAGGGTGGCCATCCGGCTCGTCACCGGCCTCACCCTGGCGGGGCTCGCCCCCCTGATATGGTGGCAGATACTATGATGATCATCTGAGAATTGATGGAGACTATAGAGCCGGAGGTGTTATGATTGAACAAGATTCATTTTGATATGAAGGAAGACGGCAAAGAGATCAGAAGAGAGGTCTTCTCTTCTGACCCGCTGATGGGGGGGCCGTTCATGGGAGGCCCCCGCCGAAAGACGGCTACCACGAAGACGACCTTCGAGCAGATCCCCGGCTCCAGGCGTATCTTCGGCCTCAAGGGGTTTTCAGCCCTGGTCATCGTTATTTTGGCTCTGGGCGGCTTCTTTCCACTCATGGCCATCGGCGGCGCGGCGGATTGCGACTTCTGCATCGACTACTCCAGGGACTACGACTCCCAGGTTGCCGCCCTCAGGGAATCGTCCGCCCCTACAGGGCCGGCTCAGCCCACCGGATCCAACAATCCGGCATGGAACAACCCAGCATCGAACAACCCGGCATCAAACGGCCCGGCCAATAATCCCACCTCAGCAAATCCAGATAGGTACGGGATCGGGGCCTTTCTCCTCCCCATTTACGCGGTCCTGGAGGACGACCTGATCCTGGACATAAGCCCCGACGCCGAAGAGTACATCGAGGGGGCGATAAGCGTCAACTACGAGGAGTTCATCACGAAAGACGGACGGATCAGGCCAGTATCGGAGATAGCCGGGATCCTGGGGAGGGCCGGGATATCGAGAGAAGACTCGGTGATCATATACGGCGAGTGCCTACCCTGCGGGACCGGCCCTGTCCCGGCGACCTTCACCTACTGGCTCTTCAAGTACCTCGGCCACGACCAGGTGAGGATCCTCGACGGCGACGTCGAGGACTGGAAGGCTGCGGGGCTTTCTGTCGCCGACTCTCCGGCAACGAGGCCGGAGACTGTCTACGCCCCCCCGGTCAAGGCCGACCTTTACGCCAACTACAATTACGTCAAGAGCGGGATGTACCAGATGGTCGACGCCCGATCCGCCGAGGCGGCGGCCCCCGCATCGATACCCGGCTCCGTCAACATACCCCTAGACTCGGTCCTCGACGGCGACGATATCAAGAGCCCTGAGGAGCTGAAGGAGATCTTCCGGGACCTGCGGACGAACAGGCCCGTCGCCGTCTACACCAACACCGGGATCCAGGCGGCCGTCACCTGGTTCGCCCTGGAGATGACCGGGTACGACGCAGTCCTCTACTCCTGGAGGGACTGGCTGGAGAGCCACCCGGCCCTGGAGGTGGAGCTAATCGAGGCGACGGCGGAGCCCAACCCCGTCAGGGCGAGCGAAGCGGTCTGGCTCGCCGCCGCATTCTCCGATCCTGATGCGGCGGCCGCCCGACCCGTCCAGCTAGGGCGGACGGCTTCCGTATCCTGCGTCACCTGCGGCTTCGGGTCGCCCCAGTCCTTCGCCAACCTCGACTCCGCCGGCGGGATGGTTCGGATAGGCGCCCCCTCCAGCGGCGCCTCCTCCGGCCTGCCTTCCGCAGGCGGGGCGGCGGCGGCAAAGAACCCTCTGAAGGTCACCGCCTTCATGTTGGATATCGATGGGACAGAGGTGGGAAATTCAAACCTCCTTTATGTCGCTGGTGATGACAGGTACGTCGGCGTCTGGAGCACTGTGGGGATTGAGCCGGGGGTGTACGATATGAACATCCTCGCCGAGCGGTCCGGCTCCACCAGGTTCATCAGAAACGTTCTGGCGATCGAGGTCTTGGGGGAATAAATACGATCAGGTACATGGGCTCACTCGAGAGCTCTGAGTTTGAGAGGTGAGAAGAGATGGTGAAGATAGAGGTTCTGGGAACCGGATGCGCCAAGTGCAAGTCTCTTGCAAAGAACGTCGAGAAGGCGGTGGCTGAGGCCGGAGTCGAGGCGGAGGTCGTGAAGGTCGAGAGCCTCAGCGAGATCATGAACCGAGGGGTCATGATGACCCCCGCCCTCTTCATCGACGGCGAGGCCGTCGTCGTGGGGAGGGCGCCGTCGGTGGCGGAGATAAAGGGGATGCTGAAGAGGTGAGAGTTCGTGCTTGAGAGAGAGGATGAAAGAAAGGAGGAGGGGTGCCTCTGCGCCTCCGGAGACCTCCTATTTTTGGCCTGCGCCGGCGGCTCGAACGTCGGCCAGATGTCAAACCAGGCGGCGGTGGAGCTGGCAAAGGACGGAAGGGGGAAGCTCTTCTGCCTCGCCGGGATCGGCGCCCACCTCGACACCATGATCGTTGCGGCGAGGGAGAGAAAGCTCGTGGCGATAGACGGCTGCCCCGTCCAGTGCGCCAAGAAGATCCTGGATCATGCAGGGCTTCAGGCCGCCCTGGCGGTGGTGGTCACCGACCTTGGGATAGAGAAGTCGCCCAAGCTCGAGGTCGATCCCGCCGACTGCAAGAGGGTGGTGGAGAAGATCAAAGAGGAGCTGAGGGATTAGCTCTTCTGCAGAATGGGGTTTATAAATGGCCTGGTTAGTCGGATATCCGAGAGAGAAAATAAACTGGCATCCCACCATCGACCCAGAGAAGTGCGTCAAGTGCGGGATGTGCATGAACTGCGGAAGGAAGGTCTACGACTGGACCGATGGAGGGCCGGTGGTCGCCCGGCCCAACCAGTGCGTCGTGGGCTGCAACACTTGCGCCAACCTCTGCGTGGGCAACGCCATATCCTTCCCCGACAAAGAGACGATAAGGGAGATCTATAAAAAAGAGAATATCTGGTCTAAGGTGAAGAGGCAGATGGAGGTGGAGGGGAAGATAACGACGGGGAAGAAGAAGGAGGATAAGGGGGGTTGCTGCGGCTGAAATCGATAGTCCGATATTTGCTTCCCGCAAAAATGTTATTTTGGGGGGCTGACCAGCATGTGGGCAAGCCCGTGCCTCAATTCCCCGATGCTGGCAAGATGAGCATCTTTAAATCGAATCACGCCAGCATCGAATTTTTCCCTTGCTGCTGCTCCTTCTACTTCTACCAGATGGCTACGCCAAAGTAGGCTGATATGAACTTCGCGGAGACGTACAGGAAGTAGATCCCAAAGATCAGCTTAAGGGTATTGGGCTTGAACCTCTTGATTACGGCAGCGCCAAGCTGTGCTCCGACGATTGTACCTGCTCCAAGTATAAGCGCCGTCGTCAGGGCAACATAGCCCTCATATAGCTTTATGCTCCCCGCAACCGCCGCCAAGGGGATCATAACAGCCAAAGATGATCCCATGGTGATGTAAACCGGTGCGCCGAAAAGGTATATCAAACCCGGCACCAGAGCGTAGCCGCCCCCAAGGCCGACTATCCCGGTGAGTATTCCAATCAAGAATCCAAAGACCGCCAATCCGCTCTTCTTTCCTGGAATTACATCTCCCTCTTGCCGAGGTTTTGCATTTCCGAAACCCTCCCATATCATTCTGATGGCAGGCAGAAGGAAGGCCAACCCGAGTATCAGCTCCAGAAGCTCGATGTGGTCGACGAGGAAGATGAAAAGCCATGAGCCTAATATCACCCCCAGGATGCCGGCACCGCCTATCCACTTTACCGCTCTTCTGTCAAGGTTTTTACGAACAAGATGGCCGTAGCCCCCTGAGATGGCAGTAAAAATGACGGCAAATATGGTGGTGCCTATGGCTATGGGGGCGGAATATCCCATCCAGAAATGGATCGCTGGCAGCATTATGCTGCACCCTCCGGTCCCGATCAATCCACCCAGGACTCCCGCAATAAAGCCGACCACCAAAAGCATGACCGCCCTTAGGGGGGTTATCTCCGGAGTGCCGCTCTGGTTGTCCCCACCCGTGTAATAAGACCATACCGCCAATACAGATATAATGGCTAACAGCATAATTGCTGGCTTATACTTCTGCCAAAATCCCGCTATTCCATTCATAGAGAGGTCATCTCAATCTCTCAAATCGACGTATTCCTATATAATGATTGTGGGTAAATCTACGATATTTTTGTTTACTTTTCAGCTTGATGGATAGAATACGCCACATAACTATGTTTTTAAATCAAAGATGGATCAAAATGCTGAATCCCGGTTTTGTGGCTCACAAGGCGACCAAAAAAACGAGTTATATCATTATTCCGCAAAATATTTTACTGAAATATGCAAAAAGAATATCTTTTATCCCTCAATAATCTCGACATTGAGGGCTGCTGCAGGGTATTAAATGGAAAAAAAATCTGATTAATTTAACCCATCATCCCGGACCGAAGACCTCTTTCACCACCTCGGTCAGTATCGGGCCCGCCTCATCGACGACGTTTGCCTCGTACAGCCAACCTTTCCGCTCAGGAAGCAGGCCTGTCACCAGAAGGGCTTTGCCCTCATGCTCGGCCAGGCTTATCTCGTGGGAGGCGGTCAGCTCCTCAGCTATCGATGCAGGCTTTTCGATGCGGGTCAACCTCACCGTACAGCACTGAGGGCGAGGCATCAATATCGAGAACCTTCCGTCTTTGGCTATTCCCAGAAACTTGTCCATATTTTGATCCTCCTATGCCGTTGAACGATATCAGGTTGATGCTATTTTTGATAATTATAAGTTAAATATCTTTTGCATTATCAGAGCGGTTTTTTCAGGTATCTCAAGCTCGCAGCCCAATAAGCCTTCTATATAACCCGTAAAGCAGGATAGGCATTCAGGCCGTCCATACCGAAAGCTTTTAACCTGTAAGCACAAATGCGAACACTGATACCCCCACGCTTGCTGGCTTTTATATTCGGGGGGGGGGGAAGAGGGGCAAACGCTGGGTGAATAAGGATGCGGCATATCGATCTTGATGAGGTGGCGGAGTTCTCTTCCGATGGTCACATCAAAAAGGATATCCTCAAAACCCAAGGGTTCAATTCCGTACCCGTTTGCCAGGAGGATGGCCAGGAGATTCCGCCTCACCCGGAGCCGTATTACGTTCTTTTTATAATTCTCGAAGGTGAGGGGACGATAACCGCGGGAACAGAGCCGTGCCATGTAAAACCCGGCCATATGGTCTTTGTAGATAAGGATGAAGTTCGCGGGATCAAATGCAGAAGAAGAATGAGGATCATCGGGGTTCAGCAGCCCCATTGATGGGGATATCCTCAAAGGTGCGCCCATGAATTCGATCGAAGTCGAAGACCTCACCAAGTACTATGGGGACTTCTGTGCCGTGGATCATATCGACTTCGATGTGGAATCTGGGGAGTTCTTCGGGTTTCTCGGCCCCAACGGCGCGGGAAAGACGACGACGATACGGATGATGACGGGCCTGTCGACTCCCTCGAAAGGGACCGTGAGGATTATGGGCTTCGACATATCAAAAGATCCAATCGAAGCCAAGGAGCGTTTCGGGGTCGTCCCCGAGGCTTCCAATATCTACGAAGACCTGACCGCCTGGGATAACCTGAACTTCGCCGGAGAGCTTTACGGGATATCAAGATCAGAACGAAGAAGTCGTGCCGCAGAGCTCCTCGACGCCTTCGACCTCTCAGAGTTCAAAGACAAGAAGGTGAAGGGCTTCTCCAAGGGGATGCGCCGGAAGGTGACCCTCTCCATGGCGATGATCCATTCTCCGGATATCCTCTTCCTCGACGAGCCGACATCGGGCCTCGACCTCCACAGCTCCATCAAGCTGAAGGAGATACTCAGAGATCTCAACGGGAGGGGGACGACCATCTTTCTGACGACCCACATCCTGGAGGAGGCGAACGCCCTCTGCGACCGCGTTGGGATCATCGTCAGAGGAAGGCTGGCGGCCGTCGACGCCCCTGAGAAGCTGAAGAGGACGATCCAGGCGAGCCAGTCGGTGGAGGTCTCCTTCGACCCTGCCGTCCCCGGGTTGGCTTTCGATCTGGAGGATCTTCCGGCGGTAACCTCGGCGGAGAAGAAAGGCGACAAGTGGAAGCTTCTGACCCACGATCCGTCCCTGGTTGCAGCATCCTTATTCGAATATGTGAACTCCCGCGGATTGAAGATCGTCTCCATCAACACCCTGGGGCCGAGCCTCGAAGATGCGTTCCTGGCCATCGTAAATGATCAGGCGAGAGGAGGCGGGTCCCGATGACCTCGCCACGAAGGTCTTCGAGGGTCCGGCGGGAGCTCTCCCGAGCTTGGGCGATAACAAAGAAGGACGCCCGGATCTATTACCTCCGACCGGGGACGATTATGTTCGGGCTGATGTTCCCTCTATTCCTCTTCATCTCATTTGCTGTAGGGAGGGATCTATCGCCCCAGGCGCTGATACCTGGACTTGTGGCCATCACCATCTTCTTCAGCGCCTCCTCGGTGGGGGCGATGGCGGTGCCCACGGAGAGGAGGATGAAGACCCATGAGCGGATGATCACCGCTCCCATCTCGCCCCTCTCGATACTCCTGGGGGAGATCGCCGGGGGAGCGGTCTATGGCGCCGTCATGACGGCGATCCCCCTCATCATAGGGATGATATGGTACGGCTTCACCATCGATCATCCGATAGGTCTGCTGGCGTCGGTGGCTCTGATATCCTTCGGATTTTCGGCGATGGGGATCATGTTCTCGGCGATGCCTACAGAGAACCCCGGAGACGTGATGATGATCCTCAACTTCGTCCGTCTGCCCCTCCTCTTTGTGAGCGGGATCTTCATTCCCATTGAGGAGATGGGAAGATACGGGATCATCACTCTGATATCCCCCCTCACCTATGCAAATGATATGATACAATATTCGGTGAGGGGAAGTTCGGCCTTTGGACCGGAGATAGACGCCCTCGGGATCGCGGCCTTCACCCTCCTCTTCCTCTGGGTCGGGGTCACCTTGCATGAAAGAAGCCGGAAGACGGCTTGACGACAGATCGCCTAAAGCGGATACGGTCTACGAGATCAGGAGGCGGCCTGGAAGATGGTTGTATGCGGAAAATAAAGATCCCAAGGCGCCGAATTCGGAGGCTCAGCAGCTCTTTGACGATGGTTTATATCGGTATATATTGATCCACTATTTTTTGATATAGATCTTTAACTGAAGGTATTACAGTTGAAATTTGCCTAAATAAGGATTATTGACTCTCTATATTCCCAATATATCAGTTTATTTATCCAATAATCCCTTTTAAGCTGATACTTAAGACACCACCACAATGGTTATATATCGACGACTACTGATGCGTTGATGATGAATATGCTGAGAGATAAAATCTTCGGAAAAGGCGGAGGATGTGGCTGCTGCGGCACCCAGATCGTCGGTTCCCGCCAGATAGATGTTGGAGGGAGGAAGGCGGGGATCGTCGGCCTTGACGAGACGTTTCAAGAATATCTCAAGAGAGGTGAGACGCCCGAGGATCTCACCGGCGACGAGCTACTAAGAGATCTCAAAAAGCTCAACTTCATAGCCGAGGGCGCCAAAGAGGCCTACAAGAAGGCATTTTTGAGAGAATACGAGAGGTTCTTCGAAGCCAGGAAGAGATGATCAGCCTTCGTAGGGACGGTTTAGGATGCCAGAGCGGGTTTGCGGCGGTTCAAAGATCGACGATGATGCGATCTGCAGCCTCGGAAGGCTCATCGGCGATCAGCAGAAGGCCGAAAAGAGGATAAGGGAACTCTCCAGTCGGGTGGTGACCATCGAGGGTGAAGACCCCGATGGAACGGTCGAGGTCTTGAAGGCCGTCGCCGATCCCTCCAGGCTGCGGATCATAAAGCTCCTCAAGGAGGGGGAGCTGTGCGTCTGCGAGATCATGGCTGCCCTCGACAGGCGCCAGTCCTCCACCTCCCACCACCTCTCCGTCTTGAAGGATGCAGGACTCGTAAGAGAACGAAAGGACGGCAAATGGTCCTATTATCGCATCGCAGACGGGGCCGTCATTGATATGATCAAGCAGGCCGAAGTCCTGAAGAAAAAATAATTTCTTAAAACTATAAATTTGGGGGCGGATCTGATGTTCTGGAACAACTTAGCTGTGGCTGCCGATTTCTTCGTAAAGATCGCTTTAGAGCTCGTCCTTTTGTTCATAGGGGTGACCTTTCTTGTGGGGCTGATCCAGGAGTACGTCCCCGACGAGACGGTGAAGAAGGTGCTGGGAGGACGAAACAGGATCCTCGGCGGGGTTCTGGGGGCTGGTTTCGGCTCCCTTACCCCCTTCTGCTCATGCTCGACGATACCGCTTCTCCTGGGGATGCTCAACGCGGGAGTGCCCTTCGCCTCCGCCATGGCCTTCCTCCTATCGTCGCCGCTGCTGAACCCGGTGATAATCTCGCTATTCATACTGCTTTTGGGCTGGAAGGTGACGGCCCTCTACTTTGTTGCGACCTTTACGGCGGCGGTCGTCATCGGCCTCCTTCTGGACCGTCTCGGCTTTGCGGGCCAGGTGAAACCGATGGTCGCGATCCGAAGCTGCCGTGATGGCGACGGAGCAACTGATGCGAGGTCGAGGGCGAGACGATCCGCCTCCTTCGCATTCGGGCTATTTCGCCAGCTTCTGCCCTACCTTCTTCTGGGAGCGGGCATAGGGGCTTT
>Ga0334896_1002264_pt1 | contig 13813 bp, 9 predicted proteins | sample GraSluR3_MG_8_FD_207734 | JGI IMG/M metagenome (GOLD analysis project Ga0334896, IMG submission 207734) | Sludge microbial communities from methane-producing bioreactor in Wageningen University, Netherlands - Granular Sludge_27_06-R3 | ecosystem: Engineered > Bioreactor > Anaerobic > Unclassified... | reverse complement strand
TGAGCAAGGGAGGATGTACCTTCTGCGGTGAAGAGGGAGGGTCTTTTGAAAACCTTTCTTCATGCATGTCCGTAGGGGACCAGCTGTCCATTAACATGGACCATATAGGTAAAAAGTACAAGGCAAAAAAATTCATAGCATATTTTCAGAATTTTTCCAACACATATATGGCCCTGGAGGATTTTAAATCCTATGTAAATCAGGCGCTTCAGGAAGATATAGTTGGAATTTCAATATCTACAAGGCCTGACTGTATCAATTCGAAATATTTGCAATTTTTAAGTGATATCCAGTATAATAAGGGTATAGATATAACAATCGAGTTGGGACTACAGACCGTCAATTATCATAGTCTCAGGAAGGTAAACAGGGGCCACGGACTGGCTGAGTTTATAGATGCAGTGATCAACATCAGGACCCATGGCCTCAGGTCATGTGCTCACGTGATCCTGAATCTGCCTTGGGACGACATGGCGGATGTCATTGAGACAGCGAGGGTGATATCAGCTCTCGGTGTTAATGAGATAAAGCTTCACAGTCTCTACTTGATGGAGAACACCATACTGGCAGACCAGTATGAAAAAGGTGAATTCAAGCTTCATTCCAGAGAAGAGTACATCAGAAGAGCAATAACATTTTTGGAGTATCTAGATCCCGAAATCGTAGTCCAAAGAATCATCGGGAGGGCTCCAGAGGAAGGCGCGATTTTTGTCAACTGGCAGGAGTCATGGTGGAAGATCAGGGATGAAATAGTTCACCGCATGAAACATGAAAATACTTTTCAAGGCAGCAAATTCAATTACCTTGGAGGTAAAGCCTTAGGAATCTTTAATTAATCATCTGAAGTAGGATAATATTAAGACAAGAAAGGTAAGGTGGTTTATCATGGTTAAATTCATTTTAGGTGAGAAGGGGTCAGGGAAGACAAAGTGGTTAATCGACAACGCCAACAAGGATATGGCAGAGGGCAATGGCAATATTGCTTTTGTTGATGTGGACGATAATCACATATTCAGCTTGAATTATAATGTTAGATTAATTAATGCCATGGAGTTCAACGTGCTTAATGTGCGGTCCTTCTATGGCTTTTTATGTGGGATAATGGCAATGGATTACGATCTGGAAAAAATCTATGTGGACGGAATCTACAAGGTCATGAAGGTTGAGTTCAATGACATGGTTTACTTAATTGACTCTCTGAAGAGGATATCTGAAAAGTATGAGGTTGAGTTCTATATCAACATCGATTACACAATGGCTGAGGTACCTGAAAATCTTAGACCATACTGCCTGGAAATAGAAGTTTAGGGAGGGAGCCTTCGGGCTCCTTTAGTTTTTTAGAAAAGGGGGTGAAGCTGTGAGAAAGGAGAGACTTGACAAGGTTCTATCCAACATGGGGGTGGGATCCAGGAAGGAAGTCAAGGAGATGTTAAAGGCCGGAATGGTCACAGTAAATGGAAAGGTTATGAAGGCATCTGACTTCAAGGTGGATGTTGAGGGGGATGAGATAGTTTGCGGTGGCAAAACAATCAGATACAGGGAGTTCATATATCTTCAGATGAACAAGCCCAAGGATTTGGTCTCCTCAACTGACGATCCCAGAGACTCGACTGTTATTGAGCTTCTGGATGATTTCCATAGAAATTTCAGGCCATTTCCAGTTGGAAGACTGGACAAGGATACTGAAGGCCTCCTGCTCATAACCAACGACGGAAAGCTTGCTCACGACCTCCTATCCCCTAAGAAAAAGGTGGACAAGACCTACCATGCAACAATAGAGGGAAGGCTTACTGATGAACATGTGGAGAAATTTAGCAGGGGAATTCTCCTGGATGATGGTTACCATACGCTTCCAGCCCAGCTTAATATAATTTCTTCCGGGCCTGTTTCCGCAGCCGAAATAACAATTCAGGAGGGCAAGTACCACCAGGTTAAAAGGATGGTGGCAGCCCTTGGAATGAGGGTTTCATACCTTAAGAGGATCAGAATGGGTCCCCTCTATTTGGACGAGTCTCTTGAGCCAGGACAATACAGGGAATTGACTGAAGAGGAAATTAGATTGTTGCTGGACAGGTGATTTATGGTATAATAGCCACTAGGAACAAAGTATAATATTAGAATGGGTGTATAATTTGATTTATCACAGAAAAAAAGGATTGTTTGCAACCTTCTTTGAACACAGGTCTTCGCTGATTACACAGTATGAAAATGGAGACATAACCAAGAGGGAGTTTCTGGAGTACAACTACGATTTCGTAAGAAGGATGAACGTAAAGCCCTTCCTTAAGGTGGACAGCTTTGAAAAGGGTATGTATAACTACCAGTACTACAATGTCCTGGCCAAGTACTTCAGGATGCTGGCCAAGGAGGTCAAGGCTTCCGGCAAGCACCAAAAATACTACGTACAGTACCTGAACAAGGGAAACAACTATTACCATGAAAAGGACAAGTCTGCCCTTGCCTTGCTTAGGCTCATTGAATTTGAAGGGGTGGAGGCATACTTTATCAAGTGTGAATCCAAGGGTTTAAAGGACAAGCTTTACGAGATACTACTCCTTGATTACAAGGAGGCCATCTTCCACTCAAAGGCCATCTGGCTACTTGATATTCTAAAGGCTGAAGGTGTCTTTTCCGAGAAGAGAAGGGTGTCGGTAATAGACGAGTATATAAACGAGACGTACTAATAAAGAAAAGACTGGCTGAATAGCCAGTCTTTTAATTTGTAAGAAGTCTTACTACATCTTCAGTTGGTAGTCCAAGCTGGATATTATAGGTACCGGACTTAAGCTTGGTATCCAGACCCAGTTCAACAGCCTTGGCAATGAATTCCCTGCTGCTGGTCACAAGCCCCTGCTCTTCCAGTATAAGCCCAATTTTACCGGGCATGCTCCCCACGGGGATTTCAACCTGTACAATTGTGGCTGATGGCTGTGCAGGTTGCTCAGGCTGATTCTGTGGCTCCTGTGCGGGTTCCTCCTGGTCTCCAGCCTCTTCCTCACCTTCCACTATGACCTCAAGCTCATCCGGTGGCTGGTTTGGTTCATCTTCTCCCCTCCCAGTGTTGTCGACGATCACCTGTCCGGAAGGGTGAGATTCCAATGCATCCTTCGCAAAAAGAACGTCAAGTCTCCAGCCAATCACTCCCACTACAAGAAGAACTATGACGATCATAAATATATAGTCAACCGAGTCGTACAATACATCCCTTGCCTTATCCACAAACTTCATCCAAGTTCACCTCTATGTCCTCTAAAACGCCTGTTTCTTTCCTTTTTCACTCATATTGTAGTATAATTATAACATAAAAGAGAGGAAAAGGTGAGATAAACTTTGAGAGAACTAAGGATAGAGAAAAATGAGAGTCAGCAAAGGCTTGACAGATTTTTAAAGAAATACCTGGCAGATGCGACACAGGGCTTCATCTACAAAATGATCAGAAAGAAGAACATAAAGGTCAACGACGAAAGGGCCAAGCCGGACATGATGCTGGAGGAGGGAGACCTTGTACAGCTGTACCTGGCAGAGGAAACCATAGAGAAATTCAAGGGTGAAAGGCAGCACAAAAGGTCCCGAATCGACCTGGACATAGTATATGAGGATGAAAACATTGTGCTTATGAACAAGCCTGTGGGGCTTCTTTCCCATGGAACCGGCGAGGAATTCCAGGATAATGTAGTGGATGCCCTGGTTGGCTATCTTATAGACAATGGAGACTATGTTCCAAGGCTGGAGAAGACCTTTACGCCTTCAATCTGCAACAGGCTGGACAGGAACACCTCCGGGATAATCATTGGTGCAAAGAATTACCAGAGTCTTCAGCTTGTCAACCAGGCCATCAAGGAGGGACATGTGGGCAAGTACTACATGACAATCGTCAAGGGTAGGGTGGACAAGGATTTTGAGCACAAGGCATTTCTCACAAAGGATGAGGAAAGGAACAGGGTTGAGATAAGTGACGATGATTCAGAAGGTGGCAAGGAAATCTGGACCAGGTTCAAGGTTCTCAAAAGGGAGGGTGACTACACACTCCTAGAGGTGGAGCTTATAACAGGAAGGACCCACCAGATCAGGAGTCATCTGGCATCCCTGGGATATCCCGTAATAGGTGACAGAAAATATGGCAACAGAAGGATAAATGAGGATTTCAAAAGCAAATACGGTCTGAAAGACCAGTGGCTTCACGGCTACAGGCTGGTACTTCAGGGTATGGAAGAGCCTCTTGATTACCTTAACACCAGGGAGTTTACAGCCCCTGCAGGTGGATTGTTCGCACGTATAGAAAAGGATTTGTTTGGTCAGCGAGGTGATTGATTTGGGAAAGCAGATAAGTTTGGCAGTTGAGGGTTATGGAGAACTACAGATGCCGGAGGGGACAACCCTTTTGGATGTTTCAAAAAAGGTGCATGGGTCTGACCACATGAGGTATCTGGGTGCAAGGGTCAATAATGAGATCTACCCCCTATACAAGGATGCTGAGGATGGTTTCCAGATTCAGTTTTTAGATAACAGGGATGTGGATGGATACAGGATATATACAAAGACCATTTCAGCGGTCTTCATAATGGCCTGCAAAGAACTGTATCCGGACAAGGATGCCATAATCCATCATTTCCTGGGGCCTGGACTCTATGCGGAGCTAGATGACAGGCATGGGATTTCCTTTAGGGAGACAGAGATTCTCCAGGAAAAGATGGAAGAGATAATCAAGAGGGATATTCCCATCAAGAGGTCGGACTATTCCAGGGAAGAGGCACTTGAAATATTCAGGGAACATGATTATTCAGACAAGGTAAGGCTTATTTCATCCATGGACAAGGATACGGTGAGCATATACAGGATTGGGGACCACACAGATTCCTTCCATGGTTATCTTGCGCCTTCAACGGGTTTTGTGGACGAGTTCAAGCTGAAATATTACTACCCTGGAGTGATCATACTGTTCCCAAGCAGAAAGAACCATTACAACATGGATAATTTCAGGGACCAGAAGAAGCTTGCAAAAATTTTCAACGAGTCAAACAACTGGCTTGAAATACTTGACCTGGCCAACATCGGTTCGCTGAATGAAAGAATAAACAATGGACATCTCCGGGACCTTATTCTAATATCCGAGGCACTTCACGAAAAGCGGATAGCACAGATTGCAGACAAAATATGTGCTGACCCGGACATAAACATGATTCTCATTGCAGGTCCGTCATCCTCCGGGAAGACAACCTTTGCACACAGACTTTCAGTCCAGCTTAAGGTTAATGGGAAAAGGCCAATTTCAATATCCATGGACGACTATTTTGTAAACAGGGAGGATACACCCCTAAGGAAGGATGGGGAGCCCGACTTTGAATCAATTGATGCCATTGATCTGGACCTCTTTAACAGTGACCTGGTCAAGCTCTTGGAAGGGGAATCCGTACAGCTTCCAAAGTTCAACTTCATAACCGGTAAAAGGGAAGCCTCAGGAAAATGGATAAGTGTGGACAGGGACCACCCCATAATCATAGAGGGGATTCACGGCCTTAATCCCAAGCTGACAATTGACATACCTGAAAAGAACAAGTTCAAGGTGTACATATCCGCCTTGACCCAGTTGAATATAGACAATCACAACAGAATTTCAACAACCGACACAAGACTTATCCGAAGGATGGTCAGGGATGTGAAGTTCAGGGGCAATGAGCCTTCAAGGACCTTTGAAATGTGGCAGGGAGTAAGGTCTGGCGAGGAGAAATTCATTTTCCCATTCCAGGAGGAGGCAGATGCCATGTTCAATTCCTCACTGGTTTATGAAATGTCTGTACTGAAAAAATATATCATGCCTCTTTTGCAGGAAGTTACACCGGAAAGCGTCTATTACTCAGAGGCAAAAAAACTCCTTAAGTTTCTCAAGTATTTCAACCCAATAGAGGATGAAAGCTGCATCCCGCCCAATTCAATACTCAGAGAATTCATAGGAAGCTGATTGGAGGGCATATGAAGAAGATAATATGTATTTTGTTGCTGACAATTCTACTTTCAGGTTGTGGAGTTACAGTCCAGAATGACCCTCCTGGAGAAATTCCTGCTGAGAATCCGTCCACCCAGGAACCAGACCCACCATCAAGGGATGAGGTCTTGGCCCAGTTTGTGGAGGATATGACCCTTCAGGAGAAAATCGGTCAGCTGCTTATGGCTGGATTTGAAGGTACACAGGTATCTGAACGGGAGGTTTCCCTGATTGAGGATTATCATATTGGTGGTTTCATATTTTTTGGAAGAAATATTACAAATGAAGAGGAGACCAGGAATCTTATCCATGAACTTAAGACAATCAAGTCAGACAGTCCAGTTCAACTGTTTATTGGCGTAGATGAGGAGGGTGGACCTGTAAGCAGGCTTTCAGGAATCTATAGAAACCTTCCTCCACAGTCAAGCCTAGGTGAGAGTGGAGACCCGGAAATTGCATATGAGTACGGATCAATCCAGGGTGAAAAGCTCAGACGGCTGGGCTTTAATGTAAACTTCAGTCCGGTTCTTGATGTGGATTCAAACCCCAATAATCCAGTGATTGGAAACAGGGCAATTTCCAATGCTCCAAGCCTTGTTGCCCAGTTGGGAATTCAGGTTTGGAAGGGCATAGGTGACCAGGGGGTGGTCCCAGTTGGAAAGCACTTCCCAGGCCATGGTGATACGGATGTGGATTCCCACACCCTTCTTCCAGTGATAGAAAAATCAAGGGAGGAATTGGATGAAACTGAGCTGGTCCCTTTCCAGGCCTCGGTTGATCAGGGAATACCAGCCTTAATGGTTGGGCACCTCTTGATTCCTGCCCTTGACCAGGAGCCTGCATCCTTATCGGAGGGGATAATGGAGGACCTTCTTAGGGATGAGATGGGCTTTAGGGGAGTCCTTTTCTCTGATGATCTGACCATGGGAGCCATAACAGACAGGATGTCAGTAAGTGAGGCAGCAGTTGACTTTATAGGGGCAGGGGGAGATGTTGCCCTGATCTGCCATGGTGAGACGGAAGTAATGGAGGCCTTTAAGGCAATAGAGGCAGCAGTCAGGGATGGAATCATTTCAGAGGAGTATATTGACCAGAAGCTGGTGAGGATAATAAGATTAAAGGAAGACTTCAAATTAGGGGATGAACCTGTCAATGACAATAGCCAGGAAGGCATTGACAGCAGGATAGAAGGACTATTTGATTAGGGAGTGATGCCTTGTATGAAAAAGGTAATTGGAATTGATCTTGGTGGAACAAAGATAAATGGTGCTGTAGTGGATGAATCCGGTGAGATATTAAGATTGAAGACCATGTCCACAAGCAAGTCAGGCTCTCCCCAGGAGGTAATTGCTGGAATAAAGAGATTGGTCAAGATCCTAAAGGAGGGGGAGGAAATATCAGCCATTGGCATAGGGTCACCAGGCTTTATAGATTCCTCCAATGGAAAGGTGCTGGCGGTTGGTGGAAACATCCAGGGCTGGGCCGGAACGGACATAAGGGGGCCCATTGAAAGGGAGTTTGGGATTCCGGTTCAGGTTGAGAATGACGCCAATGTTGCAGGCCTATGCGAAGGATGGATTGGTGCAGGCAGGGATTTGGAGAGCTTTGTCATGCTGACGGTGGGAACTGGACTGGGAGGTGGCCTGTATACAAAAAAAGAAGGCCTTTGGCGAGGCAGCCACTTCCAAGGTGGGGAGGTTGGACACGCAATACTTTACCCAGGAGGCCACCAGTGTAACTGTGGCCAGAGGGGGTGCACTGAACAGTATGTTTCCGGAACAGCAGTTGAGGATGAATATGAAAGGCTTTCTGGTATAAGAAAAACCGGAAGGGAGATATTCGGATCCTACCATGATGACCCCATTTCTGAAAAAGTGGTAAGGAAATTTGCCTGGGATTTTTCCAACTTCCTCATAACAATCAAGAACATTTTTGATCCGGAGGCAGTGATAATCGGCGGGGGAGTGATTTTATCCAGGGACACCTGGTGGGATGAGATGATCGGCAACTTCAACAGCCAGGTGAACAACAACCCTGGTATGGAAATCATACCTGCCAGGCATCTGGATGCATCAGGAACCATAGGGGCGGCCAGGGCGGCCATGGATAGATTTGTATGGGAGGTGTAGTCTTGGGAAAGGGAAGGGTCTACTCCGGAGATTACGGAAACAAGAGAAGTGAGCGTCTGATAGATGAATACATGGGGATACTGTCTGGAGGGAAGGGTAAGACTACCTTCTATATTCTTCCCAACGGTGAACTTCTCAGGTCCTTGAGAAGGAGGGTGGTCCACAAGACAGGTGGAGCCTTCCACATTGGTATAATGACCTTTGACGATATTGTCGATAGGGTCGTTTCAGGGGAAAGGCTCAATGTCATTCAGCGGCCAATTCAGCTTAATATTGTTAAAATGGCCATAAGGAAACTAGCTGATTTGGGAAGGCTGGAGGTCTTCCATACAATGGCGGATTACGACGGTTTTGTGGACTGCGTGCAGGAAGTCATAATGGAGGCTAAGAGAGCTCTGATCTCCCCTGAGAGATTCACTGAGATTTCAAGGGGAGACACCTATCTCCAGGAGGTTTCCTTAATCTATGATTTCTATCAGGGCTTTCTAGATGAGAATGAACTTGTGGACAGGGAAGGTAGCTACATGGTCGCCCTTGAGGTTTTAAGGTCTGGAAGGACTAATTTTGAAGGGCTTGAAAGGGTTATGGTTGACCAGTTCTATGATTTCAGACCCATTGAGATTGAGATACTCAAGCAGGTCCACCGCATGGATCTTGAAATAATTCTAAATCTTCCATTTGGAGGGGGTGAGGATACCCTGTTGGTGGGGGATACCTTAAGAACACTTGAGGACCTTGGGTTTGAGATTATCGAGGACCATAATCCAGGAATGAATCCCATGGAGATATTTGCCAAGCATTTTGTTGATGGAAGGGCGACAATGGACCCAGAGGGTAGAATTACAATAATAAAGGGTGAAAGTCCGAACCTTGAGATCAAGAGATCCATAACCAGGATAAAGAAGCTTTTAATGGAGGGAGTAGATCCAAATTCCATACATGTCATAGCGACCACTCCCTTTTACAGGGACTTGTTTCTTCAACTGGCAGCTAGCGAAGACCTCAATATCAAGGCCCCTATCAAAGATTCTCTGTGGGATAGCAGACTTATCAGGGGCTTTATTGATATTCTAAGGCTAAGGGAGTCAGGTGGAAGCAGAGAGGACATTATCAATCTGATCAAGTCTCCCATAATGAACAGGAATCAGGTTGATAATGATTTTGAGCTTAAGATAAGAAGTCTCAGGTTTGATGGGCTGTGGGATTTGAAGAAGATGCTCCTATCCACAGACAAGCTACATATGGACATGGATACTCTTGAAAAGATTCAGCAGCTGATAAAGGATGTGGAAGCAATAAGCCTGGATTCAGATAATGGGGAATCAATAGCAGGTCATGGACGGTTTGCCCTGGACCTATTGGATTCCATGAAGCTGGATAGGTATGTAATGGATAGGTCCAGGCTTGTGGATGATTGGCAATGGACAATAAGGGAGCTTAATGCCCTGAATGCCTTCAGGGAAATACTGGAGGATATTACCCAGATGGCCTATATTGACTGGGAGCTTTCCTTCAAGGATTTCATGGATATCCTAAGGGATTATGTTGTCCAAAAGGAGATCATAATCCAAAACCCTGCAACAAACGGTATTGAACTTTTAAGTCCCACAAATGGAAGGGGACTGATTGGGGACCATAAGTTTATCATTGGACTAAATAAGAGCCAGTATCCAAGTCTTGATGAGAACAATTTCCTCTTTGCACAAAAAAGTCTTGAAAGGCTTAAAAGGGGTGGAATCAGGCATTTGGACTACAGGGAGAAATTTGAGAATGAGCTGTTGAAAATATCAAGTATAATTGGGTCAACAAGAGAAGCCCTGTATCTGGGGACCTCATCATCCCTTGGAGGGGAGGATGACCTTCCATCCATTTTTCTCGCAAGAATTTCAAGAACCGCTGGCAAAAGGGATGGGAAATCCAATCTTGTTCAGGAGGAAATCAGCCATGAGTCCTTTATAGGCACAAGTCTTGATCAGGTATCCAGTAGGGATGACTTCAACAGGCTGGCACTTTGGAGATACTACCAGGACAAGCTGGAGGAGGCTGACCTGGAATACTTTCTCCAAAACAGCAGGGAGCTTAAGGACCATATCAGTAAAAGGCTGCATTCCCAGTATAAACGTTCAGGAGGAGACCTGGACAAGTACAGCGGAGTGCTGGATTCCATGGATGTAAAGACCATTGTTGAAGGGAAAACCAGGGACAGGGTCTATTCAGTCTCCTACATAGAGGATTATATCAAGTGCCCCTACGCATTCCTCCTGGCCAGGATTTTCAACCTTCAGGAAACCCCAAGGGAATGGCAGGAGACCAAGCCAATGGACAGGGGACAGATATTCCACAAGGTGCTATGCACATACTACAGGGCCTACAGGAATGACCTTGAGAAGGATCCTTTGGCCTTCTCCATCGACTCAACCAGGGAACATCTAAGGTCCCTTGTAATAAGTGAGGCAAGGGAGTATGGATTGGGCAATGTATCTGGTGGGGACAGATTGTTTATCCTGTCAATGGAGGAGACCCTGGTGGGATATATTTCAGCAGATATTGAGAGGATGAGAAGTTCCAAGGTTAAGGTGTATCCATACCTTATGGAGAAGGAATTTGGTGAGAATAGGAGCTTTAAGATTGGTAAGGATGGAACTGAAATCCATTTTAAGGGTATAATTGACCGGATTGACAAGGTAGAGGATGGAAGCCAAATCCTGATTGACTATAAGTCCTCCTCCTATGGCAAGAGGACCAGGGAGGATATTGAAAATGGATTGAGCATACAGCTTCCCATGTATATAATTTCCCAGGATGAAGACACCATAACAGGCGGCTACTATGGGATAATTTCTTCAGGTGACCTCTACCCGGCTTTGGCAATCAAGGACAAGGCGCCCTTTGTAGGTGGCAGGAACACAGGGGCAGTGGATGAGGATGAATTCAGGAGGCTGCTTCAAATAGCCAGAGAGGCTGTATTTAAAGCGGTTGAGGGAATAAGGGAGGGATACTTTCCTGTAGCCCCCAGGGAATGTTCAGCTTACTGCATATTCAGGGACATATGCAGGTACGGTGACAAGGAGGAGATGAATTGATGGACAGACAGCAGCAGGCAATTCAGACCATCAACATGAACCTTGCAGTTTCAGCAGGTGCGGGGACGGGAAAAACTAAAGTCCTCACTGAAAGGTATGTCCATATTCTTGAAAACGGAGACCTGGACCAGGGCAGGGAGATAGAGTCCCTGGTGGCCATAACCTTCACCAAGAAGGCAAGCACTGAAATGAAGGAGCGAATAGAGCAGGAAATTTCATCAAGACTGGACCATGGTGAAAAATGGAGGAGGCTGTACAGGGACTTTTCAAAGGCATATATTATGACAATACATAGCTTTTGCGGGAAACTCCTAAGGGAAAATCCCGTCCAGGCAGATATAGACCCGGGCTTTGCAGTCCTGGAGGAATATGTTGCAGACAGGCTTTTAAGGGAGGCAGCAGCTAGGGTGCTTGACAGAGTTTTGAGGGAAGAAAAGAACCTGCAAGAGGTAAGCGTCCTTGGAAAGAAGGATATTGGACCACTAACGGATGAACTTATTGATATCTACAAGAAAATCAGGACGCTGGGAATGAGTATGGAAGAGGCAATGGACAAGACTGTCACCCATATTTCAAGTATGGAGATTGACCCGAATATGCTTCGTGAAATACGAGAAACTGCCCTGTACCTGGGCGGTGAAATGGGAAGGGGCAAGTTTGTAAATATTCTTAAGGAGCCAGTAGTTCAAGACTTCTTAAATGGTGAGGAAGACAATCAGCTTAGGTTGGCCCTGCTGCTTCTTGGAGACAACATGGGCACCAGCAAAAAGGCACCTGAGGCACAGGACCGACTTAAAGACCTTCTCAAGCTTGCATTGTCAACATTTGAAAAGGACAAGCTGGACCTTTATATACTTATCCTTGAAATAGTCAAGGAGATGGACATTGACTATTCTGCAAGGAAGAGGGAACAGGGGGCTCTTGATTACGAGGACCTTCAGATTCAGGCATACAAGCTCCTCCTGCAGGATGAAATCCTTCAAAAGTATCAGGAAAAATTTAAGTACATCATGATTGATGAATTTCAAGACACCAACCAGCTACAGAAGAACATCTTTTACAGGCTGGCCTCAGGAGAGGAAAAGCTGGATAGGGGAAACCTCTTTGTGGTTGGTGATCCAAAGCAGTCAATCTATGCTTTCAGGGGTGCGGATATCCAGGTTTTCTACGACGTGGTAGAGGATATTGAATCCTCACACAGGGGCAAGGTCATAACACTCACAGAAAACTACAGAACAGTGGCAACAGTCCTTGACTTGGTGGACAAGATCTTCATGGGCCTTTTGGGTGAAAGGTACACTCCCCTAAATCCAAACAAGCAGGTGGACCAGCCTGTGGAGGTGGAGGTTTTGTACAATGAGGAATTTTCAGGTACCTCCAAGGAAACACAGGAATACGAAGCTGATCAGATAGCCAAGAGAATCAGATACATGGTGGACAAGGAAGACCTCCATGGCAACAGGAAAGTCCGCTACAAGGACATAGCCTTGCTTTTTAGGGCCATGACCAGAAGCTCAATCTATGAGGAAGCCTTGAGAAAATACAATATTCCCTATACCAGCACCGGTGGAGTGGGCTTCTATGAAAGGGATGAAATACTGGACCTTATGAATGCCATTAAGGTGATCAGCAATCCAAGGGACATGATATCCATGGTTGGATTCCTCAGGGGAGGTTTGACGGGCTTGTCAGACCAGGCTATATTCCATCTCCTGGAATATTGTGAGAGGGAAGATGGTCGCCAGGTAATCCAGGGGTTGAAAAGTCTTTTGGAGAAAAGGAAAACAGACCTTGATAGCCTTGATTACAGGATCATGGAGGAAACAGCAAGGCTTTTGGATAGGCTTGCCATCCTCAAGGACCACTTGGGACTGGGAGATCTTCTGGAAGTTCTTTTGGAATCAACAGGATTTCAGGAAAGTCAGCTCCTGATGTATCAAGGTATGATGAGGTCTAGAAATGTGGATGCATTTGTAAAGCTTGTCAGGGACTATGAGACCACTGAAGGGGGGAGCTTGGAGGAGCTAATCGACTTTATTGAAAAGAGGAGAAAAGAGTCAGAGGGAGATGGAGTGGCAGATCAAGGCGGTGATTCTGTGAGTCTTATGTCCATCCATAAATCCAAGGGGCTTCAGTTTCCTGTTGTTATAATCCCGGAAATGGGAAGAAGAGGAGCTTATGACAGGGCAATATTCCAGTTTGACAAGGACATGGGCCTGGGAATAAAGAATGGTGACTCCAGCTACTACGACCTTATATACAGGAACACCAAGGAGAACCTGGAGGAAGAGGTAAAAAGACTGATATACGTTGCAATGACTAGGGCAGAGGAGAGATTAATCCTGGGTTACCAAGGCAAAATATCAGGATTCAAAGCCTTGATCCACCAGTATCTTGATGGTGCCACCCTCAAGCTGGTATCGGATTTTCCAGTCCAGCCGCAGGAGGCCCTTATGGTCAAGCCGATTCTTGAGCCTGAAGGTATTGTTCTCAAGAAAACATTTCCATTGTTGGAATTCTATCAGCCTCCCATTGCAGGAAGGGAGACCTACAGCATAAGTCAGTATCTAAAATATGTCTCATGCCCAAGGGAGTATTTTCTCACCTACAAGATGAGG
>Ga0334896_1002254_pt1 | contig 13840 bp, 12 predicted proteins | sample GraSluR3_MG_8_FD_207734 | JGI IMG/M metagenome (GOLD analysis project Ga0334896, IMG submission 207734) | Sludge microbial communities from methane-producing bioreactor in Wageningen University, Netherlands - Granular Sludge_27_06-R3 | ecosystem: Engineered > Bioreactor > Anaerobic >... | reverse complement strand
AATTTGTAAATATTATCACTAACATTTTCAAATTGTGAAACTGTTCTGTCAAATGCAAATTTTATTAACTGATAATTGTTGCGCATGAATAATACGGGTTAAAACATAAAGGAAAAATGCAAGGTAGTAACTATCAAATTGATAAAGAGCCAATTCTTAACATTCCTATTTGCAAACCAGATTCAGACAATGAATTAAAAATTGCAAATATTGTAGATGAAATAATACAGACAAAACAAGAAAATATTAATGCCGATATTTCTTCATTAGAATCCGAAATTGACCGTCTTGTTTACGACTTGTATGGTTTAAGCGATGAGGAGATTGAGCTTGTGGAGAAAAGTTTTAAATAATAAAAATATGAACAAAGAAACATCCATAAAATTATTTGAGCAAAATCAGATACGTTCGGTTTGGAACGATGATGAGGAAAAGTGGTATTTTTCTATCGTAGATGTTATAGGAGTACTTACAGGTACAGATAGACCGAGAAAATACTGGAGTGATTTGAAAACTAAACTTAAAAACGAAGGCAGTGAGTTGTCCGAAAAAATCGGACAACTGAAATTGAAATCAACTGATGGCAAATATTACAAAACAGATGTCATTGATACTGAGCAACTTTTCAGACTTATCCAAAGTGTCCCCTCCCCAAAAGCAGAACCTTTTAAAATGTGGCTTGCAAAAGTTGGTCGTGAACGAATTGATGAAATAGAAGACCCTGAAATAGGAATAGACAGGCTTATGGAAACATACCAACGGAAAGCTTACATTAAAAAAACAAAAGTATTGATGAAGAATGATTTACAACTTGTATGGTTTAAGTTAGGAGGAGATTGCGCTTGTGGAGGGGAGTGTTTAAATAAAAGAATATTTTGAAGCAGATACACCACATGTATATGAAAATATGATAAAGCCTCTTTAACTTTTCTAAAATGAATATTGAGTTTGGGAAAATTCCGGAATTTTGACCCGCATTATTCATACGATTAGCTTTGTGTAGCTGGTAGGCGTCGAAACTTGCAGATATATCCTTATATTTCAAGAGTTTTGCAACGAAGCAGATGCACAAAGATAATTGTAAGCTTTCTCAAAATTTGGCTAATAATAAAACCATAAGCACCGTGCCAATCCACAGACAAACAACTTGTTACGAGCCAGCCAAGAATAATGCGATGAATAATGCGGGTTTAAATAAGTCAAACACATATCATCAAACAGTAATTGCCTTACAAAACGAATTTATATCAAGCGACAATAAAATTATTTATTAACTTTACCTGACAGAAATTAAATAGGCTTTTTATGAAAACTTTGTATTTCTATTTATTTGCCATTGTAACGATGTTTATGAGTTATTCTGCTTTGGCACAACAAGGAACTCTTGTAGGAACTGTTCTGGACGAAAGTGGTATGCCAATGTATGGAACAAATGTGGTTCAGAAAGGAACAAACAATGGTACTATAACAGATTTTGACGGAAAATATTCGTTAAAATTACCTTCGGGGCAGCAAACTGTTGAATTTTCGTTTATTGGTATGCAAACTCAGGAAATTTTAGTTGATATTGTAGCCGGAGAAACTACAACTGTAAACATTGAACTAAAAGCAGATGCTGTTACTCTTGATGATGTTGTAGTAATTGGTTACGGTAGGAGGCAGAAACGTGATGTTACAGGAGCAATAAGCAGTATCAATACCGATGACATTGGAGACGATGTGTTGCCAAGTTTAGAGTCGGCTATGCAAGGTAGAGCTGCAGGTGTTCAGGTTACTACTTCAAACGGGCTTGCAGGTTCATCAATAAACGTAAAAGTAAGAGGTACAAATTCTATATCTGCCGGTAGTCAACCGCTTTATGTAATTGATGGAATCCCTGTAACCGACGGAGATTTTAGTCCCGGTAACATGGGAGCAGGGTTCAATGCTTTAAGCGATATAAATCCTAATGATATTGAATCGATACAGATATTAAAAGATGCTGCTGCTGCTTCTATTTACGGAAGTAGAGGAGCTAACGGTGTTGTGCTTATTACTACAAAAAAGGGTAAGGCAGGAAAAACAAAGTTTAATGTAAATTATTATGGAGGTGTTGTTACCGAAACTAATCGAATTGATTTATTAAATGCTAAACAGCACTTGAGCTTAAGAGATTCTGCAGCAGTCTTCGCAGGTAATCAACCCGAAAATGACGATTATGTAATATACCAACCCACCACAGGGCTAGCTATAACTCGTGGAATGGCTGACAGTATTGCAGCTGCCGGAGGTACTGATTGGCTCGATCAGGTTTTACAACAAGGATTTATTCAAGAGGCTAATGTGTCTGCATCGGGAGGAAGCGAAAAAACTACTTTCTATATGGGGATGACTTATACCGATCAAGAAGGGTTTATTGTAGGAAACGAATACGAGCGCATTAGTGGTAGAATAAATGTTGATAATAAAGCTAGCGATAAAGTGAATATAGGAGCAAATATGTCTATAAATTATAGCACTAATAAACGTGTACCAACAGGAGATGCGGGTGGTTTGGGACTTGCACAGCAGCGTTTGCCTTATTTGCCGATTTATAATGACGACGGTACATACTACGATCCATATAATAATCCGCTATGGCAACTCGAAAACTGGACATTTACAGCAAAAACTTTTCGCAGTATAAGCGGAGTTTATTTTGAGTATAATATTCTTGATAATCTGAGTTTTAGATCAGAGTTAGGTGTTGATTTTATGAGCCTTAACGAAGACGAATTTAGTTTTAGAAATATTGAAGATACAGGCTCCGTTTCATCTGCCTGGGATCGCCGTACAAGCGTTTTTAACTATACAACAAATAACTATTTTACTTATAGTGAGAATATTGGCGAACATAATATAATAGATATTACTTTAGGGCACTCATATCAACGTGCACATACTAAAGGGGTAGGTTTGAATGGTTGGGATTTTCCAAGCGATAATTTAACAAATCCCGGAAGTGTTGATCCATCTAATATGAGTGGTTATGGTTACGAAACTTCATACGCTTTTAATTCATTTTTCTTTAGAGCAAACTATAAATTGTATGAAAAGTATTTAGCCGGTTTTAGTATCCGTACTGATGGCTCTTCCAGATTTGGAGCTCAAAATAGATATGGTTGGTTTCCGGCTATTTCGGCAGGTTGGATTATTACTGAAGAGGATTTTATGCAAAATACAGAGTTTGTAAGCTTCTTAAAACTTCGTGCAAGTTACGGGCTTACAGGAAATGCTAATATTGATGATTATGCTCATCTTGGTTTTTTCTCGCCAACAGGTGGATACAATGGAAATTCTGCAATTATTCCTAGCACCTTGCCAAACGAATTGTTGGGGTGGGAAAAATCTATTATGCTGGATATTAATGTTGATTACGGATTTTTTAATAATCGCTTATCAGGAAGCTTAACATATTATAATAAACAAAGTAGTGATCTCCTGCTGCAGGTTACAATACCTTCTTCGTCGGGATATGATAAAATATGGCAAAATGTAGGTTCTTTATCTAATTATGGAATTGAGTTTGATATTACAAGTCATAATATTCAGGGAGATTTTAAATGGACAACTAACTTTAATATTGCTTGGAATCATAACGAAGTTACTGACTTAAACGGTCTTCCTCCCGATGCTTTTGATAATGGTTTGGGAGGTGATGCCAGAGTTGTTGTTGGTTATCCTGTTGGTATTGCATATCTTGTAGAATGGGCCGGAGTGCAATCAGAAGATGGAACTTTAATACGTTACAATACTGACGGAACTCCTGTTTTGGATAATTCGGGGCAACCTGTTAAGTATGACGTAGAAGCCGGTACTGAACTGTATTATGATATTAACGGAAATTTAATGACTTATGAAAATCCTACAGGCGATTTTTATGGAGATAATCGTAAACCTTTCGGAAGACCATTCCCAATTGTGGTAGGAGGGATTACTAATACTTTTAATTATAAAGGTTTTGATTTTAGCTTTTTGTTCTCTTATCAATACGGGAATACAATATACGACGACCAGGCAAAACGACAAATTGGCGATTGGAGCGATTTAGCTCAGCGAACCGAAATCCTAGATTATTGGTCGCCTTATAATACTGATACTGATGTGCCGGGTTTGAATCAATACGACAATTATGTAAATTCTACTCGATGGTTGTATGAGGCTTCATTTTTGAGATTGAAAAATATTTCTTTTGGATACTCTTTTCCTAAAAATATTTGTAGCAAACTTAATATTTCACGTTTAAGAATATATGTGTCGGGAACAAATCTTTGGACATTAACAAATTATCCTGGTTGGGATCCTGAAGTCCTCAGAAATCTAAACCCTTCTAATCCCGACAGTAATGTATCGTTTGCGGCACCCTCGTTTGCTACACCACAATCGAAATCAATAATATTTGGAGTTCAACTTAGCTTTTAATAACTATTTAATTGAAGTAATGTTAGATTATTTTTACAGACATATTACAAAACAAAATAAGATGAAAAATATAATTTTACCTTTATTTATATTGGCTTTGATAAGCATGAGTTCTTGCGAAAAAATTCTGGAAACTGAGCATAACGACCGTATTCCTAATCAGGAAGCAATTTCAAGTACAAGAGATATTCAACTTATTCTTAACGGAGCCTATGACGGATTGCAATCAGGTTGTGTGTTGGGTGGAAATTTGGTTATATATGCCGACTTATTAGCTGATGATGCAATAATTGGAAACGATCAACGACTTAATAAATTCGGGAAATACGAAATTTATAATATGATTACATCTCCGCAAATTGGTGAAATAGCTTGCTTTTGGAGTACTGCTTACTCTTGTATAAATAGAAGTAATTATGTAATTGATGCAATTGATAGTGGAGATGTTTACGATGCTGAGTTCAATGCCAATAAAGACAGAATGAAGGGTGAAGCTCTCTTTATTAGGGCAATTTGTCATTTTGAGCTTGTAAGGTTTTTTGCCCTGCCTTACGATGTTAATCAAAAAGGCTCTAATGTGCAATTAGGAATACCTTATAGAACAGCCCCAACAAAAGATTACGAAGAATTAGATATGGCAAGAAATACCGTAGAAGATGTTTATGAAAATATTATTCAGGATTTATCGGAGGCTATAAGTTTAATGAATATGGGCGGTTTGGTTTCTTCGAGCCAGTGGGCTTCGGCAATGGCTGCAAATGCATATCTTGCACGAGTTTATTTCCAAATTGGAGATTATGCTAATGCTGCATATTATGCCAACGAAGTTATTTCCAGCCAAATATATGAGCTTGACGAAAATCCGGAAAATGTTTTCAAGCTTAGTGGAAATCAACTATCTCCCGAAGTAATATTTCAACTTGTAAATATTGAAACAGATAATAGTAATTCTTTGATTGATAATTACTCACGAAGTAAAAATCCATTGTTTCAAACGGTTTCAGAATTATATTCTTTGTATGATGAAAATGATTTAAGGCGTGCATTAATCAACAAATTTTATGTTTTGTATTATATTAAAAAATACGATCAGGCTATTATCAGTGGCGTTAGTCAGCCTTTGAATAGAGTCATCATAAGATTAGCAGAAATGCACCTGATAAGAGCAGAAGCAAATTTGTTAGCTAACGGAGGAAATCTTGCCGATGCTTACGAAAGCTATAATGCATTGAAACAGAGAGCTATGGGCGATAATTTTGTTCCCGAAACAGTTGCTCTTAATGAGTTTCTTGGTAAAGTTAGAGAAGAACGTAGAAAGGAACTGTGTTTCGAAGGCGATAGATATCATAATTTGAAACGATTGCAAATGCCTTTACGCAATGGTGTTGCATGGAATAGTAATGATCCAATATTTAAAATACCAGCTGATGAGATTTCAGGGAATAGTTTAATGGTTCAAAATCCATGATTATATCATAAAAATTAATATTAAAATGAATAGTTTATCCACTACAAAAATTTTAAACAAGCTTTTATTGTTAAGTTTATTTGCTTTTTTTATTACAATTGTGCATGCACAAGAAGAAACCAGTCAAAAGATTAAAAAATTTGTTTTCATGCCTCAAGGAGGTGTTAATTTTTCAAAATTTGTTGACGAACCACAATCTGATGATTTAAGATTTCGTACCGGTTATCAGATTGGCTTTTATGTAAGAAATAATAGTAATGTTTATGTACAACCTGGTGTATTTTACTCACGTCAGGGTAACCAAATGATTGGAATCGATGAGATTTCGTCAGAAACAATTCAAGGAAATGTTGATTTTAATATGGTTAGAGTACCTGTATATTTTGGTATGAAAATCTTAAATATTAGAATTTATTCCGGTCCTAGTTTTAGTTTTCTAACCAAAATTCAAGATAATCCCTTTGGTTTGGATATCGATGATTGTAGAAAGGCTATTGTAGGATTAAATATTGGTGGAGGTTTTAATATTTGGATTTTTAGCTTTGATGTTAATTACGAATTTGGACTTACAAGACTAACCCATGTAAATTCCAGAGCAAATATACTTAGCTTTAATCTCGGATTGAATTTAAAACTGTAAAGCCATATCTAAAAGACTTTTTGCATTGCTAATAGCTGTGTCTGTAATTTTTTCGCCACTTAGCATTGATGCAATTTCGTTTACTCTTTCATCTTTAGATAATAATTTCATTTTTGTAATTGAGCCTTTGTCGTTATTTTGCTTATAAACTTTGTAATGGTTTATTCCTCTGGCTGCAACTTGTGGTAAATGAGTGATACTTATAATTTGTTGTTTATTACTCATCTGTTGCATTATTTTGCCCATACTGTCGGCAATTTCTCCTGAAACTCCTGTATCAATCTCATCAAATATTAATGTAGGAACAGCTTCTGTAATATCAATTAAGGATTTTAAGCATAGCATAATTCTTGATAACTCACCTCCTGATGCTGCATTGTGTACTTCTTGTAGAGGGAGGTTTTTGCTCGCCGCGAACATAAACGAAATACTATCTAATCCATATATTGAAGGTTCAGAATTAGTTGTTAGATTAAGTGTAAATCTTACATCCGGCATTCCTAACTTATCGAGTTTATTAATTATTGAATTTTCTATATCAATAATATTTAGTTTCCGATTTTTGCTTAATTCTTTGGCAGTAGTTAATAATTCAATTTTTAATTTATTTAGCTCTGCAATTTTGGCTTCAAGCTCTTTTTCTAATTTGTCAGTATTGCCAATTTTACCCAAAAACTCGTGGTAGATTTGCTTTAATTCTACAATACTTGATAGCCTGAATTTATTTAATAAATTATTAATCAAATCTAATCTTTCTGATACTAGTTCCTGACGTTTTGGATCAATGTCAATAGATGAGTTGATGGTGTCGGTACAATTAGCAATATCGCGAAGTTCAATTAATACAGAATCAATTCTTTCTGACAATTCGTTTATTTCATTACTGTGCTTACCAACTTTTTCTAATTTGTTTCGAGCTTGTTTCAATAATTGGATTACACCATTTTCGTCTTCATCTAAAATTGTATATGTTTCATTCAAGGTAAGTTTTATATCTTCAGCATTTTCAAGAATTGTTAATTCATGTTCAAGCTCTTCAAGTTCATTTTCATCATCAAGTTTGGCTTGCTCTATTTGGTTAGTTTGAAATTTATAATAGTCAATATCTTTAATTGCTATATCAAGTTCTTCTTGCAAATTGTTGATTTCTTTTTTTAGGTTTCTATATTTATGGAATTGTGTTAAATATTGATTATAAATTTTTGTATTTCCTGAGAAAGAATCGATTAAGTTTATTCTAAAGCTTTCGTTTGCAACCAAAGAGTTAGCAAATTGTGAGTGCAGATCGACTAATTTTTGAGTTAATTCTTTTAATAGAGTTAAACTGCAAGGTGTGTCGTTAACAAAGGCTCTAGATTTTCCATTAGGGCTTATTTCTCTACGAATGATGCAATTATTGTCGTAATCTAAATTGTTTTCTTCAAATAAATCTTTTAGATGGTAGTTTTTAAGATTGAAAACTCCTTCTACTATACATTTGTGTTTTTCGTTTAGTAGAGTTTTTGTATTTGTTCTTTCTCCTAATATAAGTCCTAATGCACCTAATATTATCGATTTGCCGGCTCCCGTTTCACCGGTTATAGTAGTAAGCCCATCCTTAAAATCAATAAGGAGTTCCTCGATAAGTAAGTAGTTTTTTATATAGAGGTTTAATAACATCTCTATTGCTCCTCAGGTCCTTTCATCATTTTATCATATTTTGAAGTGTTTGCCGGATCAACTTCTTTCATTATATTATAAACTCTTGTGCGTTCGTCGGGAAAACCTTCTTTAAAAATTTCTACAATTTCATCTCCCTTTGCTGTTGTTGTAATTGTCATTAATAATGAGCCGGGTTTTCGCCTGTGTACTATTTTTAATTGTTCTAAAGCTTCTTCGATTTGTAGTCTTGCTTCTGCCGGTTTGTCTGCCATTTTATCCATGCCTTGTCTGTGATAAATATACATGAAATCTCTCATAGGAGAGAATTGCTCATTTAATAGATTTTCGATTAGCCAATATCTATTTTTCAAATTTTCAAAAGCTTTCCAACCTTTTTCGGGTGCATTTTGTGCGTTCTGAATTATTTTTTCTGCTATTTGAAAATATTCTGTGCCTGCTCTATTGCCAAAAGAATCGTAGTCGTAGCCTATAATTACATAAGCCCAAAAAGCAATTACCGAAGTAAGGTTATTAGTGTGGGTGTTTGGGTTGAATTCTAATGGTTCAAATTCTACATATCTAAAATGAAAATCATTATCAACGTGGTTGATTAGTTGAGTTTGATACGAAGTGCCATATACAGGGCGGCTTGCTTGAATTTGTAAAGAACCTTTAAACTCATCGGTAGAAACTTGTTCGGTAAGTGTTATTACAAAATTACATTCAATTCTTTCGTCTTTATCATAAACATGTTTTGTCCAGTTTGTGTTGTTAATAAACTCATAGAGAGATTGTTGCATGTTTTGGAAGAGTTGCTGATTGCTGGTTCCTTGTATTCTTGAAGCAGAAACCTGAATTCGTGCATCTATTTCTTGAGCCGAAATCAAACTTGAGGTAAGCAAGAGTGTAAAAATAATGCTGAAAATATATTTCATAGCTTAATGCTTTTAAATTTTCATCGTTTCTAAAAGCTTATTTACAATATCAATTGCGACAAGCCTTTTGGGTTTTAAATCGTATTTATTTTCGTTACTGTTTTTGTCTATAATTGTAATTTTATTAGTATCGGTATTGAAACCTGCTCCTTCGTCTTTTAATGAATTTAATACAATAAAGTCAAGATTTTTTTTCTTCAGTTTCTTTATTGCGTTGTTTTGTTCGTCATCGGTTTCTAATGCAAATCCAACTAAATATTGTTGTTTTTGTTTTATTTTACCCAATTCGGCAGCTATATCTTTGGTTGGTTTTAGTTCAATTTGCAAATTAGTATTGCTTTTTACTTTATTGCTTGAAGTAGATGAGGGTTTAAAATCTGCAACAGCTGCACTCATAATAGCTCCGGTGCATGCAGGATAAAAACTCATGCAAGCTTTAAACATTTCTTCGGCTGTATTTACTCTTATTAATTCAATATTTTCGGAGTATTTATCTAAATGTGTTGGGCCGCTAATAAGAATAACATCTGCACCTTTAGAGGCTAAGTCTTCGGCAATAGCAAAGCCCATTTTACCAGAGGAGTAATTTCCGATAAATCTTACAGGATCAAGCTTTTCGTATGTAGGACCTGCTGTTACTAAGAATCGCAAGCCTTTAAGTATTGCTTTTGTATTAAAATATTCTTTAATCTTATTTACAATGTTTTCCGGTTCTTCCATTCTGCCTTTACCCTCAAGTCCGCTGGCTAATTCTCCACTTGCAGGTTCAATTATTATGTTGCCGTATGCTTGCAATGTATTAAGATTTTTACGATTTGCCGGATGTGCATACATATCTCTATCCATTGCCGGTGCAATAAATACAGGGCATTTTGAGCTAAGATATGTTGTTACAAGCAGGTTGTCGGCAATAGCATTTGCCATTTTTCCTATGGTATTTGCAGTTGCCGGAGCTATAAGCATTGCATCTGCCCATAAACCCATTTCCACATGACTATTCCAATCTCCGTTTTCGGGATCATAAAAATCTACCATAATAGGATTTTTGCTTAAAGTTGCCATTGTAAGAGGAGTTATAAACTCTTTTGCAGTTTTTGTCATTATTACTTTTACTTCTGCGCCTTCTTTAACCAATAAGCGAACTAATACAGCTGATTTATAGGCAGCTATTCCGCCGGTAATTCCTATTATTATTTTTTTACCGTTAAGCATTATTTTCTTGCTCTTCCGGTTTTTCTAATTTATAATATAATTCATCTGATAGAAATTCTTCAAGCGAGATTAATACAGGTTTCGGAAGTCTTTCGTAAAATTTAGAAACTTCTATTTGTTCACGATTTTCAAAAACCTCCTCAAGATTATCGCTATATGAAGCAAATTCTGCAAGTTTCTCTGTTAGTTCTATTTTTAATTCTATACTAATTTGATTGGCTCGCTTAGAACAAATTACTACAGCTTCGTAGATATTATCTACTTTTGTTATTAACTCGCTCATATTGCGAGTAATTGTGCTGGGTGCTCCTTTTGCTTTTTTTAAATCCATTTTATTTATTATTATTTAAGTTTTTTACTGATTCCGAATAAATTTTCTCTGCTTCTTTTATATATTCACTTTCGGGATAATTATCAATTAATGTATAATACTCTTGAATTGTTGATTCGTATCTTTCTTTCTTTTTGTTTTCTATACTTTTTTCTGCTAAATCAAATGAAGATTTAAGTATATAATAAAATATTTTTTCACGATATTTTGTGTCGGGGTATTCAATTAAAACGTTTTTCAGTGCTGTAATAGCAGCTTTATAATTACCTATTTTATAATAGAGTACTGAGTTATTGTATGCTTTTTCAACTAATCTATTATGCAAATTATCAATAAGTTTATTTGCCGAATCTCTATATTCTGATTCCGGATAGTTTTCGATAAATAATTGTAATTCATCAATTCCACGTCTTGTGTAAGTTTGGTCGAGACTAGACGAAGGGGCAATTAAATAAAAACAGTTTGCAGCAGTAAAGTTTGCATCTTCTGCTTTATCGCTAAAAGGATAGCTAGCAGCAAATGTTTTAAAATAATAGGCTGCCAAAGTATATTCTCTTTGAGCATAGTGGCAGTGTCCGAGTAAGTACGTTATCTCTTCGGCTTCGTTACTGCCTCTGTATATACTTCTTAATTCTTCTAGCAACGACATCGCTCTATAGTAGTCTTCTTCTTCATAGTACTCTTTTGCTTTTTCGAGCTTGAGATCGTAATTATCGCTTTTCAGCAATTTCTGATACTCTGAACACGACCACATCAAAGGTACAAGTAGCAATAACCACAAATATTTATAGACATTTTTATTCATTGTGCAAAGATATACTTTTAAAACAAAACTGTAAAAAGAAAAAATTATTGCAAACAGCTTAATTTCTAAACCCTTATTCGTAGTGTAAAGCAATGATTGGGTCGAGCTTAGAGGCTTTGACAGCAGGGAAATAGCCGGAGATTATGCCTACGAGGAAACATAGAACAACTCCCAAAATAATCCATAACCATGGCACATAAAATGGAGCTTTTGTTGCAAATGACACAAAATTCCCTGCAATTATTCCTAAAACTATTCCTAATGCCCCTCCCAATTGACCAATAAAAATTGATTCTAATAAAAACTGTTGTTTTATTGTTGATGGTTTAGCTCCTATTGCTTTTCTGATACCGATTTCGCGAGTGCGTTCTGATACCGAAACTAACATAATATTCATTAAACCTATGGTAGCTCCTAGCAAAGTAATTAGTCCAATTATGGTTGCTCCAATAGTTACTACACTAATATTATCGATGAGCATATTCGCCATATTATCACTCTTGCTTATTCTAAAGTCGTTTTCGTCGTAAACCGTAAGCTTACGAACACTTCGGAACACTCCTTCGGCTTCGCTAATTGCGCTTGTTAATAATTCTGGTTCGTAAGGTTTTATGTTTATTTCGTAAGAAAAACTTGAAGATGGAAATGTTTGTCTGGCATTATTAAGCGGAAGCATACAAAATTTATCTCCATCGCCGCCAAAACTCGTACCTTTAGCTTTTAAAACTCCAATTACTCTGTATTTTGCATTACCAATGCTTACATATTTATCAATGGGGTTTTCGTTTTTTGAAAAAACTGATTTTACTATGTCGTTTCCCAATATTACTACATTATTGCCGCTTATTATTTCGTTTTCAATAAAGTTACGTCCGTGTAAAATTTCGTAACCCGATGTTTGCATATAATCTTCGTCAACGCCCATAACATAAATATTAGGGTTAGTTTTTTCGGATTTATATTTAACAGTTGCCCCCCAAGTACCATCAACAGAAACAGATACCCAAGCAGGAAAATCGTAATTTTTTTTAAAGTTTCGGGCATCTTCGTAGCTGATATTTTTTATTGCTGTTTGTCTTTTGTTGGTTTCTTGACCTTGAACGTAAGTTCGTTTTTTTAAAATTGAAAATGTATTTGCTCCCATTCCTACAAATTCGCTGCTAATGGTATTTTTTATAGAGTCAACTGCTGTTAGGATGCCAACAAGTGCCATTATTCCTATTGCGATAATTAGTATAGTAAGTACTGTTCTAAGTCTGTTAGAACTAATTGCTGATATAGCAATTCTTAAATTCTCTATTATTAAGTTTATAGATTTCATTTAGTAATTCTGTGGCAAATTACTAAAAATTGAATTGCGAATCATAATAAATTTCGATAATTAACAAATATTAACACTTATTCTATTTGCTAAGTATCTTAAATTCAACTCGTCTATTTAATTGGCGACCTTCTTCTGTATTGTTGTCGGCTATAGGTTCGTCAAATGCATAGCCTTTATATTCAAGTCTTTCGCTGCTTATTCCTTTTTTTATAAGATATTCAACAACAGTTTTTGCTCTGTTTCTTGAAAGATTTAAGTTATAATCTCTGGAGCCTTTATTATCGGTATGTCCGCTAATTTCAATTTTGAGGCTTGGCTCTTTTTCCAGAATTGAAACTACCCGATCAAGTTCGGCTGTACTTTCTTGTCTAAGAGATGATTTGTCGTAGTCGAAGAAAATGTTTTTAAGTACTACTTTTGTGCCTACTTCAATCCTTTGTAGAAAAATATCTAATGTTACTTCTTGATATTCAGCAGTATCGGGCAGGTTGAAGTTTTCGGAATGGAATAAATATCCATCTTTAGAAACAGATATTCCATAATTTTTACCTGATGGCAGACTAACTAAATATTTTCCTGTTGAACTATTTGAGATAAAACTTGCAACTACTTCATTTTTTTCGTTATCAATAATTTCTATATCAGCTTCGAGTGCACTTAATGTATGTGAATCTTTGATTGTACCTTTCAGTAAGGTTACATATACTTTATTTTCTTTAGATTCCGATATTTGGTCTTCTTCTTCTTGAGCGTATCTGATTTCATAAATGTCGTAAAGACCATGTCCATTTGCTCTAAAGCTAGAGTAGTATCCTGTTTTCCCACTTGCCGAAATAATAAAAAACACATCGTCTCCGGGAGTGTTAATTGGGTATCCAATGTTTACAGGATCGGACCATATTCCATTTTTATCTTTTACAGATTTAAAAATATCGTAACCTCCCATAGTTTTGTGCCCTTTAGAACTAAAATATAATGTTCTGCCATCAGGGTGAATAAAAACTCCTTCTTCGTCATACTCAGTATTTATTGGTTTGCCAATAT
>Ga0334896_1002251_pt1 | contig 13858 bp, 11 predicted proteins | sample GraSluR3_MG_8_FD_207734 | JGI IMG/M metagenome (GOLD analysis project Ga0334896, IMG submission 207734) | Sludge microbial communities from methane-producing bioreactor in Wageningen University, Netherlands - Granular Sludge_27_06-R3 | ecosystem: Engineered > Bioreactor > Anaerobic >... | reverse complement strand
GTTGGGGACATAGAGTCCTTGCCTTTTATGGAAGCAATCAGACAGATAAAGTACGATGTAGGCAAGGAAAATGTAATGTATATACACGTTACCCTTGTTCCCTACCTTTCCAAGGCCGGTGAACTAAAAACCAAGCCAACCCAGCATAGTGTAAAGGAGCTAAGGAGCATTGGCATCCATCCGGATGCACTGATCTGCAGGACGGAAAAACCACTAGGGAGGGAATTGAAGGAAAAGATTGCCCTTCTTTGCGACCTTGAAATCGAGGGGGTAATCCAGAATCTGGATTCTGACAGTATATACAGGATTCCTAGAATGCTTGAGAAGGAGGGATTGGGAGACCTTGTCCAGAGAAAGCTTGAGCTTGATTGTGACCAGGTTGACCTAGGCCAGTGGGACAGTCTTATTGAAGGAATGGCAAGGATGGACAAGTCAGTCAAGATCGCTCTGGTGGGTAAATATGTGGAGCTTAAGGATGCCTACCTTTCCGTATGTGAAGCCCTGACCCATGGTGGCCTGGCAAATGGTGCCAACATAGATCTTAAATGGATTAATTCAGAGAATCTCAATGAGGGGAATGTAGAAGAGCTCCTTGGGGATGCTCAGGGAATCATTGTACCTGGAGGCTTTGGACACAGGGGGATAGAGGGGAAGATTTCAGCAATAAGATTTGCAAGGGAGAAGGGGATTCCATACCTCGGCCTTTGCTTGGGAATGCAGCTTGCCTGTGTTGAACTTGCAAGAAACAAGGCGGGTCTTCAAGGAGCCCACACAACTGAACTGGACCCTGACACACCCCACCCAGTCATATATATCATGCCAGACCAGAAGAATGTAAAGGATTTGGGTGGGACCCTAAGACTTGGCTCATACCCCTGTGATTTGGAGGAGGGATCCAAGGCCAGGGAAATCTATGGCAGTGACACCATAAGTGAGAGACACAGGCATAGATATGAGTTCAATATGGATCATAGAGAGACTCTCGAAAAGGCAGGAATGAGGTTCTCGGGACTTTCACCGGATGGAAGTCTTGTGGAGGTGGTTGAGCTTAAGGATCATCCATTCTTTGTGGCGGTCCAGTATCATCCGGAGTTCAAGTCAAGACCAACAAGGCCGCATCCCCTGTTCAAGGCATTTATAGAGGCATCATTGAAATAGAAAAGCTCCCAATGGGAGCTTTTCTCATTCCGTCCTTATTGCATCTATTGCCGATAGGTTCATTGCCCTTCTTGCAGGGTAGTAGCCTGAGGCTATTCCAATCAGGGCTGAAAACAGAAGTGCTGCAAAGACCAGCCATATTGGGATAATTGAAATCTTTGTTTCCCCTCCTGTGCCGAACATGTTTCCAAAGGCACTTCCAAAGTGGTTTATGCCAAAGGATAGGAGATAGCTTACACCTATTCCGATGATCCCTCCAAGCAGTCCTATTAGGGCTGATTCAAAGAGGAAGAGCTTCTTTATATCGTTGATTGTTGCACCGATCACCTTCATTATGCCGATTTCCCTGGTTCTTTCATAAATACTCATGACCATTGTATTTGTAATCCCGATGGCTGCAACAAGGAGTGAAATGGCACCGATTCCTCCAAGGACAAGCTGGATCACTCCAGCGGTTTCCTTCATGGCTTCCAGCTGGTCGTTCAGACTGTAGGCCTCGTAGCCCATGGACTTTATGGTATCCTGGACATCCTTCACATTCTTCATGTCATCCACCTTGACATCAATCCTTTGGTATTGAGAGTCGGTGGATTGGCCTGGAGCCGGTCTGATGTTCTCAGCCTTCTCCTTCTCCTTCATAAGCTTCTGAACCTCAGTAATGGGCATATAGACTCCATAGCTGTGTTCCCAGTTGCCTCCTGCCAGGATTCCCGCAGTCTTTATCTTGTACTCCTTGTAGTTGACCTTTTCAGATGGGGGAATGTTTGGATCTTCCCAGCCATAGTTGGGGTTAAGGGTCAAGGTCATCCTGTCTTTCATAAGGTCTACCTTGGGTTCTCTCCATACCCGGGCCTTGGGGTCGTAGAAGTTTTGCGCCATGTCGCTGCCGAAAAGGACAGTTAGCTCATCGCCAGCTGCAAGAAGTCTACCTTCACCTATCTCAAATCCAAACTCCTCCATTACATCCGGATCGATTCCCCTGATGGGTACTCCGGCCACATACCTTCCATTAATAATGGACCCGTAGGTCTCAAGGGTAGGGCTTACGGCCACCACATGGGGAAGGGTCTTGAAGCTCACAACAGCTGCGTCGTTAAGCTTGACATCCTCCTTGCCAGCACCTCCGGGCATGGAGGGGTCGGACCATCCCTGCTGGACATTGATTGTTGTAAGGCTTCCCCACTGGGAAATCTGGTCCTCGAATGCCTGGGAAAGTCCAAAACCAAGACTTAGCATGACTATAATGGAGCTTGCCCCTATGATTACCCCCAGGACTGTAAGAAAGGTTCTTAGCTTTCTTCTCCACAGATTTTTAATTCCCATAAAAAAGATATCAATGTTATTCATCTATTTCCAGATCCTCATCAAATTTTTTTGCCTTCCTCCTGCGATAGAATACAATGCCGCCTATGGCCGCAAGGACCACCAAGCCAGGGATCAGGAATCTGGAAAGAGACCCTCCAACTCCAGGCTCCTCCATGGGGGGCTCCATTGGAAAATCAGGCATGGGCGCCATATCCATGACATTTAGGCTAAAGGGCTTCCTTTCCTCTATCATTTGACCTGTGGAGTCTTCAAATGTGAAGACCACCTCGCCCTGGACTTGTCCAGGCTCGCTAGGTATTACATAGCCCTCAAAGTAGTCACTGCTGCCGCTGTTGAAATTACCAACGTAGTACTGACCATTCTCAGTCTGAAAGTCTCCCTCCAGCTTGACCATCATATTATACAAGGGGACCTTACCGGTATTGTAGAACTCAACTGAAATGGGAGTTGATTGCCCCACATAGGATTCAGGGAAGAAGCCCACTTCTCCAGTGTCAAGTTTTGATTGCTGAACAACTGGAACCCCAATAAGCTCAACTGCTGTGTAGGGATTGGCCAGGCTGTCTTCGTACTCGAAGTTTGCAGTGAGGGTATAGGTCTTGGCCTTGGCATCCGGTACGGTGTACATGGTTATGGTCTTCTCGACTTTCCCCTTGGGTGGGATGCTGTCAATATAAAAGGTGTTTGAGCTGTTGACCGGTGTAAATACTGATCCAGATTCGGTTTCCTCATCAGCTGTCAGGTATATCTTTATGTTTCTGACGGTTTTTGAGCTGTTTGTATTAAAGAAGGACAAGTTCATCTGGAACTGTTCCCCCGCACTTATGAGGAGGGGGGAGAAGCTGTACTTGTCGATAATCAGCTTAGGTGTGGACTGGTTGGCATCCTCATCTGGAGCGTTGAGAAAAACGCCGATCAGATGGGTCAGGGTCTCTCTTGATGCAGGCTCCACCAACTCATCGGTATAATCCACTGTTATTTCAATTGGGTAGTTCCTGGTGGTTCCAGTCCTTGTTGTTACAAAGAGGAACTGGTATGACTTAAGTTCTCCAGGTTGGATCTCTTCAGTTTTTGTTATTCCCAGCGACTTTGGAACAAGTCCGCTTTCATCCTGGCTGGTGGCCCTGATTTCAATATCCCTTGCAGGGGACTGGCCCTGGTTTCTAACATCAAAGGTAACCTTGACCTCCCTGTTCTGTCCAAGGGCTCCAGTTGGGTAGGAGAGGTTCTCTATTACCAGCTTGGATGCCCTTTCATCCTTCTTTGTGGCCTGGAAGGAAAAGTATTCCTGGGATTCCACAGTTTTGTTGTCCCCATCACGGTAGCTTATCTGAACCATCATTTGGTGATTTCCAGACCTGATTGTGTTTGATGCCTTAAGCTCAAAGTATACATATCCCTTTCGGCCACCTGCTATGTCAGGAAGCCTCTGGATGCTAAGACCATTGGCAAGAAGGAGTGACTCCTCCGATAGCTCGGGGAGACTTACTGTAATATTTCTTGCAGGCCCTTCTCCCTTGTTGAGAATCTCAAAGCCCACAACAACAGGATCACCAGGGTTCACAGTCTTTGTAGGCATAACATCGGTCCTTGAAAGGACAAGGTCCGGAGTGGTTTCATCCCTTATAACCCTTATGTTTATTGTCTTATCCAGAGTCAGTTCCTTGCCTAGGTAGTAGTCATAGTATACAACTTCCAGGTTCATGGTGTAGGTTCCATCAGGAGCATCCTTGTTTACTGCTACATCAAACCTTAAGGTTTCCCTATCACCCGGTTCTATATATTCTTCCTCCCTAAAACTCTTGCCATCCACCAATACAAGTCCAGTGCTGTCGGAGGACAAGGTGGCAACTATGTTTTCAGCATCATACTCACCGCTGTTGTAAAGTTCAATATCCAAACGCAGGTTATCACCTGGTTCCACTGCATAGGTGTTTGGACTTACCATAATTAGCTTGGGTTCCATATACAGGGGCCCCTCACTAGCCAGAGAGGTAAGTGGTAAAAGGGTAAAAATCATAATAACTGCAATTATGGTGCTCAATGACCGTTTCATCTATTCTGTTGCCTCCTTGTGGTTTTCTTGTACTACTATTTTTTCTATGTTTCCATCCCGAAGATGGACAATCTTGTGGGCATAGTCCGATATTTCAACGTCGTGGGTAACGATAACAAGGGTTTGGTTGAATTCCTTTGCCATCCCTGTTATGAGATCCATTACCTCAAAGGTGGTCCTTGTATCCAGGTTTCCCGTTGGCTCGTCAGCAAATACAATCCGCGGGTTGCTTACAAATGCCCTGGCTATACTGACCCTTTGCTGCTGACCTCCACTCATCTGGGAGGGCCTGTGGTGGAGCCTATCGCCAAGTCCAACGTTTCTGAGCATTTTGGCTGCCGCCTTCTCACGGGAAGCCCTTGGAACGCCCTTGAAGGTCAGTACAAGGCTTACATTTTCAAGTGCTGTGAGGGTTGGTATCAGGTTGTAGGACTGGAATACGAAGCCCACATTCAGCTGCCTGAACTTTGTAAGCTGCCTTTCATTCATTTTCTCCAGATGGTGGCCATCCACAATGATCTCACCCTTTGTGGGCTTCTCAAGGCCCGCCATCATGTTAAGGAGGGTACTCTTGCCAGAACCCGAGGTTCCGATCAGGCAGATAAACTCTCTCTTTGCTATGGACAGGCTGACATCGTCAAGGGCCCTTATCTTTTCGTCCCCCATCCGATATATCTTTCTTACATTGTTAAGTCTGATAAATTCATCCAGAATGACGCACCTCCTCTTTTGACAATTTAAGTCTACCACAATAACAAGGAATATTAGTTACAAAATGTTTAAAATGAAACAAAAAAAGATTGCAGGGCCTCCCTGCAATCCGATCCGTCATTTATCTGTTTAGTTTTTTATCCACCCTTGGTGCACGAATTCTGTGGGCCTGTGGCATGTCTGACCCAAGAAGTGGAAGAAGATAATATTTGAAGGCTTCAGTAACATGGTTGCCCGCTTCATTTATGAACTCATCAGGCATTGACTTGGTGTATTTGGCAACATCTGACAGTGGTGAAAGTTGGTAATCAACTGAATAGATTCCAGTCCTGTGGATTGTAACCGATCCGTCAACATTGTTCCAAAGGGCATACTGTGCTGCCTTCTCCCCGACTTCCCTTGCCTCCTGCTGGTCAACATCCGAGACACATCCAATAAAGGACCTTTGGAGATATCCGAAGGTATCGCTTCTTACCCTCTTTATGCCCAGTCTCTTCTTGATGGTATCAGCCAGAAGGTCACCCAGGGCTCCTGTTCCTGACAGTTGGATGTTTCCATGACTATCCCTTTCAACCTCTTCCTGGAGGCTTGCGATTATGGGGGTTCCCTCTTCATCCACAATACCCTCTGACACTGCGATGACACACCTTCCTTGCTTTTCGTAGACCTCTTTGACATCGGCAAGGAAATTATCAACGATAAATGGTCTTTCAGGTAGGTAGATCAGATGTGGTCCGTCATCTGGATACTTCTGTGCCATGGAGGCTGCAGCTGTTAGGAATCCGGCATTTCTTCCCATTACGATTCCCACATAGACACCACCAAATGAGTTCACATCAAGATTCACCCCTATAAAGGCCTGTGCCACAAATCTGGCTGCAGAACCATAGCCGGGACAGTGGTCATTGACCAGAAGGTCATTGTCTATAGTCTTTGGTATATGTATGGCCCTTAACTCATACCCTGACTCCATGGCCTTCTGGTTTACTATCCTAACTGTGTCTGCGGAGTCATTTCCTCCTATATAAAAGAAGAATCTTATATTGTGTGCCTCCAAAACCTTGAATATCTTGTCACAATAATCATCATCCGGTTTATCCCTGGTGGACAATAGTGCTGATCCAGGTGTTCTGGCAATCCTTTCAAAATTATTCGTTGTCTCCTGGGTCAAATCAAGGAAATCCTCATTGATTATTCCTGAAACCCCATGAAGTGCGCCGTAGATTTTCTCAACCTGTGAAAACTTCCTGGCCTCAAGTACAACTCCAACAAGCGATTGGTTTATAACAGCGGTTGGTCCCCCGCCTTGTGCTACCAGTGCATTACCCTTTAGTTTCATAGTCAGCCCTCCTTATTTTCAAGCAAAAAAACAATTGTGATTCCAATTGAAGCCTTAACATATTTATACCTCCATAATACCAGATTCAACCCTTTTCTTCAATCAGGACGCCACTTTGGGTGAAAACGTTTTTCCGGTAGTTTACTTATGAGGATTGTGTTATAATTGAGACAAACAATGATTAAGGGGGATTTTTCAATGGATAAGGTAATGATTAGGATGAGAATGAGTGCCCACGATGCCCACTACGGTGGAAATTTGGTTGACGGGGCAAGGATGCTTGGTCTGTTTGGAGATGTTGCCACTGAACTGCTTATCAGAAATGATGGAGACGAGGGTCTTTTCGTTGCATATGACATGGTTGAGTTTACTGCACCTGTCTATGCAGGGGATTATATAGAGGCAGTTGGTGAAATAACCAAGCTTGGGAACACATCCAGAAAAATGAAGTTTGAGGCCAGAAAGGTTATAGTTCCAAGACCTGACATCAACGACTCGGCCTGCGATTTCCTGGAGGAGCCAATAGTCGTTGCAAGGGCTGAAGGAACCTGTGTGGTGCCAAAGGATAAGAAGAGGAAGTAGTGCTAATTCACAATTCAAAATGCACAATGCACAATTGGAAAAGATAGTTGACAGGAATTAAGATTTAAGAAGTAATATATGCAAAATTGATTGTTGTTGACAGAGGGTAAAGATTCTTCACTGGGTTCAGAATGACAAAATATAGTCATCTCGAGCTTGTCGAGAGATCTCAGACCTCAAAGCTTGACCAGAACAATTGTGAATTGTAACTAGGATTTTATCTATTAATTGTGAATTGAGAACTGTGAACTGAGAATTGGAATTATGGGAGGTAGGATAATGGAAAAACTTATTATAACCGCTGCAATATCTGGAGCTGAGGTTACAAAGGAACACAATCCAAACATACCGTATACGGTTGAGGAAATAGGTAGGGAGGCGGAATCAGCATACAAGGCTGGTGCCAGCATCATCCACCTGCATGTGAGGGAGGACGACGGGACTCCGACACAAAACAAGGAGCGGTTCAAGGCCTGCATGGATGAGATAAGAAGAAGATGTCCGGATGTAATCATCCAGCCTTCAACAGGTGGAGCCGTTGGAATGACTGATGAGGAAAGACTTCAACCAACTGAGCTTTACCCTGAAATGGCCACTCTTGACTGTGGAACCCTTAACTTCGGTGGGGACGAGATATTCGTAAACACTGAAAATACCATCAAGAACTTTGGTAGGATAATGATTGAAAGGGATATCAAGCCTGAGGTGGAGGTGTTTGACAAGGGGATGATCGATTATGCGATCAAGTTCCAGAAGCAGGGCTTTATAAAGGCTCCAATGCACTTTGATTTTGTTCTTGGGGTCCAGATGACAGCAACTGCCAGGGACCTTGCCTTTATGGTTGACAGTATTCCCCAGGGATCCACCTGGACTGCTGCTGGGATAGGAAGAAACCAGTTCCCAATAGCTGCAATGGCAATTGCCATGGGTGGCAATGTAAGGGTTGGTTTTGAGGACAACACCTATATTTCAAAGGGAGTCCTTGCCAAGTCAAACGGGGAAATGGTGGAAAAGGTGGTCAGGATTGCAAATGAGCTTGGCAGGGAGATTGCAACTCCTGCAGAGGCAAGGGAGATTCTTGGACTGAAGCCCTTGAAGTAAAATGCATATAATGGAAAGATAGATATCCCTAGGGGTATCTATTTTTCTAACCAATATGGAAAGGAAGTGTGAACGGTGAGATTTGACCCATACAAGTACCAGTACCCATCCAGGAGAAACCTGGTCTATGGTGGCAGAGGAATGGTGGCAACCACAAATCCTTACGCATCACAGGCAGGACTTGATATGATCAAGGCAGGAGGAAATGCCTTTGACGGTGCAGTTGCAGCAGCAGCTGTCCTGACGGTGGTTGAGCCAACAAGTAATGGGCTTGGCTCAGATGCCTTTGCAATCCTCTATTCTGGAGGCAGGCTCCATGGTATAAATGGAAGCGGCCATTCCCCAGAAGCCCTTACTATGGAATACATAAGGGACAAGGGGCTTGACAGGGTTCCAATGCACGGTTCTTTGCCGGTGATGGTCCCGGGAGCTGTAGGAGCATGGGCTGAGATAATTGATAAATGCGGGAACCTGACACTGGAGGAGGTCCTCCAGCCTGCCATAAGGCTTGCAGAAGAGGGGTATTGCGTCCAGGCTACAATTGCAGAGAACTGGGCAAGGGGTCTGACCATCCAGGAGACCCTTAAGGAGGACCATTTCAGACATTGGTATGGTTCCTTCACAAAGGGTGGAAGGACCCCATATCCAGGTGAACTATGGAAGTCTCCCGACATGGGGAAAACCCTCAGGTCAATTGCAAGAACAGGTGGAGAGGACTTTTACAGAGGGGAACTTGCACAAAGGATCTCAGAATTTTTACAGGAGTCAGGTGGAGTAATGACCGTGGAGGACCTTGCAGACTACAGGCCGGAGTGGGTTGAGCCCTTGAGTGTGAATTTCAGAGGCTATGACATATGGGAGCTTCCTCCAAACGGTCATGGGATAAATGTTCTTCTTGCCCTTGATATAATGAAAAACCTTCCCCAGGGAGGGTTTGACGACCCGGAATCTGTCCACAGGGCAATTGAAGCCATGAAGCTGGGCTTTGAGGATGGGATGCCACTTGTTGGGGACCCAAGATTTTGCCAGGATAGGTGGGTGGACCTTCTGAAGGGAGAAAACGGCGTAAAAAGAGCCGGGGGAATAACAGGCCTTGCCAGAACCCCACTTTGTGGTGATCCCGGCAAGGGAGGGACTGTGTACTTGGCGGCTGCAGATGGTGAGGGTAACATGATATCATTTATCCAGAGTAATTTCAGAGGGTTTGGATCCGGACTTGTCGTACCTGGAACTGGTATATCCCTAAACAACAGGGGGACCGACTTTTCCATGGATAATCATAGTCCAAATGCACTTATGGGGAGGAAAAGGCCCTACCACACCATTATCCCTGGATTCATAACAAAAAATGGCAAGGCAATTGGTCCCTTTGGAGTCATGGGTGCCTATATGCAGCCACAGGGACATCTCCAGGTCCTGCTTAATACCATAGACTACGGAATGAATCCTCAAAGCGCCCTGGATGCGCCCAGGTGGCAGTGGACAGGGGGAATGGAAGTCCATATTGAGGAGGATTTCCCAAGTGAAATTGCACAAGCACTTGAAGGGAAGGGCCATAGGATTGCAATAAACCGGGACACCTCATTTTTTGGAAGGGGTCAGATGATAATCAGGACCGGGGAGGGGCAGCTTTGCGGGGCTACAGAAAAAAGGGCAGACAGCTCAATTGCAGTCTGGTAACCATATTGTAACTTCAAATTGTCCATATTGTGTGATATAATGTAGATTGAACAACTTCGAATAATCATTTCTCGAATTACTTGCACAATAATATTCCCGAAATAATTACAAGAACATAATGATTTACAGAACCTTGTCCAGCAAGGTTCTGTATGGAGTTTATTTATAGGATACAGGAAAGGGATCAATATTTAGGAAGCGGGGTGTAGCTGTGGACAAGGAGATACTAGAGGTCAAGAAGCTATCGGAACTTAAGGAAATTGCAAAGGCTTATGACATACCAGGATACTATAGGATGAAAAAGGACGAACTGATCCAGACATTGACAAACCATGGTTCTGAAAAGAATGAGGACCTTGTGAAGGAAATTGGTGGAGATGACATTGAAATCACAGATGACCTTTCTGACAATGCTTCAGAGGAAATGGACAGCCTGGATGAAAAGGACATTGCAGAGGGTATTCTTGAAATGCACCAGGACGGGTACGGCTTCCTGAGAAGGGACAACTACCTGTCGGGAGATGATGATATCTACATATCCCCATCCCAGATCAGAAGGTTCAGACTTCAGACTGGTGACAAGATAACAGGAATAACAAGGCCACCAAAATCAAACGAGAAGTTCAATGCACTTCTATATATCAAGGCAGTCAATGATATGCCGCCGGCCACAGCCATAAACAGACCTGACTTTGACAGTCTTACCCCCATCTATCCCATAGAGAGACTTCAGCTTGAAACAGATGGAAGGGAATACGCGACCAGGATGATAGACCTTGTTGCCCCAATAGGGAAGGGCCAGAGGGGTATGATAGTGGCACCTCCCAAGGCAGGCAAGACCACCCTGTTGAAGATGATTGCAAATGGAATTGCAAAAAACCACCCCGAGGTTGAAATAATAATACTTCTTATAGATGAGCGACCTGAAGAGGTCACTGACATGAAGAGGTCGGTCAAGGGAGATGTTGTCTATTCAACCTTTGACGAGCTGCCTAAAAACCATACCAAGGTTGCTGAAATAGTCCTTGAAAGGGCAAAGAGACTTGTTGAACACGGCAAGGATGTGGTGATTCTACTGGACAGCATCACAAGACTTGCAAGGGCATACAACCTGTCAATCCCTGCCACTGGAAGGACCCTCTCAGGAGGACTTGATCCAGGAGCCCTCCACAAGCCAAAGAGGTTTTTTGGAGCTGCCAGGAAGATGGAGGAGGGGGGCAGCCTGACAATTCTTGCAACAGCCCTTGTGGAAACAGGAAGCAGGATGGATGATGTTATATTCGAGGAGTTCAAGGGTACAGGTAACATGGAGGTACATCTTGACAGGAAGCTTTCAGAAAAGAGGATTTTCCCTGCAATTGACATCTACAAGTCGGGAACCAGAAGAGAAGACCTGATCATGAGCCAGAAGGAACTTGAGACTGTATGGGCTTTGAGAAAGGCTCTTGGTAACAGCAATACCCAGGATGTTACAGAGGCCTTTATCGGAAATCTTGTACAAACCAAGAACAACAAGGACTTCATTGACCAGATGAGAAACAAGATTTGGGTCTAGTCAAAAAAGTTTAATTGAAATAATCTTTGAAGTTGAAATTTATATAATCATATGCTATAATTTAGTGGTTATATCGTAGAGTGGCTAAAATTATAGATACTCGAAATCGAAGTGAGGTGAAATGAGATGAAAAAAGATATCCATCCAGAATATAAAGAGGTGACAGTTACCTGTGCATGTGGAAACACATTCAAGACTGGCTCAACAAAGGACGAGCTTAGGGTAGAAATCTGTTCAGAGTGCCATCCATTCTTTACTGGTAAGCAAAAGTTTATGGAACGTGGTGGACGTGTAGAGAAATTCAAGAAGAAATATCAAATCGAGGATTAATTTCTTTACAACTGGGTTAGTTGCATGTGCACCTAACCTTTATTTTTTTTGAGGAAGTGAACCTATGAATAAATTGAAAAATGCCCCAATAGAAGCCAAGCACAAGACCTCAATAGGAGGCCAGGCAATAATTGAAGGGGTAATGATGAGAGGGCCTGAAAAGATTGCAATTGCAGTTAGAAAGCCTGACAAGGAAATTGAGATAAAGGTTAATCCGGTAGAATCCGTGGCCAGGAAGTACAAGGTGTTCGGACTTCCCTTTGTAAGGGGGATGGTGGGTTTGATTGAAGCCTTGAAGATCGGTACAGGAGCCCTGCTCTACTCTGCAGAGTTCTTTGAGGATGAGCAGACCCTTGACAAGGATGGGAATCCCAAGAAGACCATCACCCAGAAGCTCTTTGGAGAAAAGGCACAGGATGTTGAGATGGCCCTGGCAGTGGTACTTTCAGTGGCAATGACCGTTGGTATCTTTATGGTTCTTCCAAACATCATAACCAACTTCCTGAAGGGAAACATCCAGAACACAGTGACCCTGAACCTTATTGAAGGAATCATCAGAATTTCCATTTTCCTATTGTATGTAGTTTGGGTGTCCAAGCTTGAGGACGTTAAAAGGGTTTTCCAATATCACGGAGCAGAGCACAAGAGCATACACTGCTATGAGAACGAGATGGAACTCACCGTTGAGAATGTAAGGAAGTTTCCGATCCTCCACGCAAGATGTGGAACAAGCTTTCTCTTTATGGTAATGGCAGTGAGTATTGTGGTCCTATCCTTCTTTGGATGGCCCAATCCGGTCTTGAGGATTCTCACAAGGATCCTTATGTTTCCTGTTATTGCCGGAATATCCTATGAGATCAACAGATTTATCGGAAGAAGCGATTCAAGACTTTGCTATGCCCTAAGCTATCCAGGTCTTATGATTCAGAAGTATGCAACAGTCAAGGAGCCGGATGACTCTCAGATCGAGGTGGCAATCAAGTCCCTCTTGGCAGTTATACCTGAGGATAAGGAGGCGGACAGGTGGTAATTGACCAGCTTCTAAGGGAAGGCATTGGGAGCCTTCAGAATATTGAATTTACAAATCCACAGCTAGAGGCGAGACTTATTCTATCCAGACTAATGGATGTGGATAAGTCTTATCTGTATGCCCATGGGGATGAAACCCTTCCGGAAGACCTGGTCCAGACCTTTAGGGACCTGGTCAGGAAAAGGGCTGAAGGATACCCCCTCCAATACCTAATGGGAAGCCAGGAGTTCATGGGTATGGACCTGGAGGTTTCAGAGGGTGTCCTAATACCTAGGGGGGATACTGAGCTTCTGGTCCACCAGCTCCTGGACCATATAGAAAAGGAGATGGGGGATGTGGAGTTTAGTCTCCTGGACATTGGAATAGGAAGTGGGGCCATTTCCCTTGCCATAGCCAAACACTGCCCAAAATCCAAGGTTTATGGTGTGGACCTCTACCAAAAGCCCCTACAGGTGGCAAACAGGAACAAGGAAAAACTGGGACTCCATAATGTGGAGTATTTCAGGGGAGACCTTTTCTCGCCCTTTGCAGGGGATAAGTGGAAGGGATACTTTGATATCATAGTTTCAAACCCTCCATATATACCGGAGGGTGACAGAGGTGGACTACAGGTTGAGGTGGCCAGGTATGAGCCTGAAACAGCCCTCTTTGCAGGAGAGGATGGCCTTGACTTTTACAGGAGGATCACTTCACAGGCCAGGGGCTACCTTAAGGAGAATGGGCTACTGGCATATGAGGTCGGACACGACCAGGGGCCTGGGGTTGCAGACCTGATGAGGAAGGAAGGCTTCCATCAGGTCCAGGTGATCGACGACCTGGAGAAGAGGAACAGGGTAGTTACGGGAAGAGCTTAAAGGAAGTGTTTTTTTTGATTGTCTTACTGCAATTATTCATATCATTTTTGAAGATAGGAGCTTTTAGCTTTGGTGGCGGCTACGCCATGCTCCCCCTTATAGAGGAGGAGGTTGTTACTGTCCATGGTTGGATAAG
>Ga0334896_1002227_pt1 | contig 14005 bp, 12 predicted proteins | sample GraSluR3_MG_8_FD_207734 | JGI IMG/M metagenome (GOLD analysis project Ga0334896, IMG submission 207734) | Sludge microbial communities from methane-producing bioreactor in Wageningen University, Netherlands - Granular Sludge_27_06-R3 | ecosystem: Engineered > Bioreactor > Anaerobic >... | reverse complement strand
GCGGAGGAAGAAGCACAAACTATGAATTAACAGAATTAGATTAGAAAAACAAGCCCAGCTGGTAACAAGGGGTGTAGCCAATGTGGGTTGACACTGGAACTTCGGAGCGGTTTCGCCCGCTCGGGCGTTTTCGTCGGGGGACGAAAACGTAACACGCACTCCCACACTCGCCACACCCCCAGCCGTTGGGTGCAATTTTGACGACACGATTAAACAGTAACAACTAAGACTTAAAAATTATGGAAAATAGTTTTAAGAAATTTCTATCAGTTATTATTTTCTTTGTTTTAATGTTAGTAATGATAGGCATTGCAACTAACATTGAATCTATGGGGAATGCACCATTTATTATTGGATTAATCGTAGTTATGTTAGTTGTTTTTGTTCCGCTAGCAATTGCTAAAAAAACACCCGAAATATATGACAAGACTAAAGAAGTCATTAATGAAAGAATTGATTTGGCAAAAAAATCTAAAGAAATAGAACTTTCTATGAATATTTATGATGAGGCAAAAAAAACATTTCGATATTTATCTGATGATACATTAAAAGAGAAATATGAAACATACAATAATTCAAAGACAAATGATATGGAAAGGCTTGCATTAGAAGAAGAATTAGTTGAAAGAAAACTTATCCCTTATTCTCCGATGCACGAGAAAATTCAAAAAATTAAAAATAATCAAAACAAATAATAGATTATGGAAAACAGACAAATAATTGCACTCGTACTCTTTATTCTAATTATATTTCAATTTGTGATTCTTGTTATAATTGGCAGAAGAATGGGTAACCTAAATATACCTTATAATGAGTATGAAAAACGAGAGCGAATTACTGAAAATTACAAGTCAAAACTTAAATTATTAATCGTGACAATTATTTTAAGTTTTATGTCAATAAGCCTAATTGACAATTTTGAAAATAACATACAAATATTTATCGTAGTTTCATTCATCGCATTTCCATTGCTTTACTATTATTTTATCAAAAAAATTTAAAAAAATAATCAAATGTGTTCGCTTTTAAATTCAAAATATGACTATGAGATAATAACTCCTGTTTGGAGGCATTTCCCTTCATTAATAAAATGGAAACAAAAGAACAGAATAGTTAATAATAGTAATGATAATTACTTGTTAGAACGAGGAATTAATTATTCAATTATATTTGACTTAACTACATTAATAGAAGGATGTTTTTACGAAATGTATTTTTTAGGTCAAAATACTAGAAATACCAATTTAACTGACGAACAAATATTTAGCTTAAATAATACTATGTATTATAGATTAGCAAATGAACTATACGAAAGAATGAATGTAGCAACTTGGTCTGATGTAAATGAGTTGTTTTACTTGTGTTTTGGGAAAATAATTAAAGAAGAGATTGACAATGAAAGATGGAAATCTATTTCAATATTATTTTCGTTTAGAAATTTACTTATTCACGGGAAACCAATATATGTTGAATATGCTAAAAATATTGAAAAAGAGGAACCAAATATTTTAGTAAAAAACAAACACAAAACGGTATATAACTATCTTTTAGAAAAAAAATTAATAACTAAAGGGGATAATCTTGAATCTGTTTTAATTAGCAATACGATTGCCGACCATTTTGTTTCAGAAACATTTAATTTCATTAAAGAATCAGTTATGTGCGTAGATGAATCAATAAGAAATGATTTAATTGATATTGTTTTAGACGAATTTGATTAATTAATAATAAAAACTGCACCCAACAAGGGGTGTAACCAATTTGGGCTGAATGGGTTACGGAATCGGGTCGGCCCGCAGGGAACTTCTTAACGTGGGATAAATCCCAAGCCCCGCTCTCCCAAACTGGTCACACCCCCAGCCGTTGGCAACCATGGTGGACGAGAACGAAGCTGTAGCCCATCGGCAGCCTGTTTTTAACCGAAGCTGAATTGACAACATCAAAATTTGAGGGTGGGCTGAGAGCGTTGTGCTTGGGAAGGCGGCTGGAGAGAACAGGCCTTCGAGGGGCTAGAAAATATTTCGCCACCCTCGACCAGAATGGCGGATGACGCCTAGCCTGGTTGGTTTGCTAAGGGCTGCTTGGAAAAGTGGGGTAGAAAGCCCACGCTGAAGGGAGGAAAAGGCTTTTCGCATTATCGGGCTGAAAATGCAACTCTAGGCTGGAATCGAATAATGGATGTAATGAAACCCGCCCACGAAAAATGTTACGCCAGCAGCCTCTGAAAGAAATGTTAGTAGCTAGGCGCTGAAAATTTGGAAGGAATGGCTGGACACGATGAGATATTTCCCTCTACCCCACCGCACCTCACCAGCGGAGCGGGTACGCTGACAGGCAAGGGGCTGGCGCTCGGGCCGCGCCGTCACGGGGGACATGGGGACACCGACCGCTCAACCAGTTTTTTAACCACAGGTTGCCAACATGGGGTGCAAGCCATGTGGGGGATGCGATGACCTCGGGGCAGCGGAGCCCGCACGGGGGCTGCCCTAACGGCGGATGACGACGCTGCGCCACGAACTCCCCCACGGCTCACACCCCCAGCCGTTATAGCCCATTGTAAGAACAACAACCGAAATATTAACGATTAAACATAAATACAATGAACAAACAAGACTATAACAACTTAATAGAGAGAGCAAAACCATTCATTAATAATGAATTAATGGTTAACATCGGACTGAAAAAAACAATAAACTTAAAATCGTATAAATTTATTGACATTCAGCAAACTGTTGGTTTTTCTGAAGAAGGAAAAGACTTTAATTTCACTATGCCATCTGCAATTGTAATTAATGACAAAGAAGAAAAAAGACTAATTCCATTAATAGAAGTCGTAGAATATTTTGAAAAATCAAAGACCGTATAGACTTTGGATTTCACCAACAATGTTGCCAATAATAATGACTTTTGTTTCATCAGACATTTCATCGGACAAACAAACTCGTTGGACAAGTTGATAAGCATACAACCTATCTTCATCAGTATAAACATAATCATTTTGTTCAAACTTTGAGACATAATCCCAAATCTGACGACCTAATTCACCATATTCAGCAAGATTAGGAACTTTTGAAAAGTATTCTTCTGTATTCATAATTTATGTGTTTAATTTAAAATTTATTTACTTAACTAATTGACAAACAAGACAAAAAGAGAAAACAACGGGCTATAACATCGTGTATAACCAATGGTGGGTTATGTATCAATATTCAACATTCTACCACGCATTATCATTCGTGTATGTGGAAAGTGTATTGCTCCGCACTCCACCACTGGTCATACACGTGACCGTTAGGCGCCATATTGAAAATTCAGAATAACCTCTAAAAATCAGAAAATTATGGGACTAATTAGCAAGAGTAAGTTAAGAAGCATTAGAGAAAATGCTGTTAGAATGAAATCTGCAAATTGGTTAAATGAATCAATATCTGCAAAAAATAGATTAAAAAGGTTTAATGAAGTAACTATTTTCTTATCACACAAACACGATGAAACTGAATATCTCAAAGATGCGATTGCATTTTTAAATAGTTTAGGTGTATCGGTATATGTTGATTGGCTTGATGAAGGAATGCCAAAAACAACATCAGGTTTAACTGCGCAAAGAATTAAAAAGAAAATAATCGAAATGAATAAATTTATTTTGCTTGCCACCGAAGGAGCAATTTCATCAAAATGGTGTAATTGGGAATTAGGTTATGGTGATGCAAAAAAATACCCAATAAATATCGCTGTATTGCCTGTTAAAGAAAATATATCAAATTATACAGGTTCAGAATACTTACAGATTTATCCATATATTTGTGAAAGTGATACAAATATCGGAACATTTATTGTTAAATATCCTGACGGAAGAGTTGTCAACTTAGCAAATTGGTTAACCTCTAATAATTAGAATTATGGAAGAAAGAAATGAAAGAATACTTCATAAAGAAATTGACTTGATACAAGATTGCATAAAGAGAATGGCTCACAACTCATTTTTAATAAAAGGTTGGTCAATTACTCTAATTGCCGTAGTTCTAGCCTTGACAAAGGACAAAGTTGATTTTCTATTCATTAGCATAATACTCTTATTGCCAATACTAGGTTTTTGGTATTTGGATACATTTTTTCTTCATACCGAGAAAATGTATAGGGCTATGTATGAATGGGTAATTAAAAATAGACTGAAATCAGATGAAAGATTATATGAATTGAATCCAAGAAAATACGAAGATAGTGTTGATAGATTTTCAAAGGTTTTTTTCTCGATAACTTTGAGAATTTTCTATGGAATTCCTGCATTAGTATTACTAATAATTATAGTTTTAAAAACAATTCAAAAGTTTTCATTATGTTAAAATTTGAAGCACCAAAAAGAAAAGTGTTTTTTAGCTTTCACTTTGATGTTGATTTTTGGAGAACACAACAGATAAGGAATATTGGCTCTATTGAAAGAAATACGTTAGTTACTTCCAACAAATGGGAAGAAATAAAGAAAGAAGGAGACAAAGCAATTAAAAATTGGATTGATAGTAATTTAGTTGGAAAATCTTGCTTAGTAGTACTTGTTGGAGAATCTACAGCATCCCGAAAATGGGTAAAATATGAAATTGAACAAGCTTGGAATCTAAAAAAAGGGGTTGTAGGTATTAGAATTCATAATTTAGAAAATCAACTAGGATTGCAATCAAATGCAGGTGAAAATCCATTTGATAAATTTTCGCTATGTGATGAAAAGGTTAAATTATCAAGTGTTGTAAAATTAAAAAATCCACCACAATTTACAGGAAAAGGTGTATATAACTTTATCTCAGAAAATATTTGTGATTGGATTGAAGAAGCTATTGATATTAGAAATACCTTTAGATGTTAAATACGGCACCTAACAAGGGGTGTAACCAATTTGGGCTGAATGGGTTACGGAGTCAGGTCGGCACGCAGGGAGTTTCTTAACGGGGGATAAATCCCAGCCCCGCTCACCCAAACTGGTCACACCCCCAGCCGTTGGCAGTAATTGTGAAAAGACAGATAAACGAAATAAAAGTGTAACTTTGAAAAATGGGGAATTAGCTTAATTGGTAAAGCTAGGGCACCGAATTAAAATTGACCACCACAAAGACATTGCCCGAGATGTAGGTTCGAGTCCTGCATTCCCCACTATTGAAAAATGAAACAATCACAGGCATACAAGGACTTTAAAGAACGGACACAGGAAATATTTAATTTCGCTGTGCTTGTTACATTAAGCGTACCTGTTCTAAAACAAAATTTAAAACTATTCAATGATAAAAAAATAAAAAGACTTCCTGACCCTGATTATTTTGAACCGTCAGTAGTTTATGAAATATCTGAAGAAACTATTTCAACATTAACAGAAAAAGGATTATCTGCTGACAAAATTGAGAAACTGAAATTATTACTGAACATTCCAATAAATAGTTCTGAATTTAAGAGTAAGGTAATTGAAGCTATTGGAGAAACTGACTATAAATCAAATAGGAATGAAATCAAACGACAATCGAAAAACTATTCTGAAAATATAACTAATTGCACGAAAAATTATCAATCAAAATTAGCCACTTATCTATATTTTTCTACATTCTCTTATTTTGAAGCCTTTATTATTGACATTGCAATTGAACTTACGAATAATATTCAGTCTGTTGACAGAGAAAAATATTTAATTGATTTTCAACCAAACCAAAACACTATATCGGACATAGCAAAACTTGATATAGAATTTGACCCAAGAAGAATTGATAGATATAAGAAGTTCTCAAAAAAACTCAAGAATCAGAGTTATATAAACTCTGAAAAACTTTTGCTTTCATCGCTACTTGACATTTATAACAATAGAATAGAGAATCTAAAAGCAAATGAAATTCCGACATTTTTGGAAAAAACATTATTGTTTAAAATGACAAAAACAGAATCAGATACATTTCATTATATTCGTGACAATAGAAACAAGATAGGACACGGGGAAAAACATTTCTGTCCAAATTTGAATGATGTGATTAATGCGAACAAATTTTTTAAATTATTAAGTGACAAAATTGATAAACACGTTACACTTTATTTCTTCAATATCAAAAATTACATTGACGAATAAAAACAACAACTGCCAACAAGGGGTGTAGCCAATGTGGGTTGACGTTGGAACTTCGAAGCGGTTTCGCCCGCTCGGGCGTTTTCGTCGGGGGACGAAAACGTAACACGCTCTCCCACACTCGCCACACCCCCAGCCGTTATGGGCAAGCTATGAAGAAAAAATCGTGGAAGACCTAAATTTGCTACATAGATAGAAAAAAAGATAACGAAAATTGCCCACGCACACTCAGGCACTTTTTGTTGCCCCACCGCACAGGCGATTTCTTCGCAACAAAAACAGCCTTCGTTTTGCCCCCCGCATTGATAGTACGGATAGAATGTGTAATTTAACGGACTGAAATAAAAAGACTAATTAAATGAATTTAAAGCAGTTGAAACCTAGAAAGGCTCTTAATAAAGCGTTTCTGAAATTAAAACCTAATCGTTCTGAAATAGAAATATTTAAGACGAATTTAATTCAATTGCTTGATAGAATTAATGACAAGGAATCGGAAGAATTTCATAAGAATTTAATCACATACTTTTTAAGAAGAACATATTACGACCCGAATCATTTTATCAATACAAAAGGGCGTACAGATTTAGTAATTCATAACGGAAGTAATGACAAAAGTGCTGTTGGTGTAATAATTGAAACTAAAAAACCAACGAATAAAAGCGAAATGCTGACACAGGGAAAAATCAATGTGAAAGCGTTTCAAGAAATGGTTTTATACTACTTGCGTGAAAGAATTACGCACAAAAACCTAGAGATTAGATATTTAATTGCAACCAATATAAATGAATGGTTCGTTTTTGATGCCAATATTTTTGAAAAGCATTTTGCTCATAATAAGGGTTTTGTAAAGGAATTCAAGGAATTTGAAGAAGGTAGATTATCAGGTAAAACAACGGATTTCTTTTACAAGGAAATTGCAGAACCATTTATTGAAAGCATTACTAACGAAATTGAATACACGTATTTCGACATTCGGGAATATGAAAACCCATTAAGAAACAACGATAAGAAAGATGACAATAAATTAATTGCGCTTTATAAACTTCTTTCTCCCGAACATCTTTTAAAACTTCCTTTTACAAATGACAGCAACACGCTTGATAAACGTTTCTATGGTGAGCTACTTCATATTATCGGATTAATTGAAACGAAAGAAGGAAGCAAAAAAATTATCGAAAGGAATAAGGAAGGACAAAGAAACTCAGGTTCATTGCTTGAAAATGCAATTGTTCAACTTGACAGCTTAGATAAAATTAGCCGACTTGAAAAGCCAAGCCAGTTTGGAAACAATTTGCAGGAAAGGCTTTTCAGCGTAGGACTTGAATTAAGCATCACTTGGATTAACCGAATTCTATTCCTAAAACTGCTAGAAGCGCAATTAATTACATACCACAAAGGAGACAAATCGTATAGTTTCCTGAATTTGGAAAAAATTCAAAATTACGATGACTTAAACAGCCTGTTTTTTCAAGTACTTGCTAGGAAATTTGAAGATAGGGATAACGAAATAAGAGCTGCATTTGAAAAAGTTCCATATCTGAATAGTTCATTATTTGAACCTACCGATTTAGAGCATACAACGCTTCTCATAAGCAATTTACGGGATGAAAAGCAATTGCCAATTTACAGTTCAACCGTTCTGAAAGACAATTTAGGAAAGAAAAGAACAGGAACTCTTTCGGCATTGGAATATCTTTTTGAATTTTTAAATGCTTACGATTTTACGAGTGAGGGTTCGGAAGAAATTCAGGAAGACAATAAAACTTTAATAAATGCTTCTGTTTTAGGGCTAATCTTCGAAAAAATAAACGGTTACAAGGACGGCTCGTTTTTCACGCCAGGTTTCATCACAATGTATATGTGTAGAGAAACCATAAGAAAAGCGGTTGTTCAAAAATTCAATGAAACCAAGAATTGGGAGTGCAAAACCATTGATGAGCTTTACGATAAAATTGAAGATAGAAAGGAAGCAAACGAAATTGTAAATAGTTTAAAAATTTGCGACCCAGCAGTTGGTTCAGGTCACTTTTTAGTATCGGCTCTTAATGAACTAATTGCAGTTAAGAACGACCTTAGAATACTTCAAGACCGAGAAGGAAAACGATTAAAAGAGTTTCACATTGAAGTTGTTAATGATGAACTAATTACAACTGATGATGACGGTTTAATTTTTGAGTATAACCCCAAAAGTAAGGAAAGCCAAAGAGTTCAGGAAACGCTATTCCACGAGAAGCAAACCATAATTGAGAATTGTCTTTTTGGCGTTGATATAAACCCCAATTCGGTAAAAATATGTCGTTTGCGTTTATGGATTGAATTGCTTAAAAATGCTTACTATAAAAATGAAACGGAACTTGAAACGCTTCCAAATATTGACATTAACATAAAATGCGGAAATTCTCTTGTAAGTCGTTTTGCAATTGATGCGGATTTAGGACAGGCCCTGAAAAAGAGCAAGTGGAATATTGACAGTTATCGCATTGCGGTTTCAACCTACAGAAACGCTCAGAACAAGGAGCAAAAAAGGGAAATGGAACGACTGATAGCCGACATAAAAAACGACTTTAGAAGCGAAATTGCATCGAATGACCCAAAAATAAAGCGTTTACAGAAAATTAAAGGCGAACTCTATGCGCTTACTAACCAAACCTCTCTTTTTGAAAAATCAAAAAAAGAAAAGGAAGAATGGAATAAAAAGGTTCAAAAATTTACTGATGAGATTAAAAAGTTAGAATGTGAAATTGAAGAAATTAAGAATAATAAAATTTATGAAAATGCTTTTGAATGGCGGTTTGAATTTCCTGAAGTTTTAAATGAAGAAGGTGATTTTGTGGGGTTTGATTTGGTGATTGGAAACCCACCATACGGTGTAAATTTTAATGATTCAGAAAAGAAATTTTTTAAGGAATCATTTTCTTCAATTCATATAAGGACACCAGAATCATTTAATTATTTTTGGGGATTAACAACTTACATTTCAAGCCCTACAGGGTATTGTAACTTTATAGTACCATCAAGTTTTCTTTCGCAAATGGAGTTCGAAAAAACAAGGGAGGTACTTTTAAAAAAGTTTGAATTGTTTTTAATAAAAAACCTTGGCGATGAAGTTTTTGACGGTGTAGCCACTCCAACCTGCATTGTAGGGTATAAAAAGAGTATGACAAAGAATAAAATAAAATACTCAGATTTAGCAGCAATTAATCGGTCACTTTTAATGAGTTCGTTAAATGTATATGATATAAATATTGAACCCCAAAATTTTTTGACAAATGATTCATTTACTTTTATTTACAAGAAACACAAACATATTCTTGAGAAATGTTATATTCACAAAACTTTAAAGGATGTTGCAGAAGATGTTGCTACTGGTGTAAGTCCAGGTCTTGGTGATGCATTTGTAGTGGGCAACAAATTAGTAATGGACTTAAAACTAGAGCAGGAACTCATTAAAAATTTGATTACAGGTGGAGAAATTAACAGATTTTGTTTAATTCCTAGACAGAACAAAAAATTAATCTACTGCACATCTCAAACAAAAATTGAAGAATATCCAAATATCTATAACCATTTACAACAATATAAAGATAAACTCGAAAAACGTGTTGAAACTCAAAGTGGAGCAATCCCTTGGTTCGTAATGCTTAGACCTCGTCGCCAAAAATTATTTGAGAAACCGAAAATTCTTATCCGTCAAACAGCAAGTAGAATAATTGGTGCTTATGATGAAGAACAATGGTATTGCCTAAAAAGTGGCTTAATAGTTCAACTTAATGAAAATTCATCTATTCATTATTTATATTTATTGGCTCTCTTAAACTCGAGATTATTTGAATTCCTTTATAGTGACTTGGTAAATGAAGGGAATAGAATTTTTCCAGAAGTGAAACCTATACAACTATTTAAGTTGCCAATAAAAGAAGCTAATAATCTTGAGCAAAATGAGATAATTACTATCGTGGAGAAAATTCATCAAGAAAAGAAAATCAACAATAATACTTCTGAGTTAGAACAAATTTTAGACCAAAAAATATATAAACTATACAATTTGTCTGAAGAAGAAATTGAAATAATTGAGAACACGAAATGGTAACTTTATTAATCATAATAGGTTTTCTATTAATACTAATCATTGGTTTTGTATTTGTTTTTAAACGCCACTCAGTGGTAATTGAAAAGTATGTTTTTACAAATGAGTATAGAAACAAGTTTAACGAATTTTCAGTTAAATATTTTGAGAATAATTCGGGGTGGGGTTTTAAAGGAAACATTGATAATGAATTATATGTATGGCTTACTAAGAATGTCAATAAAGTTCAAAATTATGTTGGGGTTTTTGGCTTAATGTCTTTTAAACCAGCATTAAGAAACTTTTATATAAATAATTATCAAATTATTATAAATACTATTCCAAAATTTAGGGATGGTAAAGTTGAAACCTTTGATGTAAATGCAGTTGATGATTGCTTACTTAGGTATATTGGCTTTTTAGAAGAACAAAAAAATGAGATACGTAAACAAGTAAAAAATCCAATTATTTGGTTTAGAGATGGTTGTAGAGAAATAATTAGCATCCCTTTTTCTATTCTTTTTTGGTTTGGTATTATTAGCAATAAATCTGTTTTATACATCAAAGAAAGTTGGTTCTATAAAGTTATTTCAGGTATTTTTGCCTTGTTGACACTTGTAAGTGGTTTAGTAACAATAATTATTGGTTACGACCAGACTGTTGAATTTGTAAATAGACTACTAGGAAAATAAATGAAACAGAATAGCCAACGCTTCACAGTCACACACATTGCCAAGCCGCACGAGCCGCGCTACATCCAAAGCTTGTCAAAGAGTGTGCCTGTCCTAACGCACGTGAAAACCGTAAAAAAGTAGCAAATTTATATGTCGAATCTAAAGACACGACAGAAAATTAATAGCCAGCCCATAACAAGGGGTGTAACCAATTTGGGCTGAATGGGTTAGGTAATCGGGTTGGCACGCAGGAATGTTCTTAACGGGGGATAAATCCCAAGCCCCGCTCACCCAAACTGGTCACACCCCCAGCCGTTGGCAACCATGGTGGACGAAAACGAAGATTTAGCCCATCGGCAGCCTGTTTCGGGGCGTAGATGGTTTGAAAATATCGAAATGAGCGAGTAGGCTGAAAGTTATGCATCTTGGAAACAGTTTGGAAAGAACAGGCCTTCGAGGGGCTAGAAAATATTTCACTACCCTCGACCAGAAGGGCGGATAACGCCTAGCCCATTTAGCTTGCGTTGGGCTGCTTTGAAAATTGGGGTGGAAAGCCCACGCTGAAAGGTGGAGAAGGTGCTTAGCACTATCGGGCTGAAAATGCAGCTCGGGGCTGTAATTGAAGAATAGAAATGATGAAGCCCGCCCACGAATAATGTTACGTAAGCAGCCTCTGATAGAAAATTATGGTGGCTAGGCGCTGAAAAGTTGAAAGGATTTGCTTGACCCGATGAAATATTTCCCTTTACCCCACCGCACCTCACCAGCATTTGGGCTGGCTGATAGGCAAGGGGCTTGTTGCTGGGCAGCGTTGTCACGGGGGATATGTGGATATCGACCGCACATCCAGCTTTTTAACCACAGGTTGCCAACAAGGGGTGTAAGCAATGTGGGGGATGTGATGACTTCGAGTCGGCAGAACCCGCACGGGGGCGGTACTAACGGCGGATGATGACGATGCGCCACGAACTCCCCCACTGCTCACAACCCCCAGCCGTTGTGCGTCAGCTTAAAGGACGACCCTAAACAAGATAAACAGACCTTGACAAAATGGAAATATTTAGGAAGGGTGGTACTTTTCAGGGACAACTTTCAGCATTTCCAAGAAACAATTTTTCCATTGAATAGGAGTCAGGCAGACAATTTTAGTGTTTAGATTTATTCCAAACTTTTGAGAGATTATCCTGACTTGATTTTTTCTGAATAATGACTTTAAAGCTGTATTGACTAACAAATCAGGTTTCTGTAATAAAAATGAAATAAAGTTTAGGTACTTGACTTTAAGTTCAAAGTCAAATGATGGCTGTTTTCTTTCTATTTTCAACAAGGCAGACTTTACAGTAGGTGGTGGCAAAAAACTATCAGGACTTACTTCATAAAGGAGTTTTAAATCAAAGAAAGTATGATAGAATATGGTGATAGGATTGTGAATTCTGCTTGAAAACAACTTTTGAGCAGGTTCAAGCTGAAGGACTATTGAACCACCGAGAAAATTATTAATGTTATCAAACATCAGGATTTTGAAAATTTCCGAAGTAATCCTATAAGGAATGTTTGATACCACTTTGAAAGGGTAATTAGGAATTGTAAACTTCCTGAAATCACACCCAACAATTTGAACTCTTTGAGTATTGGAAAATCTCTTGCACAGATACTTAATCAGGTTGATATCCTTCTCAACGGCAATTATTTTATTGACACTATCTAATAAATGGACTGTAAGAAAGCCCTTGCCTGCACCAATATCCAGCACAGTATCTTGTTGAGTAAGATTTGCTTGTTTAATTGCATCTTTAATAAGCACTTTATCAATAGTAAAGTGCTGACCCGAGAAACGAACGGGTTTCTTATTTTTTGTCATTAATTACATCTTGCAGGTGAATACTGTTGTTCTAATCGAAAAGAAGTGAATAGACAGTATTACCAAACAGAGTAACTATGACAAAACTATGCTAGTTAACAGCCAGTTAACAACATAAATAATTCATAGACTGTTTGTCTTGACCTAAAAAAGTTTGATTGGATTCTTATCAGGACTGTCTATCACTTAGATAGAAGTCCAAGGTCTGCTGTAGTACATATTGAAAATATCTAAATTGTTTGACTGCAAAATTATTAACTTTGCTTAGAAAAACAATACAAAAAAACGAAAGAAAACAAAGCCGAACGCACAACATCGTGTATAAGTAATGGCGGGGGTTGTAGCGTATTCGAGCATTCTACCTCGCATCAAGTTCATCGTAACTTGACAGGAAAGTGCCCCGTAATCCGCCACTACTCATACACGTAACCGTTATGCACCATAGTAGAAATTCGGGGCAGAAGAGATTAAGTCATTAGATGACAGTCAATTTTTGAAATCGAGACGGAATATTGCTCATTGAAAATCATAGCGCGGAATGAGAATTTGCGCATTGACTGTCATCCGCTGACTTAAATGTGTTTTTTCGGCTCGACTTTCGACTAGATTCATAACGGGCTGAAATTACATTCGGTGGAATTGAATTTCGGAAAGAAAATGCGGGCTTAAAGAAAAGTAAAGTATGAAATTTAGGAATGAAAAACAACTAAGCGGTTGATTGAAAAAGCAAAGTTGAAAAAATGAAAAGGAATGAAGCAAAGAAATGAATATCCTACATTTATAGTAGTTAAAAATTGAAATCAGGAAAAGAAAAACTGGAAATAATTGAAGAACGCCCGCATTAAAAACGAAAACGAAAAGAAAAACGAGACAAATAATTCAGCCCTGAAAATTGGGGAAAGAAATCTCGCTCGACAAAAACACGGCGACCGCATCTGCCAAAAAGGACGGCAGAACAGCGGTTCGCCCAGGAAAAAGCAGCTTATAAGGTGCTGAAAATTTGGAAGTAAAAAAAATATTATTCCAAATTAAATAATTGACAGACAACTAACTACGGTGCATAACAAGGGGTGTACCCAATGTGGGGGATTTCTAGACAATCCAACTGTTTCGCCCGCTTGGGGCGTCCTTATCGGGGGATAAGGACGCTAGCCCCGAACTCCCCCACTGGGCACACCCCCAGCCGTTAGCGGCAACATTATGAATGACAGGAAATTACAAAAAACGGTCATCGTAGTTGAATATGACGAAATAAGTTATATTCTCATTCAAGAATGTTTGAAAGAATTTGACTTTTTGATTTATAGGTG
>Ga0334896_1002216_pt1 | contig 14049 bp, 11 predicted proteins | sample GraSluR3_MG_8_FD_207734 | JGI IMG/M metagenome (GOLD analysis project Ga0334896, IMG submission 207734) | Sludge microbial communities from methane-producing bioreactor in Wageningen University, Netherlands - Granular Sludge_27_06-R3 | ecosystem: Engineered > Bioreactor > Anaerobic >... | reverse complement strand
AGGATTTTCAGTCCTCTGCTCTACCGACTGAGCTACCTGGGCAGTTATGGCGACCCGGAAGGGGCTCGAACCCTCGACCTCCAGCGTGACAGGCTGGCATTCTAACCAATCTGAACTACCGGGCCGTATGTGGTGGGCACAACTGGGCTCGAACCAGTGACCCCCTGCTTGTAAGGCAGGTGCTCTCCCAACTGAGCTATGCGCCCGTGTATCACATTCCATTATTAGCGACAAATAATAGTATACAATATTCAGTGTTGTAAGTCAAAACATTGACGGGCAAATTTTAAGGTCTATTTGAAATAATCTTAATTAAGCTTTTGTACACTCAATTATACTACACATTCTGTCCCGAATGAATACTTTTTATTATTTTTCTACAGCTAAATTTAACCGGCGCATTTAACTGGCGCGCACTCTTTGAAAATGGTCTTTTACATTAGATAACAGACTGGAGCAGCATGGAAACCAGACCCACAAAGATAAGGAAACATCCGAGAACAGCGATCATCATTTTCCCGTCTACTTCGTTTTTGCTCATAAGATAACCTCCTTAAGAATCATCGTATATTCTTTGGTTATTTTGAGAAAAACAATAAGACGTTCTAATATTATTATACACAATCCGGTTGGTAATAAAAACCTATTTAAGGCAGATAATCGCACTTGAAACTTAAATTCGAGTATTGTATAATCCCGTTTTTAACAGTTGGAGAGGAGAGAAAGCTTGGATACCCTTGATAATAGGGATTTCCAAGCTTTAGTTATCCGGTTAAATAGTGAGTAATGCATTTATGATTTTGTACTTTTAAAAATTCTTTTCATCTTGCTTGTATTGACAATCTGATAGTCAGTACGAAAGCCGAATGCCTCATGTAAATCGTCTGTGAAATCAGTCCTGGTATAAGCAGGTACGTAGCCTTCACCTTTTATCTTAAAAAAATTCATATCCCTTAGCCCGCCAATGATCTCCTGGCATGTGTATTTACCGTTTAGTTTCTTTTCAAGGAGTCTGTAGATAACTAAGGAAATAAAACAGGTCATGAAATGAGCTTCTATCCTGTCATCACGGCTCAGGTATACTGGCCTGGCTTTGAATTCACTTTTCATAATACGGAAACACTCTTCGATTTCCCAGCGCCTTCTGTTTACACTGATGATTGCAGAAACATCATCTTCAAGGTTTGTACATACAGCATAGAAACCATCAAAAGCTTCTTCTTTTGCAATAAGCCCAGTATTGATACTGTATATTTCATGTTCGGCAACCTCTCCACCAGCAGTGCAGTGGCTTTTTTCAATAAACCTTTTGTAGTCATTGGGGTTACATTTTTTTAACTTCCCAGGGTTGGAATCAATTGCTTTTTGTGCCCGTTCTACCTGGGAGTTTCGGATATTCCTCTGATAATCACGGTATTTAATAGAGTATGTAACAATGATTCTTTGTTCCAGCCCATTTTCTTTTATCCAGCGTTCCTTATGGAATACCTTGTCCTTATCCTTGGTTTCATCAAGTTTGGTGATGTCATAGGTTTTGCCGTCATCACTTAAGAACCAGTCTTTTGGGTTAAGGGCCCATTTCTTCAGGTGTGACTTCAGCTTTTTAATAGACTGCGTTGTGATAAATGCCCGTTCACCCTTGTTATTGAATTTCCTGTTGCTATCGGATGCCAGTCCCGCATCAGTACACACAACAAACTTGGAAAGGTAAAAGTCGGATAGGATTTTTTCTTCCAGGGGCTTTAATGTCAACTGCTCATTGGTATTTCCTTTGTTAATACTAAAAGCAAGGGGTACACCATCGCCGTCCATAAACAGCCCCATCTGCACGATAGGATTTGGTTTGTGTTCTTTTGAAGGGCCATACTGTTTGAGCCCGTCTTCCTGCTCGATTTCAAAGAAGTAATTCGTGCAATCGTAGTAAAGTACACCTGTATTTCTCTTTGAAAGCTTCAAACTGTTATTGTACAAAGAAGACTGTATTAAGTCGGTTTCCTTTGCAATGACTTCAAGTGCTCTGTATATATGCTGGAGCTCAAAATTAGGCTGTTCAATAAACCTCGATGAAAGCTGAAAGGTTGCAAGTTTTGAACAGGGGTAGATAATCCTTGCATAAAGCAGTCTTGAAAGTATTGAGCTCATATCGAATGTGAATTTATACTTCCGGGATATTTGTGTACAAATCTTATTAAGTTTAAGTTCATGGTATATCTGTTGTAGAAAGAGGTAACCACCGTTAAAAGAATGTTGTTCGCCTTTTACAATTACCTTGGATGGAGAGTATTTGACGATGATCTCTCGGTTTTCTTCATCTTCTTTTTTGTTAAGCTCTTCGATATATTTTTTTGCCCATTCAATAGGATCCTGCCCGTTTAACCTTTTACTTAAATCCTTAACTGTGCCGAGCTTTTCAACAACCTTTGACGAATGCACACCATTTTCATAAGTTGATTTAATAACGTAAAGGGATGTGGAATTTTTTGATTTTGAAACAGATAACCTCATATTTAATCCCCTCCAATCCCTTATATTATACCACATTACCCAACATTACTCAATACCCAATATGGCAAATTTGACATTTTTTCAATAAAAAAAGCCCTGTTTTCAAGGCTTCCAAAGATCTTGGTGTTTATTCAAGTGTCAAAAACCCGAGAAAAACAATAAGACGTTCTAATATTATTATACACAATCCGGTTGGTAATAAAAACCTATTTAAGGCAGATAATCGCACTTGAAACTTAAATTCGAGTATTGTATAATATATTAGCGTAACATTCAGATACAGGGGCATGGCTCAATTGGTAGAGTAGCGGTCTCCAAAACCGTCGGTTGCAGGTTCGAGTCCTGCTGCCCCTGCCAGAAAAACAGAGGCTTAAAGGGCCTCTGTTTTATCATTTATTTCAAAACCTTTATCCGGTCTGTTACTTCATCTACCAATCTTTCTTTGTCACGAGGTAGTGTGCATTTTATCCTGATTATATTTGTCGGGTGTGTTGTATCAAATATCATTGGCTGCTTAGGACTAAGGTTTTCCAAAAGTGTTCTTATTTCTAACAGCCGTTCTTTTCTGTCCGGAGGAATGAAATCGCCTCTTTCCACCATGTTGTTTAGCTCGGTTCCGTGAAATATTGTCAGGTTCATGGTAATAACCTTACTGGTTGTAAACCGATTAATCATTCCGGCGGTTGCAGCCGCGTTGTCTGCAGCTTCGCCTTTACCGGCTATTCCGTACATTATAATAGAATTAAACGATAATTTTGCTTCATTAAGCTTCTTAGCCTGCTTAACTGCCTGTTTCACCGTATGGCCCTTATTCATCAGTTTAAGTACATCATCCCTGCCTGTTTCAAAACCGATATAGAGCAGTCTGAGACCCCCATCATGAAGAATTGACAGTTCCTCAACCGAATATTTACGAATGCTTTTTATGGATGCATACGAGGCCACACATGCACAATACGGCAGGTACTTATGTATCATATCCAGCAGCCGCTTCATCCTGTCAAATCCTATCGACATAGGATCTGCGCCAGTTAAAAACACCTTTTCAGTATAGGTATATCCATTCATTAGCTGCATTTCTATATCCCCGAAGGGAACTTCACAGTAGCTATCGTCCTTATACATGGAACAGAACATGCATTTGTTATATGAACATCCTAATGTTACCGGCAGCAGAACAGTGGTTATTTCATCCTGTGGATAAAAAACCGTATCATTTTTATACATAGTTCCTCCTATCTGCTTTTAAGAAGCAAGTTTGTAAGTTTATAGTAACGCTCAATCAATGGATAGTCAATGAAACTGATATCATTTATTGATGAGTTTTCACCAAAAACCTGTTTACTCCATAACATATAGTGAATAGGAGGGAGGTGTAAAACGTGTCGAGCGGATTTTTTGGCGGTAGAGACAGTTTTGGTACCCTGTTTCTGCTTCTTATAATAATCATCATCTTCTTTTCTGCCGGGTCCTTCAAGTATTAATCAGTCCTTTGGGTAGGGTGCCGGTCGGTGAGTAATACAAAACAGCAGAAAACGTGAAATATAAGATGTGATAGGCGCGTGCTGGCAAAATAATGTCTGGTCGATTTTTCGGCTTGACATTTTTTGTCGGATTTTGATAGAATTTTGTGGAAAATTTGTGGAGGGTTTCAGGGGAAAATGTCAAAATAACTATTATCGATAGCATGTAACTGATAGACCCAAAATGAATAAAAGATAACAGGAAAGGGGTAGAGAACTATAAACATAAGCTTTTCAGCAGAAGCAGGCAAAAAAATACCTGATGACTTTTAAATGCCCATTATTTCACAGTTAGGGGGTTAAGCAGCGTGTGGGATTTAAGAGGCAGATTAAGCAGCTTAAGGGCACAGATATATAAAGAAAAGGGGAAAAATGTTGAGGAGCTGCAGACGGACAGAGTGCTCGGACTATGCACAGAACTTGATGAACTAATAAAAAATTATGCTGCATATTGCGGTAACGAAGACAATGATGATGAAAGCAGCAAATAAGGATGACATTGGGGATTGATTGCATTTTTCTCAAGGGTAAATAAAGAAAGTTCTTTGGTTAAAGGCACCGCTAGCAAAGGTTTCTTTTAGCCCTGTTATGAACGCAGGGACTAAGGGTAACGGTGTTTTTAACTTTTTTTATTACAGATTGTTTGGACTGATTAGAGGGTATTATATGAATATACCGCTTATTTAACGGAAGGAGAGTGGCCGGGGTGTCGTTGAAGCATAAAAGGACAAATACGGTAAGAGCGATAATTGTGGATGGAAGGGCTGCACCGCTAATGGAAAAAAATGCGAACTCAATGGGTATAAAGGTTATAGCTACAACAAGGCATCCACATCTTTATCAGGCCATAGCCTTCCACCCGGATACCGTAATATGCCCGGTGGGCGGTAATAAAATGGTGGTGGAGCCCACCGTGTTCGAATACTATAAAAGGGCCCTGTCGACTTATAAAGTGGAACTGCTAAAAGGGACCACCGAATTGTCAAGCAACTATCCCCGGAACATCGCATATAATATAGCAACGGTCGGGAAAAAGGCATTTCTGCGTGTAAAATATGCCGACGATACGGTTTTGAAAGAGCTGAAAAAAGGAAATTTTAAACCTATAAATGTGAAACAGGGTTATGCAAAATGCTCGACTGCGGTGGTGGGAAATAACGGAATCATCACATCCGATCCCGGTATTTACACTGGTGCGGTGGAAAGCGGAATTGATGTGCTGATGATAAGGCCGGGCCACATAAAACTGGAAGGTTTTGACTATGGTTTCATAGGCGGCTGCTGCGGCATGTTAAGTCAGAATATACTGGCCTTTGCCGGAAATCCATATATACATCCCGATGCAGATGCCATAATGGAGCATGCAAAAAAGCACGGCGTGAAGACCATTTCGCTTTGCGACGGCACGCTGCGGGACATAGGCTCAATAATTCCCGTCGTGGAAAATAATTGATTTGTAATATATGTATTAACGGTTAAGCAGAATATTGAATTTTGTGCTACACATAATATTACTGAAAGGAGTGAATAGTTAATGGACTTGATCACCATCGGCATTAACGATGATGTTGATGTGGTGCATGAAAGGCTGAAGACCGAGCTGAAGGTACTTAGCAAACAGGGAATTAACCTTAATTTAAATGAGAGAGTTCAGGGAGATTTGTGTTTTTTTGACTGCAGCGTGTCCAACTGCGTCTTAGGCAAATTTTCCTATAATGATATAATATATATTTCAAAGCATTATGTGGCCAATGCGATTGCGGATATAATCATAGACATCATGGAGAAGAAAATAATAAGAAAGTGTATAGACAGCAACTATTACTATTTTAACCAAGAGGAAAGGATGAAAATTTTTGCCTGTGCCTGTAAGGCCCTCGGTATAGATGAAAGTGAAATGGACAAAAGCTGTGTCTACCGGCTCAGCAGGAAGGCCAGGGTGCTACAAAAGGTGCTGGATTACCTGGAGAACAACAGCAACATAATAGTATCCGGTTTTGTCAGGTTCAGGATGAAGGATTATATATCCGAGCTTGAAGACGCCATCGACCGGGCAGTAGAGGAGTACCTGATGGAAAGGGAGTACAACGAGTTTATCAAACTGCTCCGGTACTTTGTTGAAATACAGGAACCGAAGGTTGATACCGTTAATGTACTCAAAAACACCGATGGAAGCTACAGGCTGCTTGACGGTGAAGGCAGGTCGGTAAACAGCGAACTGTTGGATGACCTTTCGGGGGAGGTTCTTGAAAACAACATCAATTATGACGATTTGCTTATAAGTTCGCTGATAACAATAGCACCGACAAGGATAGTGTTTCATAACCAGGCGGTAAGCGAAGGTTCTGAGATTTTGGATACCATAAAAAAAGTGTTCCACAACAAGATTGCATACTGCCGCGGCTGCGAACTATGTTATGTAAAAAAACCCGTGGAAAAGGAGTAGAAATCCAAATAATGCAGACGGCTTCACTATCCGTTTAGTGGAGTCTTTTTATTTTGGCGGCAAATATGATATACTTTTCCGGTAATATAAATATAGCGCATGCGGGGGATGGGTTATGCTGTTAAAATTTGCGGTAATGGCCTTTGTCGGAGCGGGTATTGGCTGGTTTACCAACAGAATTGCCATTAGAATGCTTTTCAGGCCGCAAAACCCGTTGAGAATACCGGTTCTGGGCATATCAATCCAGGGGCTTATTCCCAGGAGACGCCAGGAAATAGCCGGCAGCATCGGGCAGGTGGTGGACAGGGAACTGGTGTCCATTGAAGAGATTGTATTGGGCCTGGCGGCCGAAAAAAACAGGGACGAAATAATTGATACAATCAAGCGGAAGGTGGAGGTAATAACAAAAAGCAGGCTCCCGGTGCTTTTACCGGAATACATAAAGGACCTCATTGCCGATTATATAAAGGATATTGTGGACCAGCAGGCAAACCTGGTTATAAATGAACTGGTGGAGAACATAATTCACAAGGCTGCAAGGGAAATGAACCTGCGGCAGATGATAGAGGACAAGATAAACCAGTTCGATCTCGGCAAGTTGGAGAAAATAATACTGTCGGTTGCCGACAGGGAATTAAAACACATCGAATACCTGGGAGCGTTTATCGGGTTTTTGATTGGGATAGCCCAAGCTTTTCTGGTATATATTGTTTTGTAATTACTCATAAAACGGGGTGTGTTTATGTGAAAAAAGCAGCCATGGTGGTTCTGGGTTTGGCGGCGGTAATTTTTTTGGTATTGGTACTTTTTCCGCCCGAATCCGATATACAGGAACCGGCAGAAGAATCCAATGAAGAGTATGACATGGCGGTTGTGGTGGATACCCACTCGGATACGCTGCTCAAAATAACAGATAACACAAATTGGCTGCCGCTGGTGGATATCGGCGGAGAGACTCCTTTTCATATCGATATACCAAAGCTACGGCGGGGCGGAGTCAACGTTCAGTATTTCGGAGCATTTACTTCCGGGTATTACAGCAGCGGGCAGCCGGATTATACAAAGGCCAACAGCCGACTGCTCTCCCTTTTCAATGCCCTTTACTGGACGATAGAAAAAAACCCGGCATCCATAGGCCTGGCAAAAACTGTGGAGGATATAAGAAATCTGGTGGAAGACGGCAGGATTTCCGCAGTGCTGAGCATAGAAGGAGCTTATTCAATTGAAGAGACATACGGCATTGAACTTCTCCGCCAGTATTATGACCTGGGAGTAAGGGCTGTGGGATTAATCTGGAACTATTCAAACGCACTGGGCGAAGGAGTTAATGAAGCCTACATGGACGGTCTTCCTTCCGAGGGAGGGCTGACTGAATTCGGCCGGCAGGTTGTAAAAAACATGAACCGTTTGGGGATTATTGTTGACATATCTCATATGAATGAAAGGACTTTTTGGGATGTTATCGAAGTTTCGGATGCGCCGGTAATGGCCAGCCATTCCGGGGTATACAGTTTAAGAAATCATGTAAGAAACCTGAAGGATGACCAGATAAGGGCTGTTGCCAAAGGTGGCGGCGTGGTCCAGGTGGTGTTCTACCCGGAATTTCTTGCAGACCCGGATACAGAGGTAACCGTTAAGACAGTGGCTGACCATATAGAGTACATAGCCGAACTTGTGGGCGTGGAATACGTAGGGATTGGATCGGATTTTGACGGCGCTGCCATGCCTGAGGACCTGCAGGATGCGTCGATGGTTCCGGAGATAAAAAAGGAGCTTTCAAGGCGGGGATATGAAAGGGACGATATAGAAAAAATACTCGGAGAAAATACTATGAGGGTTATGAAAGAGGCCTGGAAGGATGCGGGAGAAAAGAGAAGCGGCAAGCAGGAATTCTCAATTACGCCTATGCTAGAAATGGGCCAGGGTTTTTCCGGAAGCAATCCGGTTTTAGAGGCGGTGATTAAAGCGGGCAGGGGTCAGCCGGCCGATACGGCAGGCATCAGGGTTATAGTAGACGGCAGGGTTTATACGCCGCAGTACTATGAAAAGACCGGGCTTGTTTCGCTGCAGCTTGAAGAGCCCCTAAGGGAAAAATTCCATGTTGTTACCTTTGAGGCAGCCGGACAAAAGGGCTATACTGCGCGGGAAACAAGGATTTTTCATATAGAATAGCAAGGCGGGACTTTACAAGAGGAGTTAAGCCTTCCCGGGAGTGAAATGCGGTACGGAGAAGGAATGCCGGTTCAAAGAGAGAATTACTGATACAGTGCTTAAAATATGGGGCAGCAAATAAAGTGAAGCAGCGGTTAAGGAGTGAAATACATAATGGTTTTTAATATAGCGGAATGGCTGACCAGCCCCTATACTCTTATGGCAGTGGCGGTGTTTACAGGGGTTTTACTTGGGAAAATCAAAATAGGAAGGTTTAGCTTTGGAATATCCGGCGCCCTTTTCACCGGCCTTGTTATCGGGTGGGCTGTATATCATAAATATGCACTGCCCTACCAGGGGAAGGCGGACGCCCCGGTATACGCCGCAAATATACTGGAGAATGGGGTTGTAAATATAGACTTTTTCTACCTTTTTCTCATCCTTTTTGTTGCGGCGGTGGGGCTGCTGGCGGCAAAGGACCTCGGAGCTGTGATTAAAAAGTATGGGGTAAGGTTTGTCATTCTCGGATTTTTGATAACCTTCACAGGGGCTGCCGTGACCTACCTGATGACGCTGGTCAGCCCGGGGCAGGACCCCTTTGCGGTATCAGGCGTATACACGGGAGCCCTTACAAGTTCCCCGGGGCTGGGGGCTGCCATAGAAACGGTGACAGCATACGGCAGGGAAGCTGAAGCCGCCGTGGGTGCAGGCTATGCGATAGGGTATCCCTTTGGTGTCCTGGTGGTAATAATGGCCGTCAATTTTATTCCGCTTGTTTTCGGAATTGATCTGGAAGCGGAAAGGAAGATATTCGCAGAAGAGATGGCGGAAGCAAGGGCGGCGGTACGTTCAAGGGAAATACCTGAAGTTAGCTTTGATATAGCAGGCTTTGTGCTTACCATAATCTTCGGTTATACCATGGGAAGCATAAAGTTATACATGGGGCCGTTGGGGTATTTCGCTCTGGGCTCTACCGGAGGGGTGCTTATAGGGGCGCTGCTGCTGGGTTACATAGGCCGTATAGGCGGCATCTGTTTCAGAATGAACAATAGAATACTGGGCATCATAAGGCAGGTATCGCTGGCATTTTTCCTGGGCATAGTGGGACTTAGGTACGGTTACAAGGTGTTTGATGCAATAGTGGGCGGCGGAGCATATCTTGCCTTTGTATCGCTGGTTGTAGGTATGGCGGCTGTTTTGGCCGGGTATTTCGTCGGAAGACATATGTTTAAAATCAACTGGATTATGCTGTCCGGGTCAATTTGCGGCGGCATGACTTCGACACCGGGACTGGGGGCTGCCATAGATGCCGTCGGCAGTGACGACCCGGCGGCGGGGTACGGGGCCGTTTATCCCTTTGCACTGCTGGGCATGGTCATGTTCACCATACTGCTACACCGGCTGCCGATGGTCTAAGGAAAGGTACCAAAACGTATTATTTGGTTGACAATGCGGCAAAATAGATTTATAATTACATCAATATTAAGTAAAGGCAATGATAGGGAGAGTAGAAGGAACAAAACCCCAAAGAGAAGGGATGCCGCTGGCTGAAAGTGTCCCTGGTTTTTTGCTTCGAAGACCACCCTGGAGCGGTGTGCGATACAAGCACGAACGGTGGTGCCGTTATAACCGTAATGAGTGGACTTTTAAGTCTATCGGGGTGGAACCGCGGGAACAACCTCTCGTCCCTTAGCTTTATGCTGGGGGCGGGAGGCTTTTAATTTGGCAGAAAAATTATGAATGGAGGAGGAGCAATGGATAATATAAAGGTGTTTTTAAAAGACGGCTCCGGTAAGGAGTACAAAAAAGGCGTTATCGTAAGGGAAGTGGTGGAAGATATCGGCAAAGGGCTGGCAAAGGCGGCACTGATTGCCGAGGTGGACGGAAAGCTGGTTGAGCTGGACTACCCGCTGCAAAACGACTGCCGGCTGAACGTTTTAACCTTCAATGACGAGGACGGGAAGGATGCCTTCCGGCATACAAGTTCTCATATACTGGCGCAGGCGGTAAAACGGGTCTTCCCGGAAGCAAAACTTGCCATAGGTCCGGCTATACAGGACGGGTACTATTATGATTTCGACGTGGAAAGGCCGTTTTCAACCGAGGACCTGGCTGCGATAGAAGAAGAAATGGACAAAATTGTAAGGGAGGATTATCCCCTTGAAAGGGTCGAGATGGAAAGGGATCGGGCGATAGAGTTCTTCAGGGCCGGCGGAGAAGACTACAAGGTTGAACTAATAGAAGACCTGGAAGAGGATATGCCCATATCGGTATACCGCCAGGGCGAGTTTACAGACCTCTGTGCAGGGCCCCATGTACCGTCCACAGGTAAGATCAGGGCCTTCAAGCTGTTAAGCGTAGCGGGAGCATACTGGCGCGGAGATGAGAGCAAAAAAATGCTGCAGAGGATTTACGGGACTTCCTTCGAAAAGAAAAAGGACCTGGAAGATTACCTGAAAATGCTGGAGGAGGCTAAAAGGCGGGACCACCGTAAAATCGGCAGGGAACTGGATTTGTTCAGCATTATGGAGGAGGGTCCGGGGTTCCCGTTCTTCCATCCCAAGGGTATGGTTATAAGAAACATACTGGAGGACTTCTGGAGGCAGGAGCATATAAAGCACGGGTACCAGGAGGTGAAAACACCAATTATCCTCAACGAGGACCTGTGGCACCGTTCGGGTCACTGGGACCATTACAAGGAAAATATGTACTTTACCGAAATAGACCGAGGAGCTTATGCGGTAAAACCAATGAACTGCCCCGGTGGGATGCTGCTTTACGGAAGAAAGCTGCACAGCTATCGCGACCTTCCGCAGAGGGTGGCGGAGCTGGGCCTTGTTCACAGGCACGAGCTCTCAGGCGCCCTGCACGGTCTTATGAGGGTAAGGTGCTTTACACAGGACGATGCCCACATCTACATGTTGCCTTCACAGATAAAGGACGAAATAATTGGTGTAATCGAGCTCACCGATTACCTGTACAGCATATTCGGATTTGAATACAGGGTGGAACTGTCCACCAAGCCCGAGAACTCAATGGGTTCGGACGAGGACTGGGAGACTGCCACCAATGCCCTGAGGGAAGCCCTTGAGGAAAAGGGGATAGACTATAAGCTCAATGAGGGAGATGGTGCCTTTTACGGGCCAAAGATTGACTTCCACCTCAAGGACTGCATAGGGCGTACCTGGCAGTGCGGTACCATACAGCTTGACTTCCAGATGCCCGAAAGGTTCGAACTCGTGTATGTGGGAGCCGACGGTGAGAAGCACAGGCCGGTAATGATTCACAGGACAATATTCGGCAGTATAGAGAGGTTTATTGCCATACTCACCGAGCATTATGCCGGTGCGTTTCCCGTATGGCTTGCCCCGGTCCAGGTCAAAGTACTGCCAATAACCGACAAGCATAACGATTATGCATCCCAGATACGCGATAAGCTTTTTGAAAAGGGCCTCAGGGTTGAAACCGACCTGAGGAATGAAAAGGTGGGATACAAGATAAGGGAGGCCCAGATGGAAAAAATACCCTTTATGCTTATAGTAGGGGACAAGGAAATCAAGGAGGGTACCGTCTCGGTAAGAACCAGGGACAAGGGCGATCTGGGTGCCGTGAGCCTTAATAAATTTGTGGATGACATAATAGAAATGGTCATAAGCAAAAAGTAAACCACATGTAAAGGGTCATTGAATGATATTTTTCATCAATGGCCCTTTATAAACAGGTCTTGCAGCAAGTTAGTGTAAAATTACTATGGGGAAAAATCAGAAAATAAAAAATAAGAGTATCTCCCCTGTGATATCATGTAATTCGATAAGCACCACAAAAAATCACAGAAAAGGAGATACTCTTATGGAACTAATTATACAGGAAATCATACAAAAAATCAGTAGTAGTTATGAAAAGGAGCTAGAGAACTTGATACGGGAAAGAAGAGATATATCCGAGTTCATTCTAGCTACTAAGAAGACGTTGGACGAGATTGGGGCAACATTAGTGGCCGAAGCCTTGGAAACAATAAACGAGGTATATAAAGACAGTAAAGACCGGAAACGGAACTGGACAGTAAAAGAAAAAGCGGCTAAAAAGACCCTTACGACGATATTTGGTGAAGTCAAGTATAAAAGGACATATTACGAGAACAAAAGAGCTGATGAATACAGCTACCTGTCAGATGAAGCAGTAGGCATAAAAGCCCATGATAAGCTGGATGCTTCACTAAAGGCGAAACTTATAGAAGAAGCAGTATTTATGCCCTATAGTAGAAGTGCAAAGGAAGCAGCTGAAGCTGTAGAGCTTACATCACAGACAGTAATGAACAGTATCCGTGGGCTTGGCAGTGTAGGTAATGACGCAGCAGAGATAAAGCAGGATAAAAGAAGTGTAAAGGTACTCTACATAGAGGCTGATGAAGATCATGTATCACTGCAGGATGGAGGATACGCAGAGCCAAAGCTTGTGTATGTGCATGAGGGAAAGAAGAAAGCCGGGAAAAACCGCTGGAAACTATTAAACGCAAGGTATTTCAGTGGAGTTTATGCAAACAGTGATGAGCTATGGGTAGAAGTTCTAGACTACATAGATAAAGCCTATGACATAGATACTATAGAAAAAATATACCTATCAGGGGATGGGGCGCCCTGGATAAAGAATGGACTAGGCTGGATAAAGGGAAGCATCTTTGTATTGGACAGGTATCATTTATCGAAGTATGTAACGCAAGCTACAGCGCATATGGACTATACCACACCAATTATGTGGGATTATATAAACAGAAGTGACAAAGAAAGTGTAAAACAGCTTTTTAATGCAATCGTAAGTACAACCGAGCCGGAAACAAAGAAGAGAGCTGTACAGGAAGCAAGAAGGTATATACTTGGTAACTGGGAGGGGATAATGCGTCAGTACGAGGCAGATTACACCGGCTGCAGTGCAGAAGGTCATGTTAGCCATATCCTATCGTCGAGGCTAAGCTCACGGCCTCTGGGCTGGTGCAGAAAAGGAGTGGACCAGATGTCCAGGTTAAGAGTTTTTGTAGCAAATGGCGGAAATGTGTATGATATGTTTATGCAGAAGAAAAAAGCAGCAGTAAACGAAGCAAGGGAGGTAAAAGTAGAACGGGAGATTATGAGAAAGCGTAGACTATCTGCATCGCACGAAACCATCGGTAACATAACCATTTTGAACATTGGTAAAAGGACTTGGGCTTCCCAGTTCCTTAAGTCAGTAAGAGATGCTTAAGCTGGAAGCTAAACAGGGGATTACTTTATTCTTTGAAAACCCATAGTATCTTGACGCTATCGGTTTTAATTATTTAGTTGTTTTTTTGCAAAATATGTTATAATAATAATACAAATATTTTGTATTTGTTACTCAAAAATTTTAATAATAATAAGGAGGAGGATGAAGGTTCCTGGTATAAGCTTA
>Ga0334896_1002215_pt1 | contig 14065 bp, 9 predicted proteins | sample GraSluR3_MG_8_FD_207734 | JGI IMG/M metagenome (GOLD analysis project Ga0334896, IMG submission 207734) | Sludge microbial communities from methane-producing bioreactor in Wageningen University, Netherlands - Granular Sludge_27_06-R3 | ecosystem: Engineered > Bioreactor > Anaerobic > Unclassified... | reverse complement strand
GCCACCGCCTCAACTTCAAAAGGACAAATATGGAAAGTAAAGAAATGACAATCGCCAGCAGGTCTTAAAGGAGGCTGAAGCCTTTCGAAGGGAAAATCGGCCAAACTAGAACCAGCCAATAAACTAGCTCTTTCAGAGGGGGTGTTAACTATAGAATCATCGATCTGGACAGTTTTGGTTTGCCTACCAAATAGCACTTCCCAACCAGGAATTTCTTTAACATAACCTGATATACCACTAAAATTTCCACCTACCAAGGCAAAAATTGCTGCTCCTCCCAAAATGATAATAGTTGTAGCTAGTCCCACAATCAGCAAAGTTCGCACCCATCGGCTTTGCCAAAAACTCGAACGTTTTGGCTTAATTTGCTCTGGCAAATTTTCATTTTGTTCAGGAGGATAGCTACTAGGCAATGATTGACTAGTTTGAGCTTGGCTAGATTGCTCCTGGCCAGACAAGCTCGTACCAATTGCTTCATCCACCACCTCACCAGTACGGCCAGCTGGCTTAACCAACTGGTTTTGCGGCTGAGTAATTTCTGGCGAAAATGGAGCAGGCATACGCCCTTTCACTTTACCAATAAACAATCTGTCGATAAACCAGGAAAAATTTGGTTCCAATCTCAGTAAGAAAAAATAATTCAACAATGAAATTAAATTTAAGGCTGATACGTCAGCTCAAGTTCTTGAGTGCTGCTAGTGTTACCAGCTTTATCTTCACCGCGAATCTCCAGCTTGTTGTCGCCTTCACCCAGCGACCACGGAACCGAAAAATTGCCTTCGTCATCGGTCGAAGTAAAGGAGTCATTAACCATAACTTTTCCTGGTTCTGACATTTGGCCTTTGATGGTCACAACTTTTTCTGATCGCAGCGTAAAAATAGATTTATTGGCCGGCTCCGTAATCTCGATAGTTGGCGCGGTCAAATCAACGGTAACGTTGTAAAGTGGGGAGTCACTAGAGTTGCCGACCTCATCGGCCGCCGTGACCACAACCGAGTGTTCACCCTCGTCCAGATTGAAACTGAAGGAAAAATTACCTTCATCATCAGCAGTTACCACCTGCTTGGATTGAGCGTCCACAAACAGTTCTACCTTGGCGTTGGCTTCTGTAAAGCCTTCAATGGTTAATTTTGATTCATTAGTGTAGTCAGGTAACGGAGTGAAAATTGGGCGCTGAGGCGGTACGTTATCAGTAATCAAAATTGCTGGCGTCTGACCGCGCGACCAGTCGATCACTAAGTTGAAAAGTAGCGGCATCAGAAAAAAAACAAATCCCAGACCAATAATAATTGCCAACACAACCGCTACCACTAGGTTGCGCTGCGCGCGTCGTTGCTCCAGTCTTGCCCGTCGAGAGGATGTTGCCATAGTTGGATTATAGCAGGGAGCTTGAAAAAAGCTGGGGGGTGGTAAAAGTGGGGCGCGCCGCCCTGGGGGTTTAGCAGGTTATTTAACAAATCCAGTAATAACTACTAGTTATCAGCCAGGGCGGCGCGCTCTACCTGCTACAATTAATCATCAAAATATTAGGTAAAATCAAGGCCATATAATTAAATAGCAACGTTTAAAAAACAAACAATAAAAGAATTGCGGGAATAGCTCAGTTGGTAGAGTGTCTGCTTCCCAAGCAGAAGGTCGCGGGTTCGAGTCCCGTTTCCCGCTCCATACGGGATAGCAGGGTCATTAGGATCCTGAATATACCTATAAATAGGTCTAATTTCATGGTTCAATGTACCATTGTAGTCCCAAGCAAGTCCTGAGGAGAAGATTGAACCAAGTAGCACCTTTATCTGTGGGATACTCGAGGTTTTATATGTTTCTCCAAGATCTGCCAGTTTAGCTCTCATAAAGTCAGTTACTTTATCTATGTTGTATTTTTCAATGAAAGAATCTTCTTTGACAATCTGAGCTTTGATCATTTTTTCTTCAATGATTTCGTTTTGTTCTTTGAAAATCGCATCAGAATAAATCCCTGACAAGTTTTTCTCAACTAACTGTTTTCTCATTTCTTGCAAGCCAATTATTTCAGTGTCTGCGGCATCTTTCATCTTTTTTAATCGTGAATATCGTTCGTGATAAACCTTGTACATTCTAGAAATGTACAGCTCTAACGCCTCTGGCTTAGGGGTTATCTGAGATAATAAATCTTTCATGGCAGATTCTATAGCTGAAACTTTAATCGACTTTGTACAGCCACCTGCGCATCTATAGTACGGGTATCTTTTATTTCTACCCCTGCTCCAACCTCCAGTTAATCCAACATCACAAATGCTGCATTTAACAATCCTACGTAGCGGAAAATCCTCACTTTCTCTAGTTCTTCTAACTAGTACCATGTCGCTAACTCTACGACCATCTAAGACCGCCTGAACCTTGTAAAATTGCTCTAGGGTAATCATTGGTACGTGTTGACCCTTAACTTCTTGTTTGTAGGTATCAGAAGTTAAAACACCGGCATAAAATTTTAGTCTGAATATCCGATTGGCTGTTTGGGGTCTGATTTTATACTTTCGGTTTTTTCTTTTAATTCTAATGCCACTGTCATCCATAATCTTTGCTATCTGAGTGAGACTAGTTTTGCCAGCTGCCATGATATCCCATGCCGATTTAACTTGATCCCAAGTGTCTGGATCTTTTACAGCCAAACCCATTTTGAATTTATAACCAAGTGGCGGTCTGCCACTAATCAAACCAGACATATATCTAGCTCTTAAACCATTTCTAGCTCTTTCGCTTCGAATATCATTATCTAGCTGGGCAAAGCCTGCCAAAATTGTTTCTACGAGCTTCTCTGTGGGACTGTTACCCGTTGGTTCGGTGGCGGAGATAATGGTAACGCCACATTCCGCAAGTTTCTTTCTTATTGCTAAGTAATCAGCAGTTTGGCGAGAGACTCTATCTAAACGATAAATTATTAATGCTCCTATCTCTTTCCGGTGCTTTCTGACATATTCAAGAAGGCTAATTAACACTGGCCTGCCAAGAATGTTTTTAGCTGATCGGCCCTCCTCTCTAAAGGTTTCGATAACCTCATAACCTCTTTTTTTTGCTTCTTTTCTACAAATTTCTTCTTGGGTTTCAAGTGAGAAATTATCGACCTGTTCTTCACTGGAAACCCTTAAATAAATTAGGGCATTTTTAGGCCCATCATCATCGTTTGAAAATGATTTTTTTCTCATAACATACCTCCCTTTTCGTGTAGTAATTCTTTTAATGTTTTTCCTTCAAAAATCGATCTTTCGAAGTCATCAAGCCAATTAGCTACTAGACAATCAATATCTGTTACTATTTCTTTGATTTCTTTAGCTGAAAACTCTTTGGCAAGTTCTCCCAGGGTTTCTTTAGCTCTAGCAACATCTTTGTCCTGCCTTTTTTGCTCCGGGAACATTATGTCTAGAGATTCTGTAATGGAAAATTGTTTTTTTAACTGTGAAGCTGATTGATCAAACTCTTGATAGAATGGCTGAATAAGTTGTTCTCTGTTTATGGGTGGTTGGTATGGGCTGGCTATTATACTCATTGCTACCTAACTATAAATATATTTATAGTTTATATAAATATAATGATAGTGTCAAGAGAAACTTCCTAAAATACCAGGCAAAGTTTTTATTTACACCTGATGTCTTTTGATATAGACTACAAGCCAGTCTGCCCATATTAAACCCATAAAGGTTGTATGAGCAATATTACTCAACTAATCACAGACATTATTCAAAACAACCTTGTTTTAGATATTATTGTTCAAAATATAAATCTTGCCATTAACTGGTCGCTAATTGATACGTTATTTTCTTCATACCTGCCTGTCATTAGACCTGTTGTGACTGTCTTAACTGTTGTCATTGGTATATTTTTTGCTTCTCGTTTATTACATAAATTATTCACCATCTACTGGCAATACAAGCAAACTTACACCTTTCTGGAAGTTAAACCACCTCAAGAGACGCTACAAAGCTCATATACTACTCAACAGTTATTTACTCTTATCCATGGTATTGCTAATCAAAGGTCATGGGTTGAAAAATTAGCTGGATTTAAAAAAAGTTATGGCTTAGAAATTGTTTCAACTAAAAATGATGGAATTAGGTATCTGCTACGAGTAAATGATGACGACGCTGATTTAATCAAAAAAAGCCTACTTTCATATTTACCTGGCATTAATGTTACTGAAGCTCAGGATTATTTACCCAAGTTATTAGAAGAAAAAAGTGCAATAGTGGAGTTTAAATTAGCTCGCCACTTTGCCTTTCCCCTTAAAAAGCAGGAGGATCTAAAAGAGCATGACCCAATTGCTTACATCACCGGCAGTATGACTAAGCTATCTGACAAAGAAACGATTGCTTTTCAGTTGGTTTGCTCACCAGCTGATAAAAATAAATTGGGAGATATTAAACGAATCTCGAAACTAATCTACACCAACAAAGATTTAGTTTCTGGGCTTAAAAATACTGTCTCAGCTTTCGTAATATTCTCACTATTTAAATATATTTTGTTTACCTTGTTTTACTTACTAACTTTGCCACTAGGCATTCTTGTCTTTATCGCATCTGACGGTAAAGAAGGGCCTTTTTTGGATATGCCATTTAACTCTGGCAAAGACAAAACTGCCAACCCATACCAAGAAGAGCTGGAAAAGATGGTTAAAGAAAAACTTGATCAGCCGCTTTTTGAAAGTTCAATTAGGTTGGCTGTAATTGGTAGCAAAGCTAATACTACTAAACGTATTCGTGGCTTTAGCTCGTCACTCTCTTCATTTAGTAATGCTTCGTACCAATACATTAAGAAAACAAAAAGCCTCAAAATTAACTGGGTAAACAAAATTAAACAGTCTAGTTTTAATAAACGATTACTAAATCCTTTCAGTAACTCGATTTTGGCCGTTTCTGAAGTAGCTGATCTTTACCACTTTCCTTTTACCAAAACCACCAGAACCGAAGATATCCAAAAAATTCACTCTAAAGAATTACCTGCGCCAGTTTCACTTAAAAAAGCCACTGACCTGGATGTAGTTTTTGCTAAAAATACTTATGGCGGTGGTACTACCAAGATTGGTTTGACTGAGGATGAGCGCAGACGGCATATGTATATTTTAGGTGCTACAGGTACTGGTAAATCAACCATGCTGTTGTCAATGATCAAGCAAGACTTAGATCATGACAAGGGTATATGTGTAATCGATCCACACGGAGAATTAGTAGAAAGCATTCTTAATTTAGTTCCGGAAAAGAGAATTAAAGATGTGGTCTATTTCAACCCTGATGATATTAGCTATCCGGTAGGGCTTAATCTGTTGGAATTGCCTAAAGATTTAGACGGCGACTTGCTGCTACGAGAAAAGGAGCTGGTTACCGAGAGCATCATTTCAATGTTTCACAAGGTTTATGACGAAAAATATTCAGGTCCCAGGATGGAATATATTTTGCGAAATACCATCCACACGGCTTTTACTACTAACAACCCAACGCTATTTACCATCTACAAACTGTTAATCAATGAAAAATTTAGAAAACAAGTAACTAAGAACCTAGATGATCCAAACTTAAGTGATTTTTGGAAATATGAGTTTAGCAAAGCCGGGGACTATCAAAAAGTCAAAATGATCTCACCCATCACCAATAAAATCGGTCGATTCTTGTTCTCTCCCATCGCTAAGCGTATTTTAGAACAGGAAAAATCCACCATCGACTTTGATAACATCATGGATTCGGGCAAGATTCTTTTGTGTAACGTTTCTAAGGGCCGAATTGGTGAAGATAATTCTCAAGTATTTGGGGCGTTAATTATGACCAAGATTCAACTAGCTGCCTTAAAGCGAGCCAAACAAAAAAGTGACAATCGCCGAGATTTTTATCTTTACGTAGATGAGTTTCAAAATTTTGCCACCCCTTCATTTGCTCAGATATTATCAGAAGCTAGAAAATACAAACTCAATGCTATCTTGGCCCACCAAACAACCTCCCAGCTTGAGGACAAATCCCTGGTTAATGTTACTTTGGCTAATACCGGTACTGTCATTTGTTTTAGGACTGCCAACCCAGAAGATGAAAGACTAATCCTGCCCCAATTTATTCCATACGTTCAGCCAGGAGAGATTGATAACCTGCCATCATTTCACTTTTATATTAAGATCTCAGCCCTGCACCCTCAGGAGCCATTTTCAGGTCAAACCATTTTGATTGAAACCCCAAAGGATGAAAGCAAGATGGAAAGAATAGTTCAAGTTTCCCGTGAGCATTTTGCCAAGCAGTTTATTGCTACTACTAAACCTAAAAAGACTATTTACAAAAAGCCAATTAAGAAAGCAATAACAACTATCAAAAAGGCACACAAGCAAGACTTACCATGATGTTAAAAATTGTGACAGCCGGTTGTCATAAAAATCTTAGTATTTTTCAGGCTAAAAGTATCTGTTACTCTCTCTTCTTTTCCTTTCTAAGAAAGGGGAGGAAATAAAATGAAATCTCAACCAGAATCAGTTACCAAAAAACAACTAGAAATTCTCACTCTCCTTTACCGCTTCCGTTATCTTAATCGTCACCATATCCAAAAATTCCTCAACCACAAAAGCCACTCCCTTATTACTACTTACCTTAAAGATCTCACCGACCGAAACATTATTGGCCGCCACTACTCAAAAACCATTCCTAACATTTACAGACCAGCTACCTATTTTCTGAGTCTTAACAGTAGGCCAATCCTAATCGAGCATGGTTTTGATGAAGCAGTACTTAAACGCGTCTACAAGGAGAAAGATAACTCAAAAGCCTTTCAAGATCACTGGTTGTTTATAGCTGAGCTATATTTTCATTTTTTAGAAACTGCCCAGAAACATAAAGCAAAATTTCAGTTTTTAACTGCCACTGACCTTAAAAACTATGCCTTCACACCTCTTAAACAGCCAGATGTTTACATTGTGGTTAAAGCTAAGAATGAAACAAAAAGATACTTTTTGGAAGTCTTAAACCCGTCTGATCCATACTTTGCGGTCTTAAGTTTGGTCAATAAATATATTCGCTACTTTGAAGAAGGCTACTGGCAAAATCATTATGATTATCCATTCCCCAAACTTCTTATCATTTACCCAAATCTGAAAGCCAAAAAGTGGCTTACTCGAACCATAGAAGAAAAGTTTGAGGAGCACGACCTTGAGTTTCCCATCTTTTTAGCAAACAGAAAAAGAATCCAAAATCAAGGAATCGATGACCAAACTTGGGAAGCAGCCTAAAGGCTGCCTCCCTTGATCTGTGAAAAGGGACAAGGATCAAAATATAAGTCTCGCTCAACCCCTAAACCAAATTTTCCTCGATAGCTTTCCAGCTCTGACAAAGAAAAATATCCCCACTCATCATTGTGATCGCCAAAGATGGAAACATACCCGAAAAACTCTCGACTTTCTGGGTAATACTCCGTGGCGTACCAAGTACCGGCCCCGGTAGGATTGAAAAACTTGGCTATGACTAATGGATCAGAGACATTTTCTTGTCTTCCTACCTTTGCGAATTGTTTTACTAGTTCTTTTGTGAGTAATTTCATATTCTCACCCCCTTTTACCTGCTATTTTTTAATATTTTCTAGGAAGCAGGCGTCCTGCTTCCTTAACAGAAGAATTAATAGCGGGGTGAGTTTTGCAAGGGTCACGACCACAGGGAGTGACTTGCATAGCCCTTGTCAAAACGAGGGGTAAGACCCCTTTTTGTAAAGAAGTATAATTGTTTAAATGCCTGATAATTACACACCAAACAACCAAGTTTTTTCTGCTTATACACCTTTTCGGAATCTATTAAGAAAAATGGATCTATTTAAATCACTCCAGGCAGTCTGGGCCCATTCTGTTTTTCAACAGTTTAATCGGAAGTTACCTCCTTATATTATCAATTGCCCAATTGGATATAGGCATGCTACCAATACTCATGATTTTATTAAATTCCATATGCACCTTTGGGAATTAGAAACTGTTACTAAAGAAATACTAATTAATTCTCCAGAGTTAGGAGCAAATAAAAATTTGGCAAATTGGCGGTATCTTTCCAAAACTGTGAATCGACTAAAAGAGCTAGAAGAGACAATTGCTCAAATATTTAGTACACAGGAAAATGTGCTACTTGAACTTCACCGGATCTCACATAGACAATTTCCTTGGCAAACACTGCCTACAAGCGATAAGTTGATTAGATATTGGAAAATTTACGAACCTCTGCAAGATTATTTTAAACAAAAATATGAAATTGACTTTGATGTGTATATGACCATAAGCATGATGCTTTTTGGATTTTACTTAGATCATTTTGCGCTTATTTACCCACCAAATATTGAATTAAGACAAATAAAACAAGTATATTTTGACAATTTCTTAAAGTACACTTGCCGAAAGGCATCAGAGCTTGAATCAGAGTTAAAATCCCAACTGAAAATGAATCAGGACTATGTCTATGCATACCACAGCCTAAAAGCCTATCCATTAGTCAAGGCGGACTTTCAAACTAATGAATATGTCACCTGCCCATTACCGACACTGCTTCTTAATAGAACTACTGAAGGAATATTCTATGATCTAATAAATGTTCCTGGATTTGACAACGCATTTGGTAATTCATTTCAAAATTATGTAGGTAGCTACTTAAAGAAACGAACAAACCAATATTGCGAAGTACTACCTGAACAAACATATGGACCACGCAGACATAAAAAACAAACTATAGATTGGATAGTAACTGATCAGGAAAATTCTGCGTTATTCATAGAGTGTAAAACTAAAAGAATGACAGTTGGTGCTAAAGCTGCTTTAACTAACCTAGAGTTATTGCAAGCTGACTTAAATAAAATTGCAGAAGCCGTAGTTCAAACTTATGAAACTACTATCGATTATGAAAATGGGTTGTATCCTCAACGGGACAACAGTCCTTATCGGAAAATATACATTATCATAGCAACATTAGAGGAATGGTACCTCTTTGGTGACAAAACAAAATTACTGCTTGAGCAAGAAGTTTTAAGCATATTTAGAGAAAAAGGATTAGATAGTAACTATCTTAAAAAATACCATTATTTTATTATTTCAACTGAAAATATTGAAATTCTCGGGGAGTTATTAACAAAAAGAACGATTCAAGATATTTTCCAACCTAAACTTGAAGATCCAAACCTTTCACTCTGGCACATCAGAACATATTTATATGACAAATTCCCTAGTGAATTAAGTACAATTACTAACCCATTTGAAGAAGAATATAATCATTTCTTAGATAGAACATTAGAGAAAATGCAGACTTGACTTACTGTAAGTTCTACTTAACGGAAAATATTTCTTACCTTATCCCAATAACGGTAAAAGATAGAAGTGGAGGCTTGGCGACTACCAGCTTCAAGCCAATTAGACCATTCACCAGCGGCACAACCATTAACAGATACCACTTTGAAGGAGTAGGTAGCCTTCGGATCTAGGTTATCTACCACAATAGATTGCACCCCTTCATTTTCATTCATAGCTGGCATGTTGATGCCACCAAATCTTTCATCTCCATCATGGAAGCCAAAGATAACGTGGTAGCTTTCTACATGGTCGTTTACGGGAGTAAAGTAGAGCTTGGCCTGATTACCTGTGCGATCAATTTGGAAGAGGTCTGGCTGGCCTGCAGGGCTTGTATCAGTACAGGTGGGAGCCGAAGGAGTACTGTTAGAAGATGAGTTGTCATTTGAGTTGTTAGAAGGTGATGGCGTTGGAGTAGGTGTCGGTGCTACATACTCGGTAATGCTGAAGGTATGAGATGAATAACCACCAGTATAGGTGAAGGCAATCTCTCCACTACCATTAGCAGTACAAACTCCATCCGTACAATCACTACTTGTGATATCAGCTCCCTGCACGTCATCTACTTTCAGCACATACTGTCCATTAGCTTCCAGGTCACCCACAGTGTGAACAGTAGAATCTGTTCCAATAGTATCTGATGATTCCGTCCAAGTCTTGGCATAATCACCTGAAGTGTTCCATTGGCTGATAGATAGATCCATCCAAACTGATGAATCAGAACTATTGAATCCCCCACTTGGACTAATACTCAAATTTGCAGTTGTGCCAGAAGCAGTTTGAGTATTACGAAATTTTCCATCTGCATAAATACGAATATCACCGTCAATATCTATCTCATTTGTTGAAACTTCATAAGGGGGTTGATATTCATATGCTCCAATGTCGGGTTCATCGTAAAATAGATTATTTGAGTAATCAGATGTAAGGCTAACACTAGTACCAGTATTAATGGCTGGTGAGGAACTTGTCAAAGTTACATCTGAACTACCATAATCAGTGAATAAAGGATTAGAATTGAGCGAATTTAAGTCTTGACTAGTGCCGGTTTGCCAATCGCTAAAGGAAGAGTAAGTGTTGCCATTCCACGAACCTGTTGGATTGGCAAGATTATAAACTAAATTATTATTTAAAGTTGTGTTTGTAATGGAGCCAGAATCAACAAATGCGTATGCATTTGTCCCATATATAATATTGTTTTTTACTTCTGTGCCAGTTGAATTGTTTGATAAATGGATTGCAGAGTTTCCATTATTGCCATAAATAGTATTATTATAAATTTTAGTATTTGTTGCCCCTAAGGAGTGTATCGCGGTATGTACCGAAAATTGATTAACAAATTGGCTCATATCAATGATGTTGTAGTCTATTTGACTTGAGTCTGCTCCATTGTGTATGTAAATGCCTCCACCATATGCAACTCCATGTAAGTAGTTTTTTGTCACCCTGAGACTAGTATCGGTATCGTAAATATTGATTAATCCTGTGGCAACTGAGGAATCTGATCCATAAATATTATTGCCTGACACTGTATTACCAGTCGAACCTCCATGAGCTACAATACAAGAACCTCCGAGAGTCGCGTTTTCATTGTGAATTATGGAATTTGTTAAAAGATTATTTGTTGTAATAGTTCCACCAGATTGATAAATACATATAGGTGAAGTGCTGTGAGAATTGTATGCTTCTATGTTCGTTACCAAATTATTTTGAGCTCCATTGTAAAAACAAAAACTGTGTCTATAATGATCGTACGATTTTAGGTTCCTAAATATGTTGTTAGATCCAGTATTCTTTATTCCACCTATTGTTGTAGTATCACCAGACGTTTTTCTTTGATCAATCCCGTCTAAAATTAACCAGTCGTTTCCATCATCAACAAATGTTTCTGTCCTAGCTGCATACTCATAAGTTCTACCATTAGTATTGGGGTTAGTGTTATCAGAAGTATGTATATAGATATTTCCGCCAACATATGCAGAATAATTTTGATTAGATACAACATTTGAAATTGTTGTATCTCTAGTCAAAGCTGTATCGTTATCCCATATTAGTAGAGGATCTGACTCAAGAGCTTGATACCAGACTCCTTCAGGAGAGGATGTGGTATAAACTTCTAACAAAGAAAGTGCGAATGGTCCATTTATAAGAGATGTACTAGCCGGACTTAGTGTATCTGCCTCAGAAGTCGAATTATTTGACATGCCATACATTCCACCAGCAGACCCACTAAGGAAAAAATCTCTATCTGTTGTCCAAAAATGAACTCCATATCTTTTAGTCTTGTCAAATGATATTGTTATCTCATCACTAACTTTTGTTTGTCCTGAAGATACGGTTACGGAAGCACTTCCACCATCCCAAGTGATTGGAATTGGCGAACTATCAAAGGTTGCTCCAGTAGTCATAGGAGCTATCGAAGCATCAGCAATCGTTCCTCCGTCTCCTGAGTCGGATGCTTTTATTGTAATTCTAATTTTTGTTCCATCTACACTTGAACTATCAGCTGGAATAATATTTCTGTAATTTCTTGAAGCTCCATCGGATAATTGATTGGGAATACTGTTACTATAACCAGTTAAATAACCGTTAGATACATATTGAGTCCATGAACCAGTTATGATTTCAGATCCATCAAAAATTGGGTTATCACCATCTCCATATGCACTAAAGGTAATGGGATTGCCTGATTCTCCCGATGAGGGTGCAACAAGCTCCTCTCTCCATATTTCACCTTTTTTAAAAAGTATTTGATCTCCAGGTAAAAATGAGCTTATGTTGACTTTATTTAATGTTTGCCATGCTTGATCTGTACTAGTCCCGGCATTTGTATCTAGACCATTTGTCGCATCTACATAATAAGTCGCAGCACTAATAGATTTGGTAGAAAAGAACAAAGCTCCAGAAAATATAATCAACCCAATAATTAGCTTATTAAAACCATTTAAAAAGCTAAGCTTTTTGGTACGATAAAAAAGACTTTTCAACATTACCTTTAGCATAGATTATTTTGCCCTTCCACACAACGTTTGAATGGCTATTTATTACCTAATCCAATATATCAAGTATTTTTGCAACTTTCCATATATTGTACAGGTCACATACATATGAGACTTTTTTGCACACCAGCCTTTTGCATGGGTGTTTGGTATTGTATCGCTTCATGGACACGCTGGAAATTGTAAAAATGCAGGTACTCAGAAAGAGACTGGTTCCATGCCTCTAGGTCATGGAATAAATGCAGGTGGTAGTTAAGCCAATCATCCTGGAGTGTTCGGTTGTATCTCTCCACCACACCATTTACCTTCGGGGATTTAACTGGAATGTAGACTCTTTTAATCTCAGGTCTTTCTTTAGTTAGAAAGGCGTCTAGAGCTCCCTCAAACTCAGAACCATTATCTGTTTGGAACGTGTGTATCTTCCCAGGATAAAATTTCTCAAACTCCAAAAAGCTCTCCAAGATATTCTTGCTCAACTTTCTCTCATAAGTTTTGGAATAGGCCACTTTAGAACCAATATCTATCCAGCAAATGGTATATCTCTTCTTTCCATCCAGTTGGGTTTCAACCAGATCTGCTTCAATATAACCTGGTACTTGCTCTGGAGCTCTCCACACTCTTGTTTTTGTCTTTGCAGCCTTCTTTTTCCTTCCTGGATCATGGTAGACCCTTCCTTGTTTGGGAAAGAAGAGATTGCTTCTTTTTATTATCTTTCCAATGGTGGTTTTAGAGAGGGTGTTGTAGCCATTCTCCTGGCAATAGAGATCCAAATGTGGCTTCAGTTTGTGCTTAGAGAGGTTTGGCCATGTTTTTCTCAAGTCTTTTATTTTGGCGGCCACTGGAAGTTCTACTTGCATCCTCCTCACCCTTTTGGGACGTGTGCTTTGGGGAATGAGACTTGTTAATTTTCCACTGCTTTTTAACTGCCTCTGCCAACGCAAAATACTTGCTCTAGAAACTGGGTATGCATCCAAGCTAGATGCCATCCCGTGTTTCCAGTAATGCTGTAAAACTTTCAATCTATACTCTGCTGTTTTGTTTCCCAAGCTCTTATTTATCGATACTACCGTCTTCATCCAGCAATAATACCCTTCTATCCCTCCAAACTTCCGAAATTGTCGCATCTGAAACCTTTCTTAAAGTCTCATATGTATCGCGACCTATTCAGACAAAATAGTGGGTAATTATCAGCTGTCAGAAAATCTTAGTTTAAACAAATTTAGTAAGTAATTTAGATTGTTTTATCAAGCAAATCTGATATACTTGCCAATGCTTATGCCAAAACCCGAAGAAAAGCCGATTTGGCTTGATACTACTGACTTCCCTAAGTGGCTGCTAAGCTACAACTCTCAAACGATTATTGAAGCTTGGATTCAGAAGCTCAAAGAATTTCCAAATAACCCGGCAATAATAGTTGACATCGATGACACATTAATCAACTCATTACTAAATTTTTGGCTGGCAATAATATCCTTGGCCAAGAGATTATCCAGAAACATCAATGGAAAAGATTTTTTAAATGGCCAATCTTCTGAGGAATTTATTCAGCAACCCAATCACTTTGCTCTACTAGCCAATATACTTGGTGGTGAAAAATATACCCGCAATCTTGCCGACCAAAGACAACTTGGTTTTAGTTTTAATCAGCGGGGAGAGTTGCTTCAACCAGAAATTCCTGAGCTATTAGAAATTATTAGCCAATCTGCAATTTTATTGGGGGGATTGACTGCTAGGCCAAGTCAGACTAGAGCCAGGTTA
>Ga0334896_1002214_pt1 | contig 14069 bp, 8 predicted proteins | sample GraSluR3_MG_8_FD_207734 | JGI IMG/M metagenome (GOLD analysis project Ga0334896, IMG submission 207734) | Sludge microbial communities from methane-producing bioreactor in Wageningen University, Netherlands - Granular Sludge_27_06-R3 | ecosystem: Engineered > Bioreactor > Anaerobic > Unclassified... | reverse complement strand
AATGGACGAGATGACAGATAATGGAGTTATCGAGAAATACTGCTACGATAACGACACCAACAATTGCAATACATACGGCGGCCTCTACCAGTGGGATGAGATGATGCAATACACCACCCAGCAGGGCACGCAGGGCATTTGCCCGCCGGGCTGGCACCTGCCCACGGATGAAGAGTGGAAGGTGCTGGAAGGGGCGGTGGACAGCCAGTATGGCATTGGAGAACCGGAATGGGATATTTCCTGGACATACCGCGGTTATGATGCCGGGACGAACCTGAAGACCACCAGCGGCTGGAATTCCAATGGCAACGGCACCGACCTGTTTGGCTTCTCAGCTCTTCCGGGGGGCGGCCGCGGCAGCAATGGTGGTTTCAACGGCATTGGCGGTAGCGGCAGCTGGTGGTCTTCGACGGAGACCAGCAGTTCAGGCGCCTGGCGCCGGGGCCTGTACTACGGTTACGACGCTGTGGGCCGGAGCAGCGGCTACAAGATGGACGGTTATTCACTTCGTTGCCTCAAGGACTGAGTTGGTTATCCCGTGTAAACGGGACGGGCGAAGCCCGTTTGATTATTTGATTATTTTTTATGTGGGACATCTTTGATTTTAAATCAATTAGTTGGTATATTGCATTAACTAAAACCAGATTCCATGAAAACAAGAGTTTTACTTTTAATTCTGGTGACAGGGATTTTTTCAGGCGCCACGGGTCAAAACACCATTGATCTGACCTTCACGGCTGTGGACAGCGCAGCCTATGTGCAGCTCGACAGCATTAAAGTGATGAACCGAACCCAGGGAGGGGATACGGTTCTGTACTGGCCCGATACAGTGCTGTCAATTTACTATGTGGGCATTCAGGAGAGGTCCGATTTAACAAACGGATTTGAGGTCTTCCAGAACTACCCCAATCCGGTAACAGACCAGACAACAGTTTCGTTGTTTGTTCCTGAAAAGGACAAGGTCAGCATTATCGTTACTGATATCCTGGGGCGGGTGGCCGTCAGAAGTGAAAGAGTCCTGGATAAAGGGAAACATTCCTTTCGGTTCACCCCCGGAAACGGAAATCTGTGTTTCTTCACTGCCCGTTGGCAGGGGCAGAGCAGCAGTATCAAGATCCTGCAGTCAGGATCCCATTCCGGAGGGACCGCTACGCTGGAATACACCGGCAGTGATGATTATTTTCCTCAGTTTAAGGCAATAGAAGATGTCCGGGATTTTTCTTTCACTCCCGGCGATGAACTGCTTTATACCGGCTACGCCAACGGCCTTGAATCCGGCATGCTCGACACTCCTGAGGAAAGCACCACCTACACCTTCCGGTTCGCCACCAACATCCCCTGCCCGGGAACCCCCACGGTGGAATACGAAGGACAAGTATACAACACCATCCAGATCTTCAGCCAGTGCTGGCTGAAGGAGAACCTGAATGTGGGGACGATGATATCGGGAATGGACGAGATGACAGATAATGGAGTTATCGAGAAATACTGCTACGATAACGACACCAACAATTGCAATACATACGGCGGCCTCTACCAGTGGGATGAGATGATGCAATACACCACCCAGCAGGGCACGCAGGGCATTTGCCCGCCGGGCTGGCACCTGCCCACGGATGAAGAGTGGAAGGTGCTGGAAGGGGCTGTTGACAGCCAGTATCCGGTAGGTGATCCTGAGTGGGATCAGCATGGATTTAGAGGATACGATGCCGGGACGAACCTGAAGACCACCAGCGGCTGGTACTCTAATGGCAACGGAACCGATTTATACGGTTTCGCAGGCCTTCCGGGGGGCAACCGCAGCAGCAATGGTGATTTCAACACCATTGGCGATAACGGCAACTGGTGGTCTTCTACGGAGAACAGCAGTTCAAGCGCCTGGTACCGGTACCTGAACGACAGTAACGACGATGTGCTCCGGTACTACTACAGCAAGACAGACGGTTATTCACTTCGTTGCCTCAAGGACTGAGTTGGTTATCCCGTGTAAACGGGACGGGCGAAGCCCGTTTGATTATTTGATTATTTACCAGCCGCAGCTTATGCGCAGGCTGGTTGAAATTTTCCCGCGAAAGCGGGATTTTTATTATTAATAGGTGGGACATTTTTTATTTTCGGGTATTAATAAGTAAAGGCATATACCCTGATGTTATGAAAAGTTATGATGAATTAGAACAACCCTGCGAGGGCTACAACTATCAACGCATGGATAAGCAGCAGCTTCATGGGCTTATCAAACTGCTGCTTAATGACAGGAAGGTATTTGAACACTTCTTTATGTATGAGGTGATTCCCGCCGGCGCGCGCTTCCAAACGCTTGCCGGTAGGATTTTAATAAAGCCCGTTCCTCCAACACTTCAAATATCAAATATCAGCTATCAGCTATCAGCTATCCTATATCAGCGTTCACTTGTTAAATATAAATAATCTCAATATATTTGCAGCCTCACTTATTCACCATTAAAAAAATATCAGTAATGGATAATCATGACAAAGGGATCAATTCAAAACTGATCCATGCAGGCGGGTTTACGGATCCCCTGGGTAGCGCCACCACGCCGATCTATCAGTCATCAACCTTTTCTTTCAGGAATTCCGATCATGGAGCACAGTGTTTTTCGGGCGAGAGCGATGGCTATATCTACACACGTATCGGCAATCCCACCATCGGGGAACTGGAAAACACCCTGGCCACGCTGGAGGGAGGTTACGGGGGTATTGCCACCGCTTCGGGCATGGGGGCCATCACCAGCGTATACATGTACTTCCTGGGTGCGGGCCGGCATCTGCTTGCACATGAAGCGCTTTACGGACCGGCAAGGAACGTGGTGGAAACGCTGTTTTCAAAATTTGGCGTCGAATACAGTTTTATCGATACCACCGACCTTTCGCAGGTCAGGGCTGCCATCCGGCCCAATACGGGGCTTATCTATACGGAAACACCAGCCAATCCGACCATCGGGATCACCGATATTGCCGCCCTGGCGGAGATCGCCCATGAGCACCAAATCCCTTTGTGTGTCGATAATACCTTTTGCAGCCCTTACCTGCAACGCCCCCTTGAACTGGGCGCCGATGTGGTGCTGCATTCAATGACCAAGTTCATTAACGGCCATGCCGACATCGTTGCCGGCATGATCGTTGCCAAAACAGAGGAACATTACAGGGGCATCCGTCCGGTTATGGTGAACATGGGATGCAATATGGACCCGCATCAGGCGTTTATGACAAGAAGGGGATTGAAGACGCTGGGGATACGGATCGACCGTGCCCAGGAAAATGCCATGAAGATAGCACGTTACCTGGAAAGCCATCCCAAAGTGGCCTGGATCAGGTATCCGGGACTGGAATCGCATCCGCAGTACGAGCTTGGCAAAAGGCAGATGAAAGGCCCCGGTGCCATGATGAGCTTCGGGCTCAAAGGCGGATTTGCCGCAGGCAAAATGATGATGGACAGCGTCAGGCTCGCCCTGCTGGCCGTTTCACTCGGCGGCATAGAAACGCTGATCCAGCACCCGGCCTCCATGACACACGCCCGTATGTCGCACGATGCCAAAATAAAAGCAGGCATCAGCGATGAACTGGTACGGCTGTCGGTAGGCATTGAAGACTGTGCCGACATCATCGATGACCTGGGGCAGGCCCTCGAAAAGGTTTAAAACCGGCCCGGTCCGGAAAAAACTTCATGAACCTCTGAAAATTGTTGTAGCTTTATTGTTAATTCCGTTTTAATGATAAAAGGATTTACATACAGTTTTTTCTGTTCACTGCTGTTTTCCTTATTGACGATGCAGGCCCTGCCGCAACGCGTAGCCGTGGTGCTGAGCGGCGGAGGCGCGCGCGGACTTGCCCATGTCGGGGTGCTGAAGGCCCTGGAAGAAAACGGCATCCCCGTCGATTATATCGCGGGCACCTCCATGGGCGCCATCGTCGGCGGACTATACGCCGGCGGCTGCTCACCCGATTCCATTGAAAAGATCCTCACATCGGGCGATTTTATGAGGTGGTCGGCAGGGATCATCGAAGATAAATATACATATTATTTCAAGCAACAGGCGCCGGATGCATCCTGGATCAGCGTTAAATTCAACTATAATGATGTGACCAGGCGGATCTCCACCCGCCTGCCTGTTAACCTTATCGCTCCCTACGAAATGGATTTCAACGCCATGGAGCTGTATGCCGGGGCCAGTGCGGTGGCAGGATACGACTTTAATGAGCTTTTTGTTCCTTTCCGCTGTGTTGCCGCCGATATCAATGCCAACCGGCAGGTGGTCTTTTCCTCCGGACAGCTCGGGACCGCCGTGCGGGCTTCCATGACCTATCCTTTTTATTTCAAGCCCATACAGGTCGATGACATGCTCTTGTTCGACGGGGGCATGTACAATAATTTCCCGTCGGATGTGGCCATGGAGGATTTCAACCCGGACGTGATCATCGGAAGTAAGGCGGCGGGTAACTATGCCTCGCCCTCTGGCGACGACCTCATCTCGCAGTTGCAGAACATGCTGATGATGTGGTCGGATTATGAACTTGATCCTGCCAGTGGCATCCTGATCGAACATGACCTTTCGAACCGCTCACTCTTTGATTTTTCCAAAGCGCAGGAGATCATCGCCCTGGGCTATAAAACCACCCTCGACAGCCTGGAAGGCATCAGGCGGCTGGTACCGCGAGAGGTGCCGCCCGCAGGGGTGCAGCAGGCCCGTGAACGCTTCCTGGAGCAGATCCCGCCATACCAGGTCGATTCCATCATCATCGAAGGACTGAACAGGACCCAGTCCATATATGTTCAGCGGCTTTTTCAACAAAAGGAAAAAGTGATCAGCCTCGGCCAGATCAAAAAACAGTATTTCAAGCTGATCGCCGACGACCAGATATCATCCATCTTCCCGGAAATAAAATATAACCCGGCTTCGGGATTCTACGATTTACATCTGAAGATCACAAAATCGGAGAGCTTTGTTGCCGACATGGGTGGCAACATCAGTTCAGGCACTTCCAATACGGTGTTTGTGGGGTTTGAATACCGCTATTTCGGCAGGCAGGCCATCAGCCTGAAAACGAATACGTATATCGGCAATTTTTATAACTCCTACACCCTGGCCGGTAGGGCCGATTTCCCTTCGCGGACACCCTTTTTCATGGAAGCGGGCTATGTTTATAACAGCCGGAACTACTTTAAGAATACGACCTATTTCTTTGACGACATTACACCGGCTTTTCTCATTTGCAAGGAGAATTTCGGCTATTTCGATGCGGGAATCCCTGCCGGCCAGAGAGGGAAATTGTTTTTCGGAATGAACTATGGCGGACGCAAGGATGAATATTATCAGACCAATGTTTTCAGCAGGTCGGATACGGCGGATATCACGAGCTTCGAGATGATCACGCCAAGGCTGGCGTTTGAGATCAATTCCCTGAACAGGAAACAATATGCCGGCGCCGGGGTCAGGTTCCTGGCCGAAATCGCATATACGAGCGGCCGGGAGATCCATACACCCGGGTCTTCATCACCCGACCGCTCGGAATCGAAACACCAGCGGGATTATTATTATTTACGGCTGCTTTACGACAATTATTTCGAACATTTAGGCGCCTTATCACTCGGCTTTTACGGGGAAGCACGGCTTTCGAACCAGCCCTTTTTCGATAACTATACATCATCCGTACTGGTTGCACCGGCCTTTCAGCCGGTAGCCGAGAGCAAAACCCTTTTCCTGCCGAATTATCGCGCATATAATTATGCCGCTGCAGGATTAAAGATGATCTTTGAATTATACCGCAAGGTCGATTTCCGCCTCGAAGGCTATCTCTTTCAACCTTACCGGGAGATCCTCGCCGATGAAAACCTGAAGCCATATTACGGAAAAGAGTTTTCGAACCGCTCCGTCATCGCATCCGCCACCGTGGTCTGGCACAGCCCCCTGGGTCCACTCAGCGGGGGAGTGAACTATTACGACAGAAATAACGATAAGCTCACGGTCTTTTTCAACTTTGGATATATCCTCTTTAACAGGCCGGTTGGCAATTAAGGCCCCTGAATCTCCCAATAATCCCTGTTTCCTGTGGTTGAAAAAGATTTTGCACGATATAAATAATTGTTATTTTTGCAATCCTTTAAAATATGCAAGCTCGTTAGTCTTTCATTAGACACATTAATTCAAATCACCGAATGGAAAAGAAGAAAGCCAAAGATCAGAATCCGGAAGAAAATCAGAATCCGGAGGAGAACACCCACACCGAAGAGAATGCCGTACAGGACATAAAGCCTGAAGAAGCGACTTCACCCGCCGGTCATGCAGGCGAAAGCAAGGCGTCTGCCACTGAAACGGAGCCGAGCCTTACGGATGCGGAACAGCCAATGCCTCCTGCTGAAAAAGAGGCAACAACGGAAGAAGAGGTAAAAGCTGAGGCTGATAAACCCCTTGCGGAAGAGGAACCTGCCCTTGAAGCTGAGGCTGATAAACCCCTTGCAGAAGAGGAACCTGCCCTTGAAGCTGAGGCTGATAAACCCCTTGCGGAAGAGGAGCCTGCCCTTGAAGCTGAGGCTGATAAACCCCTTGCGGAAGAGGAACCTGCCGTTGAAGCTGAGGCTGATAAACCCCTTGCGGAAGAGGAACCTGCCCTTGAAGCTGAGGCTGATAAACCCCTTGCGGAAGAGGAGCCTGCCGTTGAAACCGGGATAAAGACCGGAACGGCCGCCTCCGGGACCTCCGGAGAAGCCGCCGAAGCCGAAAAACCGTCATCAGAGCCTGAAGATGAAAAAAAAGAGGGGGATGTGAAGGAAAAGGCCGGTAAACCGGAGGATGATCAAAAAGGGGATGATGAGGATGAAGACCATGAGGACGATCATGAAGGGGATGATGATGATGATAATGAACCATACGAGGAATACAGTGCGGCAGAGCTTGTAGGGAAACTGGAAGAACTGGTGATAAACGAGGATGTGATGGCCATCAAAAGCAGGGTGGCCCTCATCAAGGTAGCCTACCTGAAAAGCCGGAAGGAAGAGAAACAGGCCGCCCTTGGCAAATTCCTTGAAGAAGGCGGTGAAGAGGCCGACTACCATGAGGAGGAGAATAAACTGGATGAACGTTTCAATAAGGCTTTCGATAAATACCGCCAGAACAAGGCCCGCTTCAATGAGCGGCTTGAACAGATTAAACTCGATAACCTCCGCAAGAAAAAGGACATTCTTGAGAAACTCAAGGAACTGATCGGTTCCGAAGAGTCGCTGAAGAAAACCTACGACGAATTCCGCGCCCTGCAGGCAGAATGGAAGGAGATCGGCGTGGTGCCCACCGGCGAGGTTTCCATGCTCTGGCAAAACTACCATTTCCTGGTCGAAAAGTTCTTTGATAAGGTCAAGATCAACAAGGAACTGCGCGACCTCGACATGAAGAAGAACCTTGAACTGAAGATCAATCTTTGTGAAAAGGTTGAAGAGCTGCTGCTCGAAAGCAGCATCATCAAGTCATTCAAGGAATTGCAGAAATACCACGAAGAGTGGAAAGAGACCGGCCCCGTGCCACAGAGCCAGAGCGATGAGATATGGGAACGTTTCAAGGCCGCCACGGATAAGATAAACGAAAGACGCAGGGAGCATTATGAACAACTGCAGCAGGAACAGGAACAGAACCTGCGGGCAAAGATCAACCTTTGCGAACAGGCCGAGGAACTCGCAGCCGTAATCCCCGATAACATGAAAGGCTGGCAGCAGCAAACAGCCAGGATCAACGAGCTGTTTAAACTCTGGCGAAGCATCGGGCGGGCGCCGAAGAAACAGAATACTGAAATCTGGGAGCGCTTCAAGGGAAGCCTCAATGCTTTCTTTGCCAATAAGAAAGAATTCCTGAACTCGATCAAACAGGAACAACTCAATAATTATAATCTGAAGGTCGACCTTTGTGTGCAGGCCGAGAATGTCAGGGACAGCAACGACTGGAAGCGGACGACCCAGGAGCTTATCAGGCTGCAGCAGGAATGGAAAAAGATCGGCCCGGTGCCGAAAAAGCATTCCGACAAGATATGGAAACGTTTCAGGGCCGCCTGCGATGCTTTTTTCAGTAACAAATCTGCCCATTTCTCCAATGTTCATGAAAATGAGCAGGAAAACCTGGAGCGCAAGCTCGCCCTCATCGAAAAGATTGAAAAATTTGAATTTACCGCGGATAAGTCGAAGAACCTCGACATCCTGAAAGGTTTCCAGCGTGAGTGGATCGAGATCGGCTTTGTGCCCATGAAGGAGAAGGAGCATATACAAAAGCAGTTTCGCGAAGCCATCGATGCCAGGCTTGATGAATTGAAGATCAGCGCTACCGAACTCAATAAGGCCAGCTACGAGTCGCGCATGGATGCGCTGAAAGACTCGCCCGACGCCGACAGGGTTTACCGCAAGGAGATCATTGCCCTGAACAACAAGATCGGCCAGTTGCGTGACGATGTGATCCTTTGGGAGAATAACCTGGGCTTTTTCGCCAACTCCAAAAAAGCCGATATCCTCAAGCGTGAGTTTGAGCTGAAGATCGACAAGGCCAAACAGGAACTGGCCGCCATGGAAGCAAAGGTGAAGTACCTGCGTAAAATGTCGGCCGGCTGACAAGCAACCCGGTATTTTCTTTTTCTGTTATCTTTGTGCCATGCCTGGCAATACTATCGGGAAACTGTTCCGTTTAACCTCTTTTGGTGAATCGCACGGCCCTGCGGTGGGAGGTGTCATCGACGGCTGTCCTGCCGGGGTTACCCTCGATATGGCTTTGATCATGAATGATCTGTTACGCCGCCGGCCGGGACGGGGATCTTCCAGCAGCAGAAAGGAGACCGATATCCCCCGCTTCCTTTCGGGCCTGATCGATAACACAACCACCGGTGCGCCCATCGCCTTCATCATTCCGAACGAGGATACTGACCCGGCCGATTATGAAAGTTTGAAGGAATACTACCGTCCTTCACATGCCGATTATACCTATCACCGTAAATACGGCCTTGATGATCATCGCCTGGTGCACCGGGCATCGGCACGGGAAACGGCCGTACGGGTTGTTGCGGGGGCCATCGCCAAACAACTGCTGGCCGGGTCGGGTATTTTCATTGCCGCCGTTTGCGCCCGCATCGGCCCCCACGCCACCGGGCGTGAGTTTTCTTTTGAAGAGATGGAGATGGCGGCATCAACGGAAATGCAATGCCCCGACGAAAAGGTTGCGGCGCAGATGAAAAAATACCTTTCCGGCCTTCGCCGTGAGGGCGACAGCTCGGGTTGTGAGGTACAGGCCGCTGTTGCCGGATTGCCGCCCGGCATCGGAACCCCCGTATACCATAAACTGGAGTCATCGCTTGCTGCAGCCATGTTGAGCATCAATGCCGCCGTGGCCTTCGACTATGGCAGCGGCAGGCTGGCGGCCGGCATGAAAGGCTCCGCATACAATGATGCCTTCACCATCAGGGATGGTGACATACGCACCGCTTCGAACAGGAGCGGGGGCATACAGGGCGGCATCTCCAATGGCGAAGAGGTACGCTTCGGGGTTACCTTCAGGCCCATCCCGGGCATTGCCAAAGAGCAGCAAACCGTTACGCGTAAAGGATTGCCCGTCACCATCAGCATTGGCGGCAGGCATGACGTATGCGCCGCACCCCGTGTGGTGCCGGTGGTGGAGGCCATGGGCGCCCTGGTTTTGCTGGATCAGTTCCTGCTTAATAAGGCAACCCGATAGAGCAGGGGGTTGCGAAATTTCCGCCCGATAATATCCCTCTCTTATATCTTCAGGCCTCTTTTCACTAAGGCTTCAGCATATCTTTGACATTCCCGAATCTGCCGTCGACCTGCGCCGGTTCCAGCCCCAGAATAGCGGCCATAAGGGGATACAGATCCACATTGTCGAATACCGGGTGGATATGTCCTTTTTTAAAGGCCGGGCCGCTGGCATAAAAGATGGCGTGCATGTCGGTATTGCGGTTATCATAGCCATGGTCGCCGAGGCTGCCCGGGTGGTCGTCCCTTTGTGCTTTCAGACGCCAAGCGCTGTCGGCACAAACAATGATGTGGGCGCAACGCGGGTGTGTCCCGTAGTTGAGCCTTTCCGGCATCTGCCCGGCTTTATATGCCGAGAAGTGCTTTCCTGCCTGCAGGGCTTCATACAATGAATCAACACAGCCTTCGGCGGCCCATATGTTGAAAACGGGGTTGTATCCCTGCAGATCTGCAATCCAGCGCTCTTTGACATAGTCTTCGAGGTATTCGGTACGTTCCGGGTCGGATGCCTGCATGCCGTGGTCGGAAGTGATGATGAGGTTGATCTGCCCTGCGATCGGAAGTGCTTCAATTTTGCTGATGTATACCCCCAGCAGGCTGTCCTGGTACATGATCATTTTGTTGGTCTCTTCCGAGAACGGCCCGTAAATATGGCCTGAGCGGTCGGGTTCGTGCATATACCACATGATCAGCTGGGGGCGTTCCGGTTCGGGCAGCTGCAGCCATGCGATCACCGAGTCGATGCGCTGGGCATAGGGGAAGTCGTGCTGGTATTTCTTGAAGATGGAAGGGTGGTAACCCTGCACGGGGGCTTCCGATCCGACCCAGAAATAGGATGCACTGCGCATGCCCTGTTTTTCGGCGGTGACCCAGATGGGTTCCCCTCCGTAAAAATAACCGTCTTCAACGGCTTGCCTGTCGCGCATCCGGTAGTGCCTGCCGCTGGCGGGGTCGTAAAAGTTATTGAGCACGATGCCGTGATGGTCGGGATAAAGCCCAGTGGCCATGGTATAATGGTTTGGGAAGGTGCCGCTGGGAAAGGCCGGCCTGAGCGAAACCGCCTTTACGCCCCCGGCAGCAATGGCATCGAGATTGGGCGTGGGAATGCTGTCGGGGTAATCCCAGCGAAAGCCGTCCATTGAAAGGACTACCAGGTAAGGTTTCTGTTGCTCCTCAATACGGCAGCACGAAGCCAGTAACAGTATAGGCAGGAAAAGGAAAAAGAGTTTTTTCATCTCTATATGATTGTTTATTGTATCCGTTTGTGTTTGTGGTGTGGCAAAGGTAAAAAAAAGCCGCCTGAGGTCAGGCGGCTTGGTATTAATAACTAAAAATTCAGCGTGATTGCAATAACTTAGAAGAATATCTTCCAGCCGAAGCTGAAGGTACGGCCGAATCCGTAGAAACCGCGTACGCTGGCTTCGTCGTGACCTTTGCCGTCGTTGGCATTCACCCAGTATTCCTGGTCGAAAACATTGTAGACATTGATGCCAAAGCGTGAACCGAGTCCGGCAAATGTAAAGTTGTAACCTGCGTAGAAATTGGTGATCACCCACGAGGGTACTTTATAGGCCTGTTCGCGGTCGTTTTCGTCATTGCGGCTGGCAGGGTCAAAGTCGGCATAGAAATTATCATAGTAGATAATATCCAGCCCGAGGTCGAATTTCTTATAAGGATTGTACTGCAGTTTAAGCCCGAGCTGTGTTTGCGGTGCGTCGCCCACTTTCAGCCCTTTTGAGAAAACCTGGGTGGTATCCTGAACGAAGGTCTGGTCATCGGTGTTGATGGCCTCCACGTCGTTGGTCCATTCCCAGTTGCCGATGGCGGCCAGCAGGCCGATGTCGAATACGTCGGTAACATGTGCCAGGGCTTCAACTTCAATACCCATATGGGTTGCATCCAGGCCGGTGATGAAGGAGCGGACGTCCTGACCCCCTGAGCTGTATGCTCTTGAAAGCAGCGATTTATCTTTCCACATGGTGTAATAACCATTGATGTTGGTGTTGAAATACCTGCTTTTGTAGCCGTATCCGAGTTCAAAACCGATTACCTTCTCATTCACCAGGTCTTCGGTACTGATATCATTGGTATAGTTGGGCCACAGGAAGTTGAAGTCGGGAGCCTTGGAATAATACCCGGCATTGGCGAAGATATTATGTTGTTCGTTGATGTTGTAGTTGGCGCCGATCTTCCCGTTGTAACCGATCTGGCTCAGCACATCGCTTTCGATATCGGTTACATAGTTATAACGGTCGATCCTCTTGTACCAGGTGTTGGAGAGTGTACCGGCGATAAAGGCGGCAAAGTTCCCCGAGGTATATTCCAGTTGTGCAAAGGCGCCGCCGTACCTGACAAGCCCGTCGTTGTCGTATGCGATTTTGTCGCCCACCATCATGATCTGGTTCCTGCCGGCTACACCGTCAATGGCGTATTTGTACTGTTCAAAGTAGAAGTCGCCGCCCATCAGGTCGCGAACTTCCCTGTAGTGCTCACCTTTATAGGAGCGGCCGTCGATGCCAACCATCAGGTTGAGTTTGTCGCTCAGGTCTAATTTCAGTGTCGAAAGTATGCCATACCAGAAGTGGTTGTTAACGGAGTTGCGAAGGATGCTCCTGGATTGGCTGAGCGTGTCGCCGTCTACTACCAGGGTGGTGTCGATGCCGGTATTAGTGGAGTTCCAGTCAACAACTTCGTCCCAGTCGATCTGGCCGGTAGGGGTATAGTTGGCCCATTTTCCCAGCGGGCCGGAGCCGCCGCCGTTGCCGGTTGAAATGTAAGCCGAGGTGGCCAGGAAGGCCTTGTCGCTGATGTCATAGTACCAGTTCAGGGCAAACTGCGGTTTGTGGTAGTAATTTACCCTTTGGTTGAGCTCTTCACCATTGCGGTATCCCCAGTCGGAATTGTATTTTGGACCCCATTTGTCGATCTGTTCCTTCGTGAGCCATGAGCTGCGCTGTCCGTGCTGTTGCGGTGCACCGATTGCGGTAAAGGCCAGTTTGTGGGCTTTACCGACGTCCTGGCTTACCGAGAGGTAATAGCTCCATGCATCAACCCAGGTGGCGGGGATATAACCTTCGCCCCAGGTGCGTGACCCTACAAAATAAACTGCGGTTCCTGTTTCCATCTTGCCGGTGGAAAGGCTCAGGGTCATCTTTTGTGTGCCGTAGTCGGTTACTTCATATTTGAAGGATCCGCCTTTTTCAGCTTCGGTGGTTTTGGTGATAATGTTCATGGTACCACCGATGGAGTTAATGGCCAGTTTGGAAGCGCCCAAACCACGCTGTACCTGGATCTGGCTGGTAGCATCGCCCAGACCTGCCCAGTTCGACCAGTAAACCCAGCCGTTTTCCATGTCGTTAACCGGAATACCGTTGATGAGCACGGCAACATTACGCTGGTTAAAACCACGGATGTTCACGCTGGCGTCGCCGTAGCCGCCGCCCTGCGGAGAGGCGAATACGCTGGGGGTGAAGTCGAGGATGTTGGGAAGGTCACGTGCGCCCAGCCTTTCTTCGATCTGCTTTGCTTTAACGGTTGAAACGGCAACAGGCGTCTTCCTGTCTACGGCAACTGATGCAATCACCTTCACTTCATCGAGGCCAATGGAGGTCGATTTCACGGGAATTACGCCCAGGTCGGTAACCTGCCCGTCTTTAATGGTAAAATCGATCCTTGTTTCCTGATAACCGATAAAGCGGATAAGCAACGTATGCTTTCCGGCGGGTGCGGAAAAGCTGAAGCTGCCGTCAAGACCGGCAGTGGTGCCCAGCATGGTGCCTTCCACCGCGGCGGTTGCTCCAAGCAAACCTTCGCCTGTGTCGGCATCACGAATAACACCCTTAATCGTACCTTGCGCAACCAGTGCGCCGGATAGCAGCACGAATGCCGCTAACATCAGAATTTGGTAAAATTTTCTCATGGTTGTGAATTTTGGTTTAAAAATTTTGGCGTAAATGTAAATAGGATAGTACCTCGGCTTGTTAAAAAAATGTTAACATTGCCTGCGTGTCATCAACCTTCTATAAAATAGTGGTTTAAAATGAGCAATTTAGATGTTTATATCTTGTTGAAAACATCGGAATTTAGAAAAAATCCAAATAAAAAAAGGCCGGATACGCTTTCCGCGCAGCGGAAACAAGGGGGAGGAGGCCCCGGGATTGTTCCAGTGCCTGCCCCGAGGACTCGGTGGTTTCAGTGTTTCAGTGTTTCAGTGTTTCAGTGTTTCAGTGTTTCAGTGTTTCAGTGTTTCAGTGTTTCAGTGTTTCAGTGTTTCAGTGTTTCAGTGTTTCAGTGTTTCAGTGTTTCAGTGTTTCAG
>Ga0334896_1002205_pt1 | contig 14107 bp, 10 predicted proteins | sample GraSluR3_MG_8_FD_207734 | JGI IMG/M metagenome (GOLD analysis project Ga0334896, IMG submission 207734) | Sludge microbial communities from methane-producing bioreactor in Wageningen University, Netherlands - Granular Sludge_27_06-R3 | ecosystem: Engineered > Bioreactor > Anaerobic >... | reverse complement strand
CCGACTTCCAGGGTCCGATAGACCTCCGGGCCCTCCATGCGCACCACCGACACCGTGTCCCCGTCGGTGTTCATGCAATAGAGGAACTCGTCTCCGGGCAGCTTGAGCAGCCGCGTGGGGCCCTGACCGACGGGCAATCGGGCCAGGACTCGGAGGCTCTGCAGGTCCAGGACCGCCAGTGCGTTCTCTCCGCGGACCGAGACGAAGGCCCGGGTCATTCCGTCGTCGGCGACGATCTCACTGGGGTTCTTCCCGATCGGAATCCGAACACGCACGACCAGGTCCTGGATGCCGGCCACCAGGACCTCGGGAACCTCACCGGAGATGCCGAGCAGGAGACCTCGTTCCGGGAGCTCCACCCGGCTGGCGATCGCGGCGGTGACCTCTCCCTTGAATCGCGTGGGTTGGCGGTCGATCGCGCCCACGCATGGGGAGGTGACGGTCTTGGAGACGAAGGTCAACAACGGGTCGGGTTCCAGATGGAGCAAGGTGTTGGGGCCACCCTCGACGTTGGCCACCTCGAGGATTCCCCGCTTCTCGTCCAGGCTGAGGGTGCCGGGTGCCCTGCCGATGACGTAGCGGGTCAGGAGTCGGCGCGTCGCCGTGTCGAAGACCTGGACCGTCCCCGCTTCGCGACAGGCCACATACAGGCGCCAGCCCCCTCCGCCCACCAGCAGCTCCTCGGGGCCGGCATCCGTGTGAAGGGCCCCGAGCACCTCGTGGCGGACCGGATCGACCAGGGTGATCCGATCCTCTCGGGGACACGCGATGTAGAGACGCGTCGGGGCCATGCCCATCAGCATCAGGCTCCACGCCGCAGCGGCCAGCAGAACCGCGAGCAGGGCCAGAAGTGAACTGAGCTGCCGGGTCGACTTCTGGTTCACGGTCACACCTCCAGAATACCGGGATCCGGAAAGCCGACGGGCCCCCGTGCGACCATGATAGCACTTGATGGAACCCCCCCCAGACTCCTGGCTCGATGGCGGATGCCGCCGAACCAGGGCCGGCTCAGGTCTGGAGAACCCGGGCCAGGGCTGCCAGGGCCGCCGTTTCCACCCGCAGGATCCGAGGTCCCAACCCCGCCAGGAGCAGGCCACGAGCCTGCGCCTCACGCACCTCCTCGTCGGAGAAGCCGCCCTCGGGACCGACCAGCAGGGCCACCCGCTCGGCCCAGGGGCCCGACAGGGAGGCTCCTCCGGGTGCCAGCACAAAGGCCTGCTCGAACCCGGAAGCCCGGTCCAGGGCCTGGGAAAAGTCCAGCGGAGTCTCGATTTCGGGCACCAGGACGCGTCCCGACTGGGCCGCCGCCGACACGGCCAGACGCTGCCAACGGCCCCGGCGCTCCTCCCCGGGATGGCGCACCTCGGTCCGACGGGTGACCATGGGGACCAGGCTGGAGACCCCCAGCTCGGTGGATTTCTCAACCGCCCAGTCGAAGCGCTCTCCCTTGACCAGGGCCAGGAAGAGGGTCACGCGGACCTCGGATTCCACCTGGGGCCTGCAAATCTCCAGAACCTCGACCCGGACATGGGGCCGGGTCTGGAGGATCCGCGCCCGGGCCTCCTGCCCGGTTCCATCAAAGGCCAGGAACTCGTGCCCTGCCTTCAGGCGCAGCACACCGACCAGGTGGTGCGCCGCCTCCTCATCCAGTTGGAATTCGGAGGTCATCCCTCGGCAGAAGACCCGGGCCAGCCTCACGGGCGGCGCAGACGCAATCCGACCCAGGCCTCGCGCTCGAGCTCCGCCTCCAGCTCCAGGCCCCCGGCCTGCAGGGCACGGACGACCTCGTCGCGGCGTTCCTCCACGATGCCTCCGGCCACCAGTCGCCCTCCTCGGGCCACAGCACAGGCGAGATCGTCGGCCAGGTCCACCAGGACCTGAGCCACCAGATTGGCCAGGATCAGATCGTAACTTCCGTCCGGGACGCCTTCGAATTGGCGAACCTCCGCCCGGTCGCCCAGGGCGTTGAGCTCGAGGTTCTCCCGCGCCACCCGGACGGCCACCGGGTCGTGGTCGACCCCCAGGACCCGATCCGCTCCCAGCAGGAGGGCCGAAATCGACAGAATCCCCGAACCGATTCCCACGTCCAGGACGCGGGGAGCGCTGGCGACCAGCAGGTGCTCTTCCAGCAGCTCCATGCACAGGGCCGTGCTGGCATGATAACCGGTTCCGAAAGCCATACCCGGGTCCAGGACCAGCATCCTCTCTTCGGGAGCGGGATCGTGGCGTTCCCAAGAGGGGCAGATCACCAGGGTCTTCCCGATGCGCCGGGGATGATAGAACTGCTTCCAGCACTCGGCCCAGTCCTCGTCGGCCACCGACCGGCGGACCACCATGCGAGCCCCGGCCTCCCGCAACGAGACCCCCAAGGATCCCAACCTCTCCTGCCACCCCGACTCGCGGGGGACGTAGAAGAGCCATTTCAGGGTGGGTTCTTCCGCCTCGACCACCCATCCCCCCAGGTCGCGCCGGGTCAGGAGCACGTCCAACTCCGAAGCCATGGCCGGATCGGCCTCCAGCTCCACTTCCAGCCAGTCACCCGGCACCGGTTCAGCCGAAGATGGCATCACGAATCCTCCCAAAGAATCCCCCGCTCCCCTCCTCGGCCTCCTGCGAGCCGGCCTCGGCAAACTGCTTGAGGAGCTCCTTCTGCTTGGAGTTGAGGCGCGTCGGAACCATGACCTCGACCATCACGTGCAGGTCGCCGTGCCCCGAGCCACCGAGCCTGGGCATGCCCTTGCCCTTCATGCGGAAGGTGGTTCCGCTCTGGGTGCCGGCAGGCATCTTCATCGGTTCGGGCTCGCCGATCAGTTGCTGAATCGGAATCCTGGCGCCCAGGGCCGCCTCGGTGAAGGTCACCCGATGACGGTGGATCAGGTCGTCCCCCTGGCGCTCGAAACTCGGATGGGGCTCGACCTGGATGGTGACCAGCAGGTTTCCGGGCGGGCCGCCCGACTGGCCGGGCTCCCCCTTGCCGCTGATGCGCAGGGACAGGCCATTGTCCACGCCGGGAGGGATCGCCACTTCCAGGGTCTTGCGGGTATTCACCACTCCGCGTCCACGGCACTCGGAGCACGGCTTGGTCAGGGTGCGCCCCTGCCCTCGGCAATCGGGACAGGGGCCGACCTGGGTCAGGCTGCCGAAACCGATGTTGACGATCCTCTGGACCTGGCCGGCCCCCTGGCAGGTCTTGCACGTCTGGACCCCGTCCGGCTCGGTGGTGCACCGCCCCTGGCAGTTCAGACAGGTTTCCTCGACCTGGTAGGCGACCTCGCGGCGGGCCCCGGTGTAGGCTTCTTCAAGGGTCACCCGGACTCCAACCCGCAGGTCCCGGCCCCGGGTGGGCCGGTTGGCCGAACGTCCCCGTCCCCCTCCGCCACCTCCGAGATCGAAGAGGGTCTCGAAGAGGTCTCCGAAGGGGAAACCGAACCCCCCCATGTCGGCTGCGCCCGGCCCGACGTTCTGGCTTGGAGCGTGCCCGAAGCGGTCGTAATAGGCCCGTTTCTCGTCGTCGCTGAGGACGGAGTAGGCCTCATTCATCTCGCCGAACCGGCGCTCGGCCTCCTGCTTGTCCTCGGCCACATCGGGGTGGTACTGCCGAGCCAGGCGCTTGTAGGCCTTCTTGATGTCGCTGACGCTGGCATCCCGGGGAACGCCGAGAATCTGGTAGTAGTCCTTCTGGGCCATGTTCAAGAGGGGGATCTCCTCCCTGGGAGCGCCTTCACCGCCGGATCGGGCGCGACTCCAGGCTTGTCAAAAACGCTCCCATCATACCCCCAGGACCTTCCCTGATCAACACCGAGGGGCCGAAGGCTGAACGGGGCCCGGCCCTTCGCAGAGCCGAGCCCCGGTGGGAAACCGCCGGAACGAAACCCGACTATTTCTTGAACCAGCCGAAGAGGTCTTCCTCGGCGGGCTCATCCACGCTGGACTTGATCGACCCGGCGCCTCCCGGCTTGGCCCCGGCCGACTTGCCGGTCTCCAGCGAGTAGTAGGCGTCCGTCGAGACCGCGAAGAGCTGATCCTGCAGAACCTTGGTGTCCTGGCTGATCTTCTGCAGTTCGTAGGTCTGCAACGACATCCGCAGCCGATCGATGGCGTCACGCAGCTTGCGCTGATGCTCGATCGGGATCTGGTCGCCGAGGTCGCGGATCGTGCGCTCGGCGGTATCCAGCTCGATGTTGGCCTTGTTGCGAATCGTGGCCTCTTCGCGACGCTTGCCATCCTCTTCGGCGTAGACGGCCGCCTCCTTGACCATGTGGTCGATCTCGTCCTTGGTCAGGTTGGTGGGCGACTGAATGGTGATCTTCTGCTTGTTCCCAGTGGCCATGTCCTTGGCAGAGACGTTGACGATGCCGTTGGCGTCGATGTCGAAGGTGACCTCGATCTGCGGCACTCCGCGCGGCGCGGGAGGAATGTTCCGCAATTCGAAACGCCCCAGGGACTTGTTGTGCGCGGCCAGTTCGCGCTCGCCCTGCAGGACGTGCACCTCGACCACCGTCTGGCCATCGGCCGCGGTGGTGAAGATCCGGGTCTTGGAGCACGGGATGTGCGTATTGCGCTCGATCAGCTTGGTGAAGACGCCGCCCACGGTCTCGATGCCCAAGGACAGGGAGGTGACGTCCAGCAGGACCATGTCCTTGACCTCACCGGCCAGGACCGCTCCCTGGATGGCAGCCCCCATGGCGACCACCTTGTCCGGATCGATCTCTCGGGAGGGTTCGCGACCGAAGAGGCTGCGGACTTTGTCCTGGATGGCCGGCATGCGGGTCGAGCCGCCCACCAGCAGGACCTTCTGGATCTCCTGGATCCTCAGCCCCGAATCCTCCAGGGCCCGCATCGCAGGCTCGACGCACTTCTCGACCAGGTCGGCCGTCAGCTCCTGGAAACGGGCCCTCGTCAGCTCGACATCCAGGTGCTTGGGGCCCGACGCATCGGCGGCGATGAAGGGCAGGTTGATGCGAGTCGCGGTCTCGGTCGAAAGCTGGATCTTGGCGTTCTCGGAGGCCTCTTTCAGACGCTGCATGGCCAGACGATCGGAACGCAGGTCCAGACCGTGCATCTTCTTGAACTCGTCGACCAGCCAGTCCATGATCCTCTGGTCCCAGTCATCGCCCCCCAAACGCGAGTTGCCGGCGGTCGATTTGACCTCAACCAGTCCCCCGCCCAGTTCGACGATGGAGACGTCGAAGGTCCCACCTCCGAGGTCCCAGACCAGGACGACCTCATTGGTGTCGACCTTCTCCAGCCCATAGGCCAGACAGGAGGCCGTGGGCTCGTTGATGATCCGCAGGACCTCCATCCCGGCGATGGTCCCGGCGTCCTTGGTGGCCTGCCGCTCGGAGTCCGAGAAATAGGCGGGGACCGTGATGACTGCCTTCTCGATGGGGAAGCCCAGGTAGGCCTCGGCATCGGCCTTGATCTTCTGCAGGATCATCGCCGAGATTTCCTGGGGCGTGTACTGCCGATCATCGATCTGGGTGCGCTGGTCGGTCCCCATGTTCCGCTTGATGGAGATCACGGTCCGCTCGGGGTTGGAGATGGCCTGACGCTTGGCCACCGAACCGACCAGGCGCTCTCCGGACTTGGAGAAACCGACCACCGAGGGGAAGAGATAGTCCCCCTCGGCGCTGGGAATCACGATGGGCGCACCGCCCTCGACGATCGAGACGACCGAGTTGGTGGTTCCGAGGTCGATCCCGACAATCTTGCCTGTCATATCGTGCTGTATCCTCCAGATTCAAGCTGCCCTCAGGGAAACCCGCTGCCGGGGCGAGGCAGGCCACACCCATCTCCGGTTGCAACGGCTTTCTGGTTCGCCCTGGTCGACTCGGGTTCCTCGCGTCTTGCGGAGAGGAATGTGCGATCAATCTCCCGCCGGTCCGTCCGGCTGGACCACCTCGACGGGCGGAGCGTCCCCATCTGCAGCGGCCGGTTCGCGTGGAGGCCCGGCACCCCCATCCAATCGAAGCGGGCTCTCGGAAAACTCGAGCGTCAACACCTCGGCCTCCTGGTCTTCCGGTTCCGGACCGGCCTCCTCCACGGGACTTGCCGGATCGGCGTCGGCGGCTGAAGATGCCGCGGGGTCGGAGGGGAGCCCCTGCGGCGCCCCCGGGACCGACGCAACGGTGCCTGCGGGATTGCGCGCCAGACGAACCATGGAGGCGCGCAGGAGCTTGTCTCCCAACAGGTAGCCGCGTCGAATCTGGTCGAAGACGCAGTCGTCGGGGATCTCCCCGGTCTCGACGTGGCCCATGGCCTCATGGAAGTTCGGGTCGAAGGCTTCGCCCACCGCCTCGATGGACTGCAGGCCTTCGGACTCGCAGGCATCCAGCAGTTGACGATGGATCCCCTGGAGGCCCTGGATCACGCCATGAACGTCCGAGAAGCGGTCCTCCGCCTCCAGGGCACCGTCGAAGCTGTCCAACACGGGAAGCAGCTTGCGGAACAAGGACTCTCGAGACCTCTGGAGTTGGAGCTCCAGGTCCTTCTCCTGGCGCAAGCGGATGTTCTGCACGTCCCGGACCAGCTTGTCATAGCGTTCCTGGGCCTCCAGGAGAAGCTCGTCCTTGATCTCCATCTGCTTGCGCAGGACCGCCATCTGCGCCTGCTCCTGGGCGGTGGGCGTCGGCGGAGGCGGTGCCGCGGGAGCCTCGCGAGTCTTCTTGCCCAGCGCCGAGGCCACCAGGTCTGAAGAAGCCTGGAAGAGCAAGGCCTCCTGCTCTTCACGGAGTTTCCGCTGGTACTCCGCGCGCATGGCCTCGACCGACTCGACCTGCTTGAACATCAGCTCCAGCATGGCCTGGGACACGATCCGGTAGATCCCCGTGAGGTCGGTCGGCGAACAGCCGTCTTTGCGGATCCGGGCCAGTCGTGGCTTGAGATAGGCCAGGCACTCGACCTGGGAGACGATGGCGTCGAGCTGGTCCAGCTCGGCGCCCATGCGCTCCTCGGAGGTGGCAGGCTCTTCGGGAACGGGCTTCTCGGTGGGATGCCCGCTGGCAGAACCCGTCAGATGGGGCACGGCAAGGTCGGGAAGCTCCGCCGTTTCGGCCCCAGCCGGGTGCTCCGAGGCCGGTTCGGGGAGCGGTCTGGCAGCGGGTGGCTCGAAGAAATCCAGGGATTCCACCTCGGGGGTTGGAGGAGGACCCAAGAGCATCTCCCCGGATGGGGCTGGGAGCGCGGCCCTTTCCTCGGACTCTGCGGACGGCGGATCCGCCGGGGGTGGGACAGAAGCATCCGGATGGCCTGGCACGGGAAACTCACCGGACTTCTCAGGCTTGAACCACGAGGGAGGCCGGGGCTTGGGCCGCCCGGCAGCCGTGCCCTCCATCCGCTTCTTCTCTGCCATCACGTCGCCCTTCCTGGCATCCTTGCGCGAGATTCTGCCCACCCGGCGGGATCCTTCGGGACAAGAAGACAAGGCCCCTGCGGCAGGAAGCCTTCGACTGGAGATGCAGGTACAAGAGCATTCCCGACACGTCCGCTCACGAACCGCCTGCGGGGAGGCCCGGGACTCAGGCCAGCGGGCCCATCCTCTCCAGGCGCTGGCTCATCGACTGGGCTACGCAGTTCAGGATCGCCAGCATCCGATCATAGGGCATGCGCGTGGGGCCCAACAGGCCCAGGGTTCCGACCGGCTCCCCCTGCAACGAGTAGGAGACCGCCAGAAGGCTGCACCCCGACATCTCGGCCAGTTCATTCTCCTGTCCGATCCAGATGCGGAATCCGGGGGTATCCAGGGTCTTGGTCAGGACCTCGGCCAGGATCTTCTCTTCTTCCAGGACCTTGAGGATCGTGCGCAGGCGTTCGAGGTCTCGGAATTCGGGCTGATCCAGCAGGCGACTGGTCCCTCCCAGGACCAGGCGGGTGCCGGATTCCAACGAGTCGTCCCGGGCGGCCAGGGTCAGCTCCTGAAGGATCTGCTCATCGATGTCCGGGCGCATCTCGCCCAGCAGCTCCCGGGAGATGTCGGTCAGGGGAACCCCCCGGAGACGCCGGTTCAGCGCCTCGGTCATCCTCTCGAGAAGATCGGGGGGCACCGGCAGCGAGAGCTCCAGGATCTTTTCGACCACTGAACCGGTCTTGGTCAGCAGGACGAAGAGCAGGCGGCGCGGCCCCAGGGGTACCAGTTGCAGATAGCGGAAGAAGCTGCGCCGCAGTCGGGGGGCCAGGATCAAGGAGGTGTGCCGGGTGGTCTGGGTGAGCAGGCGGCTGGCCTGCTCCATCAAGGTCTCCAGCACAGCCTGGGCGCCCACGACCTCGTCGCGGATGACCGGAGCCTCGGGAGGGGTGCCGATCCCGGATTCGACCAGCCGGTCGACATAGTAACGGTAGGCGGCGTCCTGTGGAATCCGCCCCGCCGAGGTGTGCGGCTGGCCCAGGAAGCCCAGTTCTTCCAGACGCGCCATCACGTTGCGGACGGTTGCCGAGCTGCAGTTCAGCCCGTATTTTTCGACCAGGTAGGAGGAACTGACGGGCTGAGCGGTCCGGATATACTCCCAAACCACTGCCAGGAGAACCTGTTCCTGCCTGGGGTCCAGCGCCACGACGATCATCCCTCTGGTCGCCAGAATCCCCGGCCCGCGTCAGGCCGTTCCGACTTGGCGTCCCAAGGCGACGTTAGCACTCGGCCTCGGAGACTGTCAAGAAATCCCGCCCCACCGCGACCCCCGGCCCCCAGGGGATGGGTCGATCGGCTCCGGCAAGGTCAAGGCCGTGCCCAGCAGGCGGACGAAGACCTCGTTGGCCAGATCGCGCCCCCGGGCCGTCAGCCGGACCCTCTTCCCGGAGCGGCGGACCAGACCTCCGGGGATCCCGTCGAAGAACGCCCGCAGCTTCCATTGCGGAACCTCGAAGCGACGGGCCAGCCGAATCAGATCGACGCCCCAGCGGGTGCGCAGGGCCAGGATCATGGTCTCCTTCAGGGCATTCTCCGACCCCAGGCGCTCGGCCTCGGCCAGGGGGCTGCCTCCCTCGCGCAGGGCTTGGACGTAGCGTTCGGGAGTCGCCAGTCGACGCGTCCTCCAGCCGGAGAGGTAGGAGGCCGCTCCGCAGCCCACGCCCAGATACTCCCGGTTGGCCCAATAGACCAGGTTGTGTCGACATTCCTGACCCGGAAGGCTCCAGTTGGAGATCTCATACTGCCGATACCCGCAGGCCCTCATGGTTCGGCGCAGGCTCCCCTCCATGTCGGCCACCGCATCCTGGTCGGGCAGGCACACCTCTCCCCGCCGTACGGAGGCTTCCAGCCGAGTCCCCTCTTCAAGGATCAGGGCGTAGGCCGAGACGTGTCGAGGGTGGGTCTCCAAGGCTCGTTCCAGGGTGGCCTGCCAGTCGGCCAGCGTCTGCCCGGGAAGACCATAGATCAGGTCCAGCGAGAGGTTCTCGAAGCCGGCCCGGCGGGCCTGGTCCAAAACCTGGATGGCCTGGCGCGCCGAGTGGATCCGACCGATTCCCGCCAGGAGGCGGTCATCCAGGGCCTGGACCCCGATCGAGAGACGGTTGACCCCGGCCTCCCTCAGGCGCTCCAGGTGGCCAGGGCCCAGGGTTCCGGGGTTGGCCTCCAGGGTGATCTCGGCGTCCGGGTCCACGTGGAAACCACGCCGGCAGGCCTCCAGCAGCTCGGCAATCCACTGGGGTGCGGCGAGGCTGGGCGTCCCGCCGCCGAAGAAGATCGTCGAGACCCGCCAGGGCCCCCGAGCGGCCTCCTGTTGGAGGTCCGCCAGGAGGGCTTCGTGATAGAGGCGACGAGTCGCCTCCCCCGGGTCCTGCCAGGCGTTGAAATCACAATAGGCACACCGACGCCGACAGAAAGGCAGGTGAAGGTAGAGGGCGATTTGCTTCAAGAGACGCTGCCTGCCCCCCGAAAGGGTCAGCGGAAACCTGCCGCCCCATAGCCTCCTGAATCGTAGTCCGTTCCAGGCGCCCCGCCGACCCCCGGCATCCCGCTCACCCCGGTGCCCCCCATCATGGTGCCCGTTCCGACGGCCTCAGGAGTCTGGCGATCCGGGACGAAGATCTCGATGTGGCTGGGGGTGAAGAGGTAGATCTGGTCGGCGACCTTCTGGGTGAACCCGTCCAGGGCATAGGAGATGCCCGAGAGGAAATCGACGATGCGCCGCGACAGCTCCTTGTCCGTCCGCCGCATGTTCAGGATGATGCACTTCTTGACCTTGAGCGCCTCGGCAATCTCACGAGCCTCGGCAAAGGTGCCGGGCTCCAGGATCAGGACCTCCTGCTTCTTGGGAGAGGGCAGGCCGATCAGGGTGCCCCGAGCCCGACCCTCGCGCCGGGCGCCGACCGGAGGCGCAGCCATGGCCGCATCCGAGGAGATCTCCTCCGACTGGCTGTATTCCTCGTCCATCGTGAAGAAACGACGGAGCTTCTCCATCATGCTGGCACCCACTCGACACCTCCGTCGATCCGGATCGCCCGCACCGGCCCCGCTGCGGAGGAGCGAGACGAAGAGGGCACGGACCGTTGACGGCAATTCAAGTCAAAGGCCCCGGTTTCCTCCTGCCGCAGGCAAGACCGCGACCACACCGGATCAGCGTTCTCCGAAGATGGCCCGACCCAGGCGGATCATGGTCGCGCCTTCTTCGACTGCGACCAGATAGTCGTCACTCATGCCCATCGAGAGCTCCCGGCCTTGCCAGAAGGAATAGTCGCGATCCAGGATGGCCTCGAGCAGTTCTCGAAGCCGGCGAAAATGCGGCCGGCTGGCTTCGGCGTCGGGTCCTGGAGGCGGGATCGTCATCAGGCCGACCAGGCGCAGCGAACGCGGCGGGTCGCATTGAAGCTCATCCAGAAGCGAAAAGACCTGGTCGGGGTCGATCCCGTGCTTGGTCTCCTCGTCCCCCAGGCGGACCTGGAGCAGGCAGGGCAGGTTGCGTCCCCGCTCGGTACAGCGCCGGTCCAGACGACGGATCAGGGAGACCGAATCCAGGGTGTGGATGGTCTCGAACAGATCCACCGCCAGGTTGACCTTGTTCCGCTGCAGGTGCCCGATCAGGTGCCAGCGCGCCCCGGGAAGGCGGGTGGCCTTCTCGCGCGCCTCCTGGATGTAGTTCTCGCCCAGGTCCTCCAGACCGGCCTCCAGGGCCGGACGAATCTGGTTGGGGGTCAGGGTCTTGGTCACCCCCAGGAGGCGGACGGAATTGGGGTCCCGACCGGTGGCCAGGCACACCCGATCCACGGCCTCACGGATCTGCCCGATGCGAGACCGAACCGTGGGGGCTTCCGGAGCCGCCACCGGATCGGCGAAGGGATCGCCGAAGCTCCCGAACGCGATGGCCATGGTCTACAACCAGTTCATCAGGGTGTCGTCGGCCAATCCCGAAGAGGTGGCCGTGGAGTGGCCTTCCGCCCCCAGACGGAACTCGGTCGGCTGGTCGGCGTGGAAGAGGGCTTCCTCCTTGTTGATCAGGCCGGCCTCGTACAGGCGCAACAACGACTGGGTGAAGGTCTGCATCCCGTCGCTGGTGCCCTGCTGGATATAGGGGTAGATCTCCTCGGTCTTTCCCTCCAGGATCAGGGAGGAAATCGTCGGCGTCACCACCATCACCTCGGTGGCCGGGACCCGCCCCTTCTCGTCAGCCCGGGTCAGCAGACGCTGCGACACCACCCCCTTGAGGCTGTTGGAAAGGAGCAGGCGGAACTGGCGCTGCAATTCCCCCGAGAAGGTATCGATGATGCGGTCGACGGCCTGGACGGTGTTCGGCGTGTGCAGGGTCGAGAGGACCAGGTGTCCCGTCTCAGCGGCGACCACGGCGGTCATGATGGTCTCGGGATCCCGCATCTCGCCGACCATGATCACATTGGGATCCTGGCGCAGGGCCTGACGCAGGGCGTCCGCAAACGAAGACGTGTCGGTGCCCACCTCTCGCTGGGTGATCAACGAGAGCTTGTCCTTGTGGAAGAACTCGATCGGGTCCTCGACCGTGATCACGTGGGTCTTGCGCGTGGTGTTGATGTAGTCGATCAAGGCCGCCAGGGTGGTCGACTTGCCGCTCCCGGCCGGCCCCGTGACCAGGATCAGCCCGTTGTTGAGGGAGGCCAGGGTCTTGAGGATGGCCGGCAGCCCCAAGTCCTCCAGGCTGGGCATCTCGGTGCGCAGCATTCGGAAGGCGGCGCTGAGGTTTCCTCTCTCCAGGAAGGCGTTGACCCGGAAGCGGGCCGCCGACGTGGCGTAGGCGAAGTCGACCTCGCGCTTGCGGCCGAGCTGGCGTCTCTGGTGGGGAGCCATCGCCGTCAGGATCAGGTAGCGCGCATCCTTGGGCGAGAGGACCTGATTGCCCACGGGGATCAACTCCCCATCCAGACGGACCGTCGGCGGCGTCCCGACCTTCAGGTGCAGGTCCGAGGCCTGATGCTTGATCATCACCTGCAAGAGATCCGTCAACTCGAAGCCCAGGCCCTCGGTGTCGGGTTCGTCGAACTCCAGGTCCCCGCCCAGACCGCCGAACTCCACCGCCCCGCCCACCTTGCGGACCCGCTCATCCAACTGGGTGGCCAGGCGCGTGGCCAGATCGATCTTCTCGAGCTGGCCCTCGATGCGGGAGGCAGCTTCGTCCACCCTCTGGTGCAGCCCCTGGAAGCGGGCCTCGGTCTCACGCAGGCGTTCCTCCAACCCGGTCACCGATTCCAGGGCTTCCCGAGCCTTCTGCCCCAGGTCCCCGGCATCCCCCAACGAGGCCTTCAGGCCAGCCAGTTCGGCCTGCAGGGATTTGAGCTCCTCGACGGGCGCCGAGGCCCGGGCATCTTGACGCAGGTTGTCCAGGTCGGCCCGCATGACCTCGTGGACCGAATCCAGCTCGGTGCGCAAGGTCTGGCGGGTGGCCTCCACGCGACCTGAGACGTCCTCCAGACGCCCGGAGAGCCCCTCCTGCAGCTTCTCGAGATCCTCCAGCCGAGCCCAGGTCCCGCCCTTCTCGATCTCGCTGCGGACCCCGTCCAGGCGCTTTTCGAGGTCCGCTCGCAGGGGCTCCAGGGCCTCCTGCAGCCGACCAGCCGCGTCCTCCCCTCGAGCCATCTCGTCCAGGCGCTCTCGCGTCTTCTCGGCAGCCTCGAGGGCCTGCTGGTTGTGTTGGGCCAGGTCTTCGCGCACCGACTCGATCTCGGCGGCTCGAGAGATGAGCGAAGACTCGACGTCCTGCAGGCGGCCATCCAATGCGGAAAGGGCCGCCTCCACCCGCGCCAGGTCCTCGGCCGAGGCTCCCTCGGAAATCTCATCCATCTCGGCCTTGAGCTGCTCGATCCGGGCCCGCAGGGTCTGCAGATCCTTGGCTTGGACCGAACCGGTGAGGTTGATGTCCTCGACCTCGGTCTCCAGGCGACCCAGCCTGGCCTCCACGGTCATTTCGGCAGCGTTCTCGGTGGAATCCGAGTCGGAGCGGAGTCGGGGCTTCCTTGCCACAGCGTGCAACCTCACCCATCTTGAGATCTCGAAGCGGATTCTGCCTGGGTCAGGAGTTCCCCTGCCCACCTCTCAGGGAAGCGGGCCCAGCACCTCCTGCACCTCACTCCAGAGGGTTCCATCCTCCAGCAGGGAGCGTGCGGCCTCCAGGTCCCCATAGGGTGGACGATCGCCCTCCAGGACGGGGACCACCCGCCGGAGCACGGCCAGCCCGGCCTCGGTGCCTGGACCGAAGCGGAGGGGGCGTCGGTTCTCCAAGGCCTGCCCGGCGCAGACCCATTCGCATGCCAGGATTCGCTCCAGGTTGGAGACGAGTTGTTCGAGCTTGTGGGCCGCGGTCGGCCCGTGGGAGTTGTGATCCTCCTGCCCCGCCGAGGTGGGCACCGTATCCACGCTGGCAGGATGAGCCAGCACCTTGTTCTCGTTTACCAGGGCTGCCGCCGTATACTGGACGATCATCAGACCGGAGTGCAACCCCGGGTTGACCGCCAGGAAGGAGGGCAGGCCATCCTGCCCCGCCAGGAGGCGATCGCAGCGGCGCTCGGAGATCGTCCCCAGGGTCGCCAGGGCCACGGCGGCCGCGTCCAGGGCCAAGGCCACCGGGGCTCCGTGGAAGTTGCCCCCGCTGACCACCTGGCCCGAGTCGGGGAACACCAATGGATTGTCGGTGACCGAATTCATCTCGCGCTG
>Ga0334896_1002196_pt1 | contig 14145 bp, 10 predicted proteins | sample GraSluR3_MG_8_FD_207734 | JGI IMG/M metagenome (GOLD analysis project Ga0334896, IMG submission 207734) | Sludge microbial communities from methane-producing bioreactor in Wageningen University, Netherlands - Granular Sludge_27_06-R3 | ecosystem: Engineered > Bioreactor > Anaerobic >... | reverse complement strand
CCGGGTCTTCTGGCCTCTGCGGGAGGCCGTGGCCGGTCTCCTTCGGGACCACGCGGCGGGCCTGCAGGACGAAACCCGTCTGTACCTGCGTGATGTCTCGGATCACACGGTCCAGTTGCTGGACCTCCTCGAGACCTACCGGGAAATCGCGGCGGGCCTGGTCGATCTCTACCTGTCTTCGGTCAGCAACCGGATGAACGAGATCATCAAGACCCTGACCATCGTCTCGACGATCTTCATCCCCTTGTCCTTCCTGGCGGGGGTCTACGGAATGAATTTCGACCCCGCCTCGTCCTGGAACATGCCTGAGCTTCGATGGCGCTACGGCTACCCCGCCGTGCTGGCCTTGATGGTGGCCGTGGCGCTTGGCCTGTTGGGGTGGATGCACCGGCGAGGTTGGCTGAGCTCGTCGGATCCTCTCGACCATCGTGAGGTGGAGCGCGCTCTGGCCACCCGGATCATGCCGGCTCGGGATCCCGGCGGGACAGCCAGCGAGCCTTGAGCTCGGGGAAGGTCCCGTCGTCCAGCGAGGCCCGGATGGTGCGCATCAGCTTGAGCATGAAGTGCAGGTTGTGGATGGTGCCCAGGACGTAGGCCAGGATCTCGTCGGCCTTGAACAGGTGGCGCAGGTAGGCTCGCGAGAAGTTGCGGCAGCAGTAGCACTCGCAGTCCGGGTCCACGGGGCGCTGATCGCGGGCGTGGATGGTGTGGCGCAGGACCAGGGTTCCCCGCTTGGAGGCGCCCTCGGTGCCGAAAGGCACGAAGAGGTTGGCGGTGCGCGCAAAGCGGGTGGGGATCACGCAGTCGAAGGTGTCGATCCCCCGCTCGACGCACTCGAAGAGGTCGTCGACCTCGCCGATGCCCAGCAGGTGGCGGGGGCGGTCGGAGGGGAGCCCCGGGACCGTCCAGTCCAGGACCCGGTGCATGTCCTGCTTGGACTTCCCCAGGGAACCTCCGATGGCCAGGCCCTGGAAGGGCAGGCTGCCGATGAACTCGACCGAACGCTCGCGCAGGTCCTGCCACTCGCCTCCCTGCACGATGCCGTAGAGGGCCTGAGGGGTGTCGCGACGGGCCTCCAGGCAGCGCACCGCCCACCGGTGGGTGCGCTCCAGGGCCTGGGCGGTGTACTCATAGGTCGCCATCGGCGAGGTGCACTCGTCGAAGGCCAGGATCATGTCCGCCCCCAACTGCTCCTGGATCCGGATCGAGATCTCGGGATTCAGGCGATGCTTCGAGCCGTCCAGGTGCGAACGGAAGCTGACCCCATCCTCGTCGATGTGGGCCAGGGCCTCTTCGGCCCAGCCCGCCGGCCGGCCCGCCAGGGGGTTGCCGTGGCCGGGGAAGACGCCGATCTTGCCCACCCCGTGTTCGCGGGCCGAGCCCAGCGAGAAGGCCTGGAAGCCTCCCGAGTCGGTCATGACCGGCCGCTTCCAGTTCATGAAGTTGTGCAGGCCGCCGAACTCCTCCACGACGTCCGCCCCCGGGCGCAGGTACAGATGGTAGGTGTTGGACAGCATCCCCTGGGCACCCAGGGCTTCCAGGTCTCGCGGCATCATCCCCTTGACGGTGGCCATGGTGCCCACGGGCAGGAACTCGGGCGTCTCGATGGACCCGTGGGGGGTGTCGATGCGGCCCCGGCGGGCGGCCATCCCGGGAAGTCGGCGGTGCTCGGTGAAAGAGAAGTGCTCGGACATAGGCCCGTCGGTTCCCCGTGCCCCCCGGGGTTCCTCTCTCGCCCCGCCAGGTCCGGCGGGATCCTCTGCGGGGGAAGGGATCTTCTCGACTCCGAGCGCATGCTCGGAGCATGATCTTCTCGGGGCCCTTCTTTGCAGAGCACGGTCCATGTCCGTATCTGGCCGATCGGGATTGGAGCTCGGTGTTCCTGCACGTGCGGCAGGTGGCTCCCCACGAGCTCCAGGGCCTGTTGGAGTCCGGCTTCCGGCGCAGCGGCTCCGAGTTCTACCGCCCGGCCTGCCGGGGGTGCCAGGAGTGCGTCCCGATCCGGCTTCCCGTCGAGGCCTTCCACCCCCACAGGACCCAGCGACGGGTCTGGCGCCGGAACCAGGACCTGCGGGTGCGCCTGGCCCCTGGCGCCTCGAGCCCGCAGAAGCTGGACCTCTATCGGCGCTTCCTGGCGGCCCGGTTCGACCGGGTGGAATCCCCCGGAGTCGAGGAGATGGAGGGCTTCCTGGGGGATCGCTTCGGCAGCACCCTGGTCCTGGACTACCTCCTGGGAGAGCGCCTGGTGGCCTTCGGCGTGCTGGATGTCACACCCAAGGCAGCTTCTTCGGTCTACTTCGTGCACGACCCCGACCTGGCCTCACGCCGTCTGGGAACCTTCAGCGTGATGCAGGAGGTGGAGTGGTGCCGAAAGACCAAGAGGAGCCATCTCTATCTGGGGCTGTGGGTGCGCGAGTGCCCTGCCATGGCCTACAAGGCCTGGTTCCACCCGCACGAAACACTGGTCGCCGGGACCTGGGTGCGTGAGCCGCTGCTTCAGTAGAACCAGGTCCGGGTGCGGTGGTAGGGCTTCTGTTCGGGCAGGGGCTCCTGGCCCAGGTTCCACAGGAACCAGTCCAGTTCAAATGCCCGTTGGCTCAGGCCCTCGGCCTGGAGGCCCTGGCGAATCCACTCCACCGCCCAGACCATGGCGGCCCGGATCTCCACCTCCTCGGGCGAACCGGGTTCCAGCAGCTCCATCCGGTCGACCCGGTCTGCCAGGGTCGGGCTGTATTGGAGGACTCCCAAGGCACGAAGGACCTGGGGGATCTTGTAGTCGGCAAAGGCGGTCAGCGCTTCCAGGTCCGAGAAATGTCCCAGCCCGGCGCCACCGAAGGTCCCGTACAGATCCACCGGGGTGATCTGCGCGCGCTTGAGGATGCGGACCGTCCGGCCCTTCCAGGTGGCCACGTCGCAGAACGAAGAGAACTCCCGCTCCAAGAGCTCCACCAGTCGCACCGCAGAACCCTGGCAGGACTCGATGGCCCGGGCGAAACTGCCGCCGTAACGGGATTTGAGGACCTGACCTGCCTCGCGGGCGTTCGCGATCCGGCGCTCCAGCATCGGGATCCGGCCTTCCCCGCGGAAGACGTGCAGAAGGTGCTCGGGCGTGACCTGGGCCAGCCAGTCCGCGTCCAGGAGGGGGAGCCCCTCCTCGATGCCGCGCTTCAGGGAGGCGGCCAGGGCCAGGTACCCTCCGAGGGTCCGCCCCTGGTAGTCGATGGTCCAGCGCGGCTGGCCGGGGTCGGGCCAGAAGCAGAAGTTCAGCGCGTCCAGGAGCAGGATGTAGTTGGCCGTGGCGGGGCCGCCGTCCGAAAAGTGCACCGAGTCGTCCCAGGGGGGGATCGGAACGGGGTTCCGCGCCCACTCCCGGCACAGGGCCTGCACTCGCGAACGGTCGATCTGCACGTGCTCGGCTCCGTCTACGACGGGGCGGGTGGATTCCAGGACTCCAGGTGTCTTCACGGGGCTTCCTCCGGCCGCCCCGGTTCCTCGCCGAACCCCGCCATCCCTGCGCAGATTCGGTCGATTCGCCCGGAGGCCGAGGTGCAAGGAGGTTCCTGGGGGGTCTTCGGGAGGTTCCTGCCCGCTGCCGGCAAATGAGGACTCAAGAAGTCTCGATGGAGGTTTGCGGATGAGCACGGCCACGGCGAAGGGAACCCCACACATCCGGTTGGAAGGTCGGCGTCCCGCCTGGGTCCCGGGAACCCGCCCGCGGGGGGATGCCCCCGTCACATGTCTGGTGATCATCATCGTCTCCCTGATCGGGGCCGTCTGGGGCTACTACCATTTCTTCCACAACCGGGCCCTGGAGAACGCGGGGAAGGAGATCGTCATCAACAGCACGACCAACGACGAGTCGCGCAACAACTATCTGCGCCGGATGCGCACCAACCATGTCCCGGCCGTCCGCCGGATGGGCCTGGAGACCAGGAAGCTTTCGGTCCAGGTCTTCAACGGAAAGATCAAGGAACCCGAGGCCGCCGAAGAGCTCATCCTGCCCATCGAGAACAGGCTTCGCGAGTTGATCGAGGAGGTCAACAGTCAGGGGACGCCCAAGCAGTATGCCGAGATCCACCGCAAGCTGGCGCTTTCGGTCGGGCAGTACTGGCTGACCCTGGTCAAGATCCGCAAGGGCCTGGCGGCCAAGGAGACCCGCGAACAGAAGGCCTTCTTCAAAGAGGCTCGGGGGCACCTGAAGGAAGCGGACGCCAATTTCCGCACCACCGACAACGCCATCAAGGCCGCCGTCGGGAGGTAGGCTCCGTTTGCAGCTCTGGAGGACTCGGGTACCCCTTCCCGAATCGTGAAGGCACATCTCGAGCCCTCCGGGCCGATTCCATGGAGCCTTGATGCCTTCCTCGAAGAGCCCGCGCCGTCCGCCGGAATCCTGCCAGCCGACCCGAGATTGGTTGCAGTCCAGACTGCAGGAGGCGTTGGATGAAGGCGTCTCCACCTGGGTCCTGGTGGGGGAGCCTGGCATCGGCAAGACAGCCTTCCTGCGAGGTCTGGCCCAGTCCTACCCGGGCTCGCCCATCGTCGAGATTCGCAGGCCTCTGGGCACCCATCGCCCTCATGGCTTCTGGGCCGCGTTGCTGGGCCAACTGGACCTGGGGGGCAGTCGCGTGCCCGAGCCGGCTCACGAGGCCGCCCGTTGGGCCTCCGACCACCTGCCGCCCTGGGATGGCGGCCAGCGGCTGGTCCTGATCGATTCCCTCGAGCGCGCTCCGGAGCTGGTCGACTCGTCCGGGTTTGCCGGACTCGATCGGGCCCTGACGGGCGTCACGGTGGTCATCGCCACCCGCCCGGGAGCCCATCTGGAGGCCCTGTGCGCCGGAGGTGCCCGGCTCTTTCGCTGGGATCCGGCCTGCCCCGAGAACCTGGCCGAGCTGAAGGATTGGGTTGGCACCCAGCCCGGTTGTGAGGCGCCCGAGACCGTCGAGGCCGTCGTCCGGCATTCGGGTGGAAACTTCCTGGTGGCGCGGCACCTGGTGCTGGCCTTGCAGCAGAAGCTTCTGGCTGCCCACGACCTGGCCTTGACTCCACCTTCGCTGGAGTCGGCGCTGGCGGCTCTGTGGGACGAGATCCTGGACCACGCGCCGACGGATCTTCACGACGAGATCGTGCGCGTGGCTTGCGCGCTGTGTGAGGCGGGCGAGCCGCTTCCTGCCACCAGCCTGGTGGACTTCCTGGGCATTTCGGCCACCCGGGTCCGTCGGGTCCTGGGGTGGCTGCGTCCCCTCCTGCATCACTGCGATTCGGGCTATCGCCTCTTCCATGCCCGCATGGACGATTTCCTGTCCCGTCGCTTCCGCAGGGACCTGGTCCAGGTGCACGAGCAGGTGATCAGCTTCTTCCGTGAGGCCTACCCCTCGTGGGAGGAGATGGACGATCGTTACGGCTGGTTCTACCTGGGCCATCACTGCGATCGCTTCGCTCGCACGTCCCGACGCCGGGACTTCTCGGTGCTGCACTGGTTGGGCGAGGGCCCCTACGTCAAGGCCAAGCTGGCTCGGACCGGCTCGCTGCACGCCGTCCTGGAGGACCTCCGCCGCTGTCTGCGGGCGGCCTTGGAAGAGCGCGACCTGCCCCGGATCGTCAGCTACGCCTTGCGCCTGCCGCGCCTGCGTGCCCGGGAGGCGGCGCATGGGCTGCATGAACACGCCGACCGCGGGAACTTCGAGCTGGCGCGCGAGCGGGCGCGTCTGCTGCATCGTGAGGCGTCCCGCCTGCAGGCCTTCCTCCTGCTGGCGTGGCAGGCCGCGGAGGAGGGCAACCCCCAGCAGGCCCGCGAGTTGCTGGCCGAAGCCGGCCGGGTGGTCCTTTTCGACCTGGCCGACGAGGCCGGAACCCTCTTCGTCGCGATGCTGACCGAACTGGCCCGACTGTTGGGAGCCGAGGCGGTCCTGCCCATCCTGGGCAACGGTCGATCGCCCGGCCGCTCGGCCTCCTACGGTCTGCGCCTGGCCCGCTCCGAACGCCTGCCCCGCGAGGCTCGCATCCAGATCCTGGAGCGGTCCACGGAGATGGCCCGTCGGATCGAAGAGGACGACGAGCGCGACCACGCGCTGGCCGGGTTGGCCCGGGAACTGGCGGTCCTGGGCGTGCGCCGGAAGAAGGCGGTCGCCCTCTCTCCTGAACCGCCCGAAGAGCCGGAGGGCTTGGAGGAGGCCTTGAGCCGGTTCCGCGGCTCGGCCGAACCTCTGACGGCCTTCCGCGCCGCCCTGGAGGTGGCCAGCCGCTTCCGCTGGGAGGTCCAGCGCGGCGCCGCCCTGGTCTACCTGGCCCGGGAAGCGATCCAGCGCAGTTCCGAGGCTTGGGTCCCATCGGCCCTGGAGGACCTGGCCGGAGTCGTCGTCCAGATCCGCGCCCCGGAGGAGCGCCAGCGCACCCTGGTGGGCGTCCTGCGGGCTCTGTCGGGGCAGCCCGGCGAATTCGGCTGGCGAGAAGTCCTGGAACGCCTGGGGGCGGTGGCCGAAACCTTGGAAGAATCGGGTCTGAGGGCCCGTGCCCTGGGGTGGCTGGCCCTGGCCCGCCACGAGTCGAGGGATCTTCGGGCAGCGCAGCAGACGCTCAGCATGGCCGCCGCCCTGGCCTTCCAGATTCCGGACCTGGAAGAGCGCGCGCGCGTCCTGTCGGTCCTGGCCGGGTGCGCAGCAGCCGCCGGACAGGGCTCCCGGGCTCGCGATCTGGCCTTCCACGCCTTGGAATCCTGGGAGTCTCCGGCCGAGACCCGGATCGATTCCGAGACCCGCTCTGCCCTGGCCATGGGCGTCGCCGCCGGGGTGACCCGCGAGCGCTCCCTGGAGCTCTTCCAGACCTCGGCCAACGCGGCCCGCGAGCTTCCCGACCTGCGCCTGCGGGCCAACCTCCTGTGCGCGCTGGCCCAAGGGCTGGCGCGTCTGGGTGAGGAATCCTGGGCCCGCAAGCTTCAGGACCAGGCTTTGGGGGCAGCCCGGGCGCTGGAACCCGGGGTTGCCCAGTCCGTCACCCTTTCCGCCCTGGCCATCCAGGAATCGTCCTGGGGGGACGTGGCCCGGGCGGCCCAGGTGACCCGGGAAGCCGAGGAGGCGGCGCGGCAGGAGGAGGTTCCCCGGCTCCGCTGCGAGGCCTTCCTGGCGGTGGCGGCCGCCCGCCGCGTGGCCGCCGACGAGGTCGGTGCCCAGGGGCTGATCGGCGAGGCCCTGGCCGAGCTCGAGCGTCTTCCGGCGCAGGAGCTGGCCGCAGCCCTGGCCTTGCGGCAGGCAGCGGGCCTGGTGCGCAACGGTCAGTTGGCGGACGCCCTGATGGAGCTTCTGCGGCGCGCCCGCAAAGGCCTCAAGGGCCTCTCCCCGCGAGCCCAGGACGAGGGGCTTCTGGCCTTGGGCCAGGCCTGGCTCTCCCTGGACCGCTTCGAAGAGGCTCGAGCCGCCCTGGCTGGACTGGCCGATCACGAGCTGCGCCTCCAGGGCCGGGTCCTCCTGGCGCGCGCCCTGGTGCGGAGTCGCCCGGACGAGGCGCTGGATCTTCTGCGTCGCGTCCCCGTCATGGAAGAGCGCATGCGGGGGGTTCGCGAGTGCACGGTCGAGCTCTCGCGTGAGGTCCTGGCCTCGCGTCGGGAAGAGGTCCTGGATGCACTGGCCGAACTGACGATGCTGGCCGTCGAGGACGAGGCGACCGCCGACGTCCTGGCGGGTCGCTGGGTCAACCTGATCTCCGACCGTCAGGCGGTGATCGACTCGCTGCGCAAGATCGGCTATCCGATGGAGGATCTCGTGGCCGGTCGTCTCACCGACCCCGGCGAAGCCTGAGCGTGGTCCGTCTGGAGACCAGGCGCCTGGTCGTCCGGCATGGCCGGATGGCCGATGTCGCCTCGGTCACCCGTTATGTCCGGGAGAATCGGGAATTCCTGGCTCCGTGGGAGCCGGTGCGCCACGAGGCCTGGTTCACCGAGGACTACTGGCGGATGCGGCTGGCCCAGGATGTGCGTGAGTCCTTCCAGGATCGGTCCCTGCGCCTCTTCCTCTTCCCCCGCCAGTCCCCCGGGGAGGTCGCGGGGGTGGCCAACTTCACCAACGTGATCCGCGGGTCATTCCAGGCCTGCCACCTGGGGTATGCCCTGGCGGCCCGGCATGTGGGCCAGGGCCTGATGACCGAGGCCCTGGGTGCCGCCTTGGAGTTCGTCTTCCGAGAGATGCGCCTGCACCGGGTCATGGCCGCCCACCTGCCCGAAAACGAGCGCAGCGCCGCGGTCCTGAGGCGCCTGGGCTTCCAGCGGGAGGGCCTGGCCCGCGACTACCTGCTGATCGGGGGGCGTTGGCGCGACCATGTGCTCAACAGCAAGCTGGCTCCGGACTGGCGACCGGACCCGGAGGAAGCCTTCCTGGCTTCAAGATGCGCCGACGCCGTCAGTCCAGAACGCCCTTGAGACGCAGGTGATCGGTCAGGACCAGGTGGTCGCGCTTCTTGAGCTCCTCGCGGTCTGCGGTTTCCAGGACTCCCTTCTCGACCAGGACGTCCAGGAGATCCGAGTAGCGAGGGTGGTAGGAGGATCCCATCAGCTCATTCATGTCTGCGCTGGTCAGGATGGACTTGTCGACCAGTGCCGAGATGAGGTGGAAGAGATCTGTCATGCCGTTCTCCAAGCCTGAGGAGTTCCAGGCGCCGCTGGCCCGTCGGGAGGGCCGAGGCGCCCCTGCTCCACTGGAATTTTGTCTCCTCTTCGATCTTCAGTCGAATGGACCTGCGTTCCCTCCACACCCAGGCGCAGCATAGGAACCCTCGGCACCCTGGCGAACCGCACGGGGCGGACGAGGAGGACGTCGTGTCGATGGACTTGGAGGAGCTGGCCCTCAAAGCGGCTGCCAGTGAAGCGCGTCGCCAGGACGCGGTCTTGCGCTACGAGGCCCTGCTGGATCGGACCGATATCCGACTCTTCGCCGAGGAGCTTCAACAGGAGCTTCGCGAGCGCTGCGTCCTCTTTGGCGAGCGCCTGGTCTGCCCGTTCCTCCGCCCCTGCTTCATCACCCGCGAGCAGTTCGACCTGCTGGACCGGGCCGTCGCAGGAGTGGTGGGGGCCATGCTGGCCCTGGTCCCCACCATCCTGGCCTCGCCGGAACTCCAGGCCTTCCTGGGCCTGACCGAGGGGGAGCGCCGGCTTCTGGAGATCGATCCCGGATATTCCGAGATCTCCGTCTCGTCGCGCCTGGACAGCTTCCTCTCAGGCGGATCCTGCCGCTTCGTGGAATACAACGCCGAATGCCCTGCCGGAATCGGGTATGGGGACATCATGCTGAAGACCTTCTTGGACTCCCGCGTGATGCGCTGCTTTCTGAAGGACCATTCCGTGCACGCCCCCTTCTGCTCCGAGCGGCTGCTGCAGGCCCTCCTGGAATCCTATCGCCTGTGGGGGGGGCAGGACGAGCCGGTGTTGGCGGTGATCGACTACGATGGGCTGCCGACCCGCCACGAGTTCGGGATCCTGCAGCGCTTCTTCCAGAGCCGGGGGGTTCGGACCCTGGTGGCGGATCCGCGCAAGCTGGAATACCGGGGCGGTTTCCTGAGACATGAAGGCCAGCCCATCCACCTGGTGTATCGACGCCTCCTGACCAACGAGTACCTGGAGCGGGACCAGGAATGTCGGCCGGTCTTCCAGGCCTACCGGGATCGGCGCGTGTGTCTGGTCAACTCGTTCCGCTCCAAGCTGCTGCACAAGAAGGCCATCTTCGCCCTGCTGACCGATCCCGGCTACCGGCATCTCTTCTCCACCTCCCAGCAGCAGGCCGTCCAGGCTCATGTCCCCTGGACCCGTCGGGTTCAGGACTGCCGCACCACCGGTCCGGAGGACGAGCCGATCGGGCTTCTGGATTTCGTCCGTCGGCACCGCGAGGACATGGTCCTCAAGCCCAACGACCTGTATGGGGGGGAGGGGATCCGGGTCGGCTGGGAGCGCACCGACCAGGAATGGGAGGCGGACATCCAGCAGGCGGTCCTCGGCGACCTCCTGGTCCAGCAGCGCGTCGGGATCGTCCGCGAGTCCTATCCCATCTGGGATGGCCGACAGATGACCAGGCAGGAGTACACCGTGGACATGGACCCCTTCGTCTTCGCAGGACGTGCCGAGGGCATGATGACCCGCCTGGCTTCCTCGTCGCTGTGCAACGTGACGGCGGGGGGCGGCGTCGTCCCCTGCTTCATCCTGGACTGAGGCGATCGGACCCGGGGCCTGCGGCCAGGCCTCCGAGGCCTCAGATCAGCCCGCGTTTCACCGCCAGGACGGCCGCTTCGGTGCGGTCATTCACCTGCAGCTTCTGGAAGATGTTCGAGATGTGGTTGCGCACCGTGTGCTCGGAGATGTTCAGCTCGGCCGCGATCACCTTGTTGGCCTTGCCCCCGGCGACCAGCTTGAGGATCTCGGTTTCGCGCGGGCTCAAGGTGGCGAAGAGGCCGGCCTCGAAACCCTCCTTCTCGGTCATGCTGCTCAGGTTCGAGAACTCGGCCAGCAGGCGGTCCGCCAGGACCGGTTCCAGGAGGTTGCCCTCGTGGTACACCCGCCGGACGGTATCCACCAGTTCGCTGGAGCCGGTGTCCTTGGTCAGGTAGCCGCTGGCGCCCGCCCGGACGGCCTCGACGATCGAGGACAGGTCGCGCGAGATCGTCAGGATGATGATCCTCGCGTTGGCGCAGCAGGTCCGCAACCGTCGGCACACCTCGATGCCATCCATCCCGGGCATGTTGAGGTCCAGGAGGATCACGTCCGGGACCGCGTCGCTGGCCAGCTCCACGGCCTGACGCCCCCCGGAGGCCTCCGCCACCACCTCGATGTCGCTGTGCTTGCGCAGCAGGCTGTGGATGCCTTCGCGGAAGAGGAGGTGGTCGTCGACCACCATCAGGCGGATGTTCTGAGCATGGTCGCGACGTTGGCCTTCGCCCGGCATGATGGTTACTTCCTCTCGCTGCAAATCAAGCGCTGACACCTTCTCGCTCCGTCGGAGCGTTCCTGGCCGTTTCCAGGGATCTGCGGCGGCGCTTTCGAGGGAAGAGCGCACTCTCCCTGGGCCATGAACCCTCCGCCTGCGACAAAGTTCCAGGCCATCTGCCGGCCCCCACCTGGGAAGGAGGGCCCCGGCCGGATGGCCGTCGAATCCAGCGCCGATGAGTCCACGGCCTTGTTGAAAGTCATCCTCTCCCATGCCGGCGCGGATTTCGACGCGCTGGCCTCGATGGTGGCCGCCCGGCGCCTGTACCCCGAAGCCCGGATGTTCTTCACCGGGTCTCCCGAACCCAACGTCCGGGAATTCGTGACCCTGCATCGGCAGCATTTCCCGGTGCACCTGGCCTCGGAGTATCAGGGGGAACCCCTGGAGCTGGTGGTCCTGGTGGATACCCGCGAGCCGTCTCGCCTGGGGCCCTTCCGCTACGCCGTCAGCCAACCCGACGTCCAGGTCCACATCTACGACCACCATCCACCGACTCCAGAAGCCATCGCTGGGGACCTGGAGGAGATCGAGCGTCTGGGTGCCTCGGTCACGGTCTTGTTGAGGAAGCTGCGCGAGCAGGCCCTTCCGGTCGAACCTTTGGAGGCGACCCTGTACCTGCTGGGGCTGTATGAGGAGACGGGCAGCCTGACCTTCCCCGGCACCACTCCGGAGGATGTCCGGATGGTGGCCTGGTTGTTGGAGCAGGGGGGCAACCTGGCCCTTCTGCCTCATTTCGTCCAGCACTCGCTGAGTCCCGAGCAACGGGCCTTGATGGCCGACCTGCTCAGCAACGCCCGCATGGTGCCTGTGCACGGTTTCCAGATCCTGCTGGTGGGAGCCGAGACTCCCGAATACGTCGAGGAGCTGGCCGTCCTGAGCCACCGCCTGATGGACCTGGAGCGGCCCGACGTGCTCTTCGCCGCCGTCCGGATGGGGCAGCGCACCTACGTGGTCGGGCGCAGCGCGCCCCATACCGCGGATGTCGGGCGGATCATGGGAGAACTCGGCGGGGGAGGACACCCCACCGCGGCCTCCGCCAGCCTGCGCGACCGGGACCCATGGGAGGTGCTGGACGAGCTCTTGTGGATCGTGGAGGCCCGGCTTCCCCGCCGGCTGGTCGCTCGGGATCTGATGAGCAGCCCCGTGGAGTGCCTGGACGCGGATGGGCGGGTGACCGTGCAGGAAGCGGGGGAGTTCCTCCAGCGGATCGGTCACTCGGCCGTGTGCGTCCGCGAAGGGGGGGAACTGGTCGGGATGATCGCCCGCAGCGACGTGGACAAGGCCCTGTATCACGGACTGGGCCACGCGCCCGTCCAGGCCTACATGATCCGGGACGTGGTCCGGGTCGGGCTGGACGACCCCCTGCCGGAGATCCAGCGCGTCCTGGTCGAGAACGACATCGGCCGGGTTCCGGTGACCGACGGCCCGCGCCTGGTCGGCATCGTCAGCCGGACCGACATCCTTCGGGCACTGCACGGTTTCGTGGTCATGCCTGCGGTTCGCCCCGACCCCACGCCTCCGCAGTTGCTGCGCTTGGAGCCCAGGTTGCTGTCGTTGCTGCGGCGCTGCGGCCAGATCGGTGAAGAGGTGGGGTTCGGGGTCTACGCCGTGGGTGGTTTCGTGCGCGACCTGCTGCTGGAGGTCCCCAACCTGGACGTGGACCTGGTGGTGGAGGGCAACGCGATCGAGTATGCCGAACACCTGGCCCGCGTCCTGGACGGGCGCTGCAGCGCGCACGAGAAGTTCGGCACCGCGGTGGTGACCCTCCCGGACGGGCGCAAACTGGACGTGGCCACGGCGCGAACCGAGATGTACACCCGTCCGGCGGCCCTGCCGGTGGTGCGGGGCAGCACCCTCAAGCAGGACCTCTATCGGCGGGACTTCAGTGTCAACGCCATGGCCTTGCGATTGCACCCGGACCACTTCGGTCGGCTGGTGGACTTCTTCGGCGCGCAGCGGGACCTGCAGTCGGGCGTCATCCGGGTCCTGCACAACCTGTCGTTCATCGACGATCCCACCCGCATCTTCCGGGCCATCCGTTTCGAGCAGCGCTTCGGCTTCCGCATGGAGCCCAACACCGAGCACCTCCTGCGCGGTGCGGTGGGGCTGGAGGTCTTGTCCCTGGTCAGCCCGGAGCGGGTCCGGGACGAGTTGATGCTGATCCTCTCCGAGTCCCGCCCGATCCCGGCCATCCTGCGGATGGACCGCCTGAAGGTCCTCCGTTTGCTGCACCCGGGTCTGCAACTGGACGGCCGGGACCGTCGGATCCTGGAGGAGATCGAGGAGTTGCTCTCGGAGTTCGGCGGATTGGTTCGAAGCGGGGCCATCCGCCCCTGGCTGGTCTACCTCAACGCCCTGTTGGGTCGCCTGGAGCTCGAGGATGCCGAGCATGTGGTGCGGCGCTATCGTTTTCGGACTTCGGACTGCAAGAGGCTTCTGTTGGACCGGACCCGATCCAGTCGCCGGCTCCGCGACCTGGCCCGTTCCAGGGCTTCCGACAGCGAGATCTGGCGGGCGCTGGCCGGGATGCCCCTGGAGGCCTGTCTGTACCTGGCGGCGCGCTCTCGTTCCGAGCGTGTCCGCGGCAACGTCGGGCGCTTCCTCCGGTCCCTGCGCTTCGTCGAAGCGCCGCTCTCGGGCGAGGACCTGCGTGGCATGGGGTATCCGCCGGGGCCCCTCTACCGTGAGATCCTGGACTGGTTGCGCGACGAGAGGCTGGACGGACGGATCATGACCCCTGGGGCGGCCCGCGAGGCGGTGCGGGCCCGCTGGCCGCTGCCCACCTCCCTGGCTTGAGGCTGGCCGGCCGGCTGCGTTATCCCTCCGCACGAGGCAGGCTCTGGGCCACGGGCCCGACCCGCGCGGCGGAGGACTCCTGGAATCCGGTGTGGAAGCCCGCGTCCCCATGCTCACCACCCTCGTCTGGTTCCTGTTGCTCTTCCTGTCCATCCTGGTGGCCTTCTCGGTGCACGAGTATGCCCACGGGCGCGTGGCCTACTGGCTGGGGGATCCCACCCCCAAGTATGAGGGGCGCCTGACTCTCAATCCCCTGATTCACCTGGATCTGGTCGGCGCGGTGGTGCTCTTCTTCAGCCTGGCCACCACCGGCGGGCGCGTCGTGGTGGGCTGGGGCAAGCCCGTCCAGTTCAACTCGGACGCCCTGCGCGACCCCATCCGGGACGGCGCC
>Ga0334896_1002187_pt1 | contig 14183 bp, 12 predicted proteins | sample GraSluR3_MG_8_FD_207734 | JGI IMG/M metagenome (GOLD analysis project Ga0334896, IMG submission 207734) | Sludge microbial communities from methane-producing bioreactor in Wageningen University, Netherlands - Granular Sludge_27_06-R3 | ecosystem: Engineered > Bioreactor > Anaerobic >... | reverse complement strand
GATTTTCATTGATGGTCAAGAGCTGGAGCTTGATGTGGCACCAAGGATATCAGGTGGAAGGACCCTGGTTCCAATGCGGGCCATATTCGAGGAATTTGGACTCACGGTTAATTGGAATGAGGAGGATAGAACTGTAACCGGTGAGGGAGTGGGACTGATAGTGAAATTTGGAATCGACAGCAATCAGGCAACGGTCAACGGCTTGGTCCATACCCTGGATACTCCTGCAATGATAGTTGACGGACGGACAATGGTTCCCTTGAGATTCCTATCCGAAGTCCTGGGCTACAATGTTGTTTGGGTAGGTGATTCACAGATGATCCTTCTCAGCAAGGAGCCTATAATCGAGTGGAGATACGGTGGATTTGAGGCAGCCAAGCCCTACAGGGAGTATGAGTACATGTACTACAATGGAGAGGTAACATCTGAGTTTAGATATACAGGGACCTTCAAGGATGTCCAGCATATTGACCTCTATGATAAGAACGGAAGAATAATTCCAAATGTTCCGGACTTCAAGGTAAATGAATACTCATACCTATGGTCCAACAAATCACCCTTTGAGGGCAAAACCTGGTGGATTCACAGGGATCAGCTGGAAAAGACAAGAAGCATCAGTGTAATAAGTGAAAGCGAAGGCATGGAGCAGATCAGTATGGTTCAGCTGGAGGCATATGAGACTGTTGGAGGATATGTTCGGATTACTGTTAGGGAGCACTTATTTGACCTACAGCTGTGGAAAGACCTGATTGGATCACCTGATTCCAAATATGCTTCTGCAATAAATCCTGAGCTGTTTGATGAGACTGAAATACCAGCCTATGATACCATATTGAGGGTTACTGTTGGAGAAGGTCTGGAAGGGTATATCCCCCTTAAGGGTCTTAAAGGAACCATAGTGGAACCTGACAGGGAAAGCATCTACACTTACCTCGAAAAGGATCCCACAACCTTGTTCAACTGGGATAGAATGACCTGGAACAGACTTGATAGGGAGCTTCCATGGGTAGGAATGACGTCAGATATGCTACTAGTGAAGCTGAAGGAATCTCCTGACCAGACAGCCAAGATAACAACAGAATTTTCAGTTCTTGAGCTATGGGTATATCAGCATGAATATGGAGATGTAATCTACTACTTTGATGACGGAGTATTGGTGAACATGTGGTAAAGAAAAATGATCCCTGGATTTATCCAGGGATCATTTTTAAGGAACTTAACCCTAAAGATCAAAGCCCACTGAATACCTTTCATTGGAATTTGAACAATTGACCTCTGTTTCAAAAAAATCAGTTAGGTTCTCTTTTGTAAGCAGGTCCTTTGTGTACCCCTTTGAGTGGATTTCGCCCCTCCTCATCAATAGTGCATGAGAGAAAACCGGTAGGATCTCCTCGGTCTGGTGGGTAACATAAATTAGGGTAGGAGCATTTTCGCTCCTTGCCAAACCATCGATTGTTGCAAGCACCTTTTCCCTTGAGAATATATCCAGTCCCGAGCATGGTTCATCAAGTATAAGCAGACTAGGCTTAGCCATCAGGCCTCTTGCAATGAGAATTCTCTGCTTCTCTCCCTGTGACAGGGTGTTGTATATCCTGTCTGCCAAATGTCTGCAATCAAGAAGATGCAACAGTTCCATTGCGTACTCCACATCTTCGACTATGGGATCCTCAAACAGACCGATTGATGCGTACCTGCCACTTACAACTATCTCCAATGCAGTTTCATTTCCGTATAGCTTTTCAGCAAGGGCAGTACTCACCCAGCCAATTGACTTTCTAAGCTCTCTCAGGTCATATCCGCCAAAAGTCTTTCCCAGCACTGAGACAGCACCTTCTGAAGGGAAAATATATCCGTTGATCATATTCAGAAGGGTAGTCTTTCCTGAGCCGTTAAGACCAAGTATAGCCCAGTTCTCACCTTCCTTGACTGTCCAGTCTATATTTTTCAATATGTATTTTGAATTCCTTGAAATTGAGACGCCCCTTACCTTGATTACCATATCGTGACTTCCTTTCTGATTAAGACTTTTGAAGATTATATCACTAATGATCATTTTATTGAACCATAGAAGCGCTTTTAATAGCAAGAGTTTTACTCCTGTAAGTTAATGATAATAAAAAGATCGAAATAAGTGTTAATGAATTAACAAAATAAAGAATAATGGGATGTCTATAATAAATCAAACCCAAAATTCATTAGATGTAAAAGAGCGGCGTATATGGACTTCTTTTAAGTGTTGCGATTTAAACATTTGTCATCAATTGAAGCCAAAGTTCAGAAAATACTTGGATTGGAGGACAATTGCGACTAATGAGAAAACATATATAAATTTACATAATACTATTTTATTTTGGGTAAAAATTTGCTATAGTAGTCATAGTTGCTATGTTAAATAAATAACAAAGGAGTGAGAAGATGAAAACAAGGACACTAAGCCAGGACCTTTACACCCAGCTTGAGGAATACATTGCATCAACAGAGGCAAATGATGCAGCGTTGATTGAGGTCCTGCACGAAGCGCAGCATCTTTTCGGCTATTTACCCATGGAGGTCCAGTTGTTCATAGGTGAAAAGCTGAATATTCCAGCATCCAAGGTCTTTGGAGTAGTAAGCTTCTACTCATACTTTACTACGGAGCCCAAGGGAAAGTACATAATCAATATTTGTACTGGAACCGCCTGCTTTGTCAGGAATGCCAATGCAATTGTCAAGGAGTTTGAGAAGACCCTGAACATCAAGACAGGTGAGACAACTGGGAATGGAATGTATACTATTGATTGTCTGAGATGTGTTGGAGCCTGTGGTCTGGCCCCTGTGGTGATGGTAAATGAGGATGTGTATGGAAAGGTAACTGTTGAAGATGTGCAAAAGATAATTGCCAAGTATACCGAATAGGAGGTGAGATTTATGGATAGGATAGAAAATTTGGACTGCCTACTGAATAAGCAGAAGGAACTTGAGCATACAATGGATATCAGAAAGGCCAATCATGACAACACGGAATACCGTGAGCTTCTTATCTGCGGTGGAACTGGATGTGTTTCTTCCCAAAGCTTGAAGCTCCTTGAGAACCTCAACGAGGAAATAAGAAACCACGGACTTGAAAATTCAGCAAGGGCATCAATTACAGGGTGCTTCGGATTCTGTGAGAAGGGACCTATTGTAAAGGTGTTCCCGGAGGATGTGTTCTATGTAGGTGTTCAGCCTGAGGATGCGTCCAACATAGTAAACACACATCTTGTTCAGGGAAGAAGGGTGGAAAGACTGCTATATGAAGAACCAACCCTTAAGAAGAAGGTCCAGACCCAGCATGAGATGGAGTTCTACAAGAAGCAGGAAAGGATTGCCTTGAGAAATTGCGGTCTCATCAACCCTGAGCTAATTGAGGAGTACATTGCAAACAGAGGATATGAGGCTCTTGGAAGATGTCTTCTTGAGATGAGTCCAAAGGATGTTATACATATCATAAAGACAGCTGGCCTCAGAGGAAGAGGAGGCGGAGGATTTCCAACAGGGCTAAAATGGGAATATGCATCCAAGCAGAAATCAGATGTAAAATATGTGGTTTGCAATGCTGATGAGGGTGATCCGGGAGCCTTTATGGACAGGTCTATACTTGAGGGAGATCCTCACAGCGTAATTGAAGCCATGATAATAAACGGCTATGCAATAGGTGCAAACAAGGGATTTGTGTATATACGTGCGGAATATCCCCTTGCTATAAAAAGGTTAAAGAATGCCCTCAGGCAGGCAAGAACTGCAGGACTTCTTGGACAGGATATAATGAATTCCGGATTCAGCTTTGACATTGACATAAAGTATGGTGCTGGAGCATTTGTATGCGGTGAGGAAACCGCACTTATACACTCGATCGAGGGGGGGCGTGGCGAGCCAACAACCAAGCCTCCATTCCCTGCAGAAAGTGGCTTGTGGGGTAAACCAACCTCTGTGAACAATGTGGAAACCTTCTCAAATGTACCTGCCATCATTATTAACGGGGCTTCATGGTACAACAAGTTCGGTAGCCATACATCAAAGGGCACAAAGGTTTTTGCCCTGGCTGGAAAGATAAATAACGTAGGTCTTGTTGAGGTTCCAATGGGGATTACATTGAGGGAAATAATCTACGATATAGGCGGCGGTATCAAGGATGGGAAGAAGCTGAAGGCAGTACAGACAGGAGGACCCTCTGGTGGATGTATAACAGCTGACCAGCTTGATGTTGAGATCGACTATGAATCCCTCTATTCTATCGGTTCCATGATGGGATCTGGAGGTATGATTGTAATTGATGAGGATAACTGTATCGTTGATATTGCAAAGTTCTATCTTGAATTCACTGTTGAGGAATCATGTGGAAAATGCACCCCTTGCAGAGTCGGGAATAAGAGGCTCTACGAGATGCTAACAAAGATCACAGAAGGTAAGGGAACAGAAGAGGATCTGGAGACCATGAGGAACCTGGCTGAAACCATTAAGCTTACCTCTCTTTGCGGACTTGGTCAAACTGCTCCAAATCCAGTGCTTTCAACCATGAAGTACTTCCATGAGGAGTATCTTGCCCATGTGAGGGATAAGAAATGTCCTGCTGGAGTATGTCAGGCACTTCTCAAGTATCACATAAGTGAGGACAAGTGTATAGGATGTACAAAATGTGCCAGGGTATGCCCTGTATCGTGTATAAGCGGGAAGGTAAAGGAAGTCCATATTATAGATCAGGATATTTGCATTAAATGCGGAGCTTGCTTTGAGGCTTGCCCGGTTAATGCAATTTCGAAAGGATAGGGGTGATGGGTATGATTAGTGTAAACATAAACGGAAAGATGGTACAGGTTCCTGAGGGAACCACGATTTTGGAGGCTGCAAAGCTGGTAAATGTCAAGATACCTACCCTGTGTCACCTGGACCTTCACGATATAAAGATGGTCAACAAGGCTGCAAGCTGCAGGGTGTGCGTTGTAGAGGTTGAGGGGAGAAAAACATTGGCGCCAGCATGTGCGAATCCTGTATTTGAGGGAATGGTTGTAAAGACCGACACCAAGAAGTCTGTCAAGGCAAGGAGAACAGTAGTGGAGCTTCTTCTTTCAGACCATCCCAAAGATTGCCTGGTTTGTGAAAAGAATCTCGAATGCGAGCTTCAGGCTCTGGCTGCGGAAATGGGACTTAGACATATGAAATATGAAGGTGAACTGTCTGAATTTCCAAAGGATGACAGTAGCTTCTCAATTGTTAGGGATATGACCAAGTGTATCATGTGCAGAAGATGTGAAACCATGTGCAACGAGGTTCAGACGGTCCATGTCCTTTCCGGTTTGGGCAGAGGATTTGATACTGTTGTTGGAACTGCATTTAATCTACCTATGTTCGAAACCACCTGCACATTCTGCGGACAGTGTCTTGCAGTCTGTCCAACTGCTGCCCTTGCAGAGGTCAACAATGTGCCAAAGGTTTGGGATGCAATAAACGACGAGAAAAAATATGTTGTGGTCCAGACTGCACCTGCTGTCAGGGTTGCCCTGGGGGAGGAATTTGGAATGGAGCCAGGAACCGTTGTTACGGGTAAAATGGTGGCTGCCCTTAGAAGCATAGGCTTTGACAAGGTGTTCGACACGGACTTTGCTGCGGACCTTACAATAATGGAGGAGGCATCGGAGTTTGTTCACAGGCTGAAGCACGGAGGTAAGCTTCCAATCCTTACAAGCTGTTGTCCAGGCTGGGTCAAGTTTTTCGAGCACCAGTTCAGTGACATGCTTGACATACCTTCAAGCTGCAAATCGCCTCACGAGATGTTTGGCTCCGTTGCAAAGACATATCTTGCGGAAAAGCTTGGGGTGAAGCCCGAGAATATGACAGTGGTTTCTGTCATGCCATGCGTTGCCAAAAAGTACGAAGCTGCAAGACCTGAGCTGGGTCACGGTGGAACAAAGGATGTGGATATTGTAATAACCACAAGGGAGCTGGCAAGGATGATAAATGAAGCTGGAATAAGCTTTAATCATCTTGAGGACGAGGAGTTTGACAATCCTTTAGGGGAGTCAACAGGTGCTTCAGTAATATTCGGGGCGACAGGTGGTGTAATAGAAGCCGCCCTCAGGACAGCCTATGAATGGCTCACTGAGGAGACTCTTGAAAATGTTGAATTTGAAGCGCTGAGAGGAATTGAGGGAACTAAGGAGGCAACAATAAATATAAATGGTGAGGATATTAATATAGCAGTAACCCATGGCCTTGGAAATGCCAGAAATCTACTGGAAAGAATAAGAAGAGGTGAAGCTCAGTACCATGCAATAGAAATAATGGCATGTCCAGGAGGCTGCATTGGAGGGGGAGGTCAGCCTTATCATCACGGTGACCTAGAGATACTTGAAAAAAGGATAGCAGGTATCTATTCCGAGGACAGGGCAAAGACAATCAGGAAGTCCCACGAAAATCCAATGATCAAAAAGATCTATGAGGAATACCTGGGTGAGCCCTACGGAGAGAAGGCCCATGAGCTGCTCCATACCTATTATGTTCCTAGAATCAAGATGTAGAAATTGAAGAAGGCTGCTGCCATTAACTTGGCTGCAGCCTTTTCTAATCATTTATTGAAGACTCGGGGATACCATCACCTTCTACAATTATCCCGCCTGAGCTTTTTGCAATTGCATTTGCATAAGCCTTGTCAGGAAAATCTCTTACATATTTGCCATCCACGTATAGCCTAAAGGGGAAGTATCCGGTCTTTTCACCAAGCTCCTGATAGTGTAGAGGAAGAAGCCGTGTCTGTTCATAAGCTTCAAGATAAGAGCTGTTTCCTGAAGGTAAAAGTGTATCAAATGGCAGCGTCTCAATTGTAAGTGACGGCTTTAGTGACAACGCCACATGGTAGGAGGTTGAATAACCGCTGCCGCTACCCGTATCAGGGAGTAGCCTGTACCCAGTCACTTCCCTTGTCCTTTGTGCAAGTTCAAGGGCTTTGTCTCTGTACTGGTCAGGGTACCATCTATATTCGTAATAGACAACATTCCCTCTGGAATGGTAGGAGGCGTAGCTTCTAAAATCAAAGCTTTCCATGTAATTCATAAGAGCCTGTGTCTCAGGCTCGCTGCCTGCATGGCTTCCGGGATAGTACTCACCGTCAGGTTGGATGGAGTAGAAGTCTCCAGGATACTTCTGCCATTTATCGGTAAGCTCAATCATACCATCCTCAAGATAGAAATCCGGAAAGTTCTTGTTCAGGTCAACTCCATAGACGTTTGCCTTCCACTGGGAATAATCATTGTCATCAATGGCGAAAAGAATGCTCTTTACAGATTCTGTGAAAACTGAATCAGAGCCAAACTTTGACAGGTCATGACCGTCGGGATTTACAAGTGGAATAAAATGAAAAACCGACTTTGAAAGAATATCCCTTAAACTGAAATCCTTAATGTGTGAATCCCTGTAATAGTCAGCGGCGTAATCTTCAACTTGCTTGAGCAGGATTGCGGGATTGACTGTTTCCCTTCCATGGATTCCAGCCTCGATCAGATAGTGCATTCGGAAGGTCTTATAGTCATCCCTTGTTCTTGCATCCTTTATACCCTCTGTCATGACCAGTGAGTATATTTCCTTTCCATCATGTGAATATCCAATAGTCTCGTAGGAAATTATTTCTGGGTATCGGACAGCAAGCTCTCTCGCAATCTTGGAATAGTCTTCTGATGAATACTGTGACCCTGATTGAAGTCTAAGCAAAGGGTTTTCCAGATAATCATCAACTTGTGCAACCCTATCCTCTACTTCATCCATTACAACAGGAGCATCCTGGCTTTTATCCAGCTTGGATTCAATGGCTGAATCTGAAAATGCAGGGGACAAGGCCACAGCAAATATAGCCGTGTAAGCAATAATTTTTTGTATCATGGGCCTGCCTCCCTTCGAGGATTTGATTTCATTGGTAAGCGTTTTAAGGATTATACCCAGAATGGACCCGGTACAATCGTACATACAAGCTATTACGTTAAAGTGGAGACTTATAGGGGTACATATATTAACAACAGGATGAATATCGTTAAGTTTAAATTAAATGAGAGGGAGGGAAGAGCATGAAGAAGATTCTCGTAACCACGGATGGATCGAAATATTCCCAGAAAGCACTTTTCAAGGCCAAGCAGATGGCAACGGACATGGGCTGTGAAGTAACGATTCTTTCTGTAGTGAACCTGTGGGATAATGTATATTCCCATAATATGGACATAAAGGCGGAGCTTGGCAAATCTGAAATGGATAGGACGCAGGACATACTAAAGGAGGCTGAGGAAATATTTAAGGGCTTTGAAGGGGAGTGGAAGACCGTATACAAGGTTGGAGATGTCGTGGATGTGATTGTGAAGTTTGCTGAAGAAGGAAACTACGACCTTGTCATAATGGGCAGCAGAGGTCTGGGAGCCTTTTCAAGAACTCTTCTTGGAAGTGTTTCGGACAAGGTGATCCACCATATTAACACATCTGTCATGATTGTGAAGTAGAGTAAACGCCGAAAGTCTCTCGCTTGAGAGACTTTTTTGTTGAATAGATTCAACAATTTTTCAAAAATAATTTGATACTGAATATTTATATGGTACAATAAAGGGCAGGGGAATTGTACCTAATATTTTTTATAAGGAGCGGTAAAAGTGATTATTGAACATTTGTTGGAAATGATAGTACCATACATAACCGGCTCACTGGAATTGATAGGAGTTGCAATCATATCCATAGCAGCGGTTAGGGGAGTATTTCAGTTTTTCGAAAATGGATTTAACTTTCGTGGTGATGATGTAGCAATTGACTTCGCAAAGGCCATGACTCTAAGTCTTGAATTCAAACTGGCAGCGGAGATAATCAAGACTGTTGTCATCAGGACAATTGATGAGTTTATTATCCTGGCATCAGTTGCAATACTAAGGGTAGTTCTTTCGTTTGTACTTCACTGGGAGCTTAAGAGTGGAGCTAAGAATGTTGATACCTACTGCGAAGATCCGGATGAGCTGGCAACTGATCCAAATCAGAACGTTCAAAAAATTAGATAGAAAATTTAAGGAAGTAATATGTTGGTTTAAAGCAATCGATATATTACTTTTTTGTAATTATTGTGCATTTTCAGAATTATCCTATATAATATAGTTAAGAAATTTAAAAACAGGAGTGATTAAATGAAAAAGCTATTAACCGGAAACGAAGCAATTGCAAGAGGAGCTTACGAAGCCGGCTGTCATGTAGCCACAGCGTATCCAGGGACGCCTTCGACTGAGATCTTGGAAAACGTTTCCACATATCAGGAGATCTATTCAGAATGGTCAACAAATGAGAAGGTTGCAATGGAAGTAGCTGCAGGTGCATCAATTGCAGGTGCAAGATCCATGGTTGCCATGAAGCACGTTGGACTCAACGTTGCGGCGGATCCACTTTATACAATAGCCTATGAAGGGGTTAACGGTGGTCTTGTTGTTATAACCGCCGATGAACCTGGCATGCACAGCTCACAGAACGAGCAGGATAACAGACTGACTGCACCCCATGCAAAAGTGGCATTGATGGAACCATCAGACAGCCAGGAGTGCAAGGACTATATCAAGAAGGCCTTTGAAATCTCAGAGGAATACGACACACCGGTTCTTTTCAAGGTGACTACAAGAATATGTCACAGTAAAAGTGCCGTTGAGCTTGAGGACAGAGTAGAGGTACCCATAAGAGAATACGTGAAGGACCCCAAGAAGTACATAATGGTGCCTGCCCACTCAAAAATCAAACACATACAGATGGAGGAGGAGAGAATTCCAAGACTGCAGGATTTCTCAAATACCACTGAGCTGAACAGGATTGAATGGAATGACAGAAAAATTGGAATAATTACATCTGGAGCAAGCTATGTGCATGCAAAGGAGGTTTTTGGCGACACTGTTTCATATCTTAAGGTAGGATTCAGCTGGCCGCTTCCCGACGAAAAATTCAGGGAGTTTTCAGCAGGTGTTGAAAAGATCTATGTAATCGAAGAGAACGAGCCCTACATGGAGAAGCACATCAAGGCGATGGGCATTGAGTGTACAGGCAAGGAAATCTTCTCTGTATGTGGGGAAATAAATCCACAGATAATAAGGGAAGCGATTCTTGGTGAAAAGCCTGAACAAGGCTACAGCCTGGATGTAGTCGCTCCCACTAGACCACCTGCACTTTGCGCAGGCTGTCCACATAGAGGTATATTCTATGAAATGTCTAAAAACAAGAATAAGATTAACGTGACCTCAGACATTGGCTGCTACACTCTTGGAGCAATGGAGCCACTCAATGTAGGTGATACATGCATATGCATGGGAGCGGGAATCAGTGCAGGTATAGGATTTGACAAGGTCAACAAGATGGCAGGAAGGGATAAGAAGGTGTTTGGAGTAGTTGGAGATTCAACCTTCTTCCATTCAGGTATGACTGGACTTGTGAATGCTGTGTACAATAAGAGCAATATGGTGACTGTAATACTTGATAACAGAATTACAGCCATGACAGGACATCAGGAAAATCCTGGAACAGGAAAATCAATTTCTGGAGTGGAATCTCCACAGGTGGACCTGGTGGCACTTGTTAGGGCCATAGGGATAAAGGAAGAGAACCTGAGAGTTATCGACCCATACGACATGGATGCCAACAAGGAGGCTGTTAAAGCTGGAATAGCAGCTGAAGAGCCATTTGTGATAATTACCAAGCAGCCTTGTGCCCTGCTTAAGGATGTTATGAAAAGAAGAGCAAACCTATATTCCCAGGTGGATCAGGAAAAATGCAGAAAATGCAAGACTTGTCTGAAGATAGGCTGTCCGGCAATATCAATGAAGGACAACGTGGTTTCAATTGATACGACCATGTGCAACGGTTGTGAGGTATGCGTGCAGGTATGTCCGTTCGATGCGATTGAATCATTTGGGGAAGAGGTGAAATAGATGACTAAGAGCTTATTGTTGGTAGGAGTTGGAGGACAGGGTACAATCCTTGTTTCAAAGATATTGTCCGAAGGTCTTCTGGAGGAAGGCTACGACGTTAAGATGGCTGAAATTCACGGGATGTCTCAGCGTGGAGGAAGTGTAACCACCCAGATAAGATTTGGGGATAAGGTCTATTCACCCACAGTAAACAAGGGGGATGCAGATGTTCTTGTATCCTTTGAGAAGATTGAGGCGCTGAGATACATTCCCATGCTGAAGAAAAACGGTACGCTGATCATTAATGAAGAGGAAATCTGGCCTCTAACGGTATTGGCTGGCCTTGAAGAATATCCTGAAGGTGTAATGGAAGAACTTAAGAAGAAGCTGGACAGTATTGTATCTGTTGATGCCAGAAGGATTGCTGAAGAAATCGGTGAGCCAAGATCCGCAAACATTGTTATGCTTGGATTGATGGTAAAGGCACTTGGGATAGACAAGATTGACTGGGTAAGCAAAATCAAGAAATTCCTCCCAGAAAGATTCCATGAAGCGAATATAAAAGCATTTGAAAGAGGTCTAAGCCTCTAGCAAAAAGAAGTGCCACTTTATGTGGCGCTTTTTTATATGTTGGGAGCGTGTCCAGCGAAGCTGGATACTTACATGTCGGTGAAAGTCCGACCTGCGTAATCGCCAAGGAGCGCAGTAGATATATGACCATGTATCGGTGAGAATCGATGCGTGAAGCGTCATGAAAATGGGCACATTGTGGCTCTATCGACCATGCAGACCGTAACATAAAGTGAATTCTGCAGCACTGTTAAAAAACCGTAAAGTCGGACAAAGGAACTGACGAGCTACTTCCTATTTAGCGAAGTCCATAGAAATCAAAGAAGAACTTGGAGCCTTTGATGAAGAAGTTCCCGGTGTATGGGAAACGGTATGTATGGAAAGTAAGTGTCCGGAACTGGAGAGAGCCTAACTCACACCGAAAGGTAAAGAAGAGGACTATAAGCGAATGCGAAAGGAAATCCTGTGAGAAGGCAGTCGGAGGGGAGCATAGTACCGATGATGATGAAGACAACAAAACTTCATTTAGGAAAGGGTCCCTACTTAGTTCAAGCTTTTGAAGGAGGTAAGAGCGAGTGAATGCTGAAAAGCTAACAACACCTAAAGACAAAGTTCGAAAACTTCAGAGGAAGCTATACCAATCAGCCAAGAGAAATAAGGCGAGAAAATTTCACGCATTGTATGACAAACTTTATCGTGAGGATATTCTATATGAAGCATGGAAACGTGTGAAAACCAACGGTGGAAGTGCAGGAATAGATGAACAGACGATAGAAGAAATCGAAAATCATGGAGTGGAAAGAATAATTGGGGAAATTCAGGAAGACCTGAAAGGAAATAGTTATAATCCACCACCGGTTAGGCGAGTGTACATACCTAAAGCAGACGGCAATAAAAGGCCATTGGGAATCCCAACGGTGAAAGACCGAATCGTACAATCAGTAATGAAATTGGTGATTGAACCGATCTTTGAAGCAGACTTCAAAGACTGTTCCTATGGATTCAGACCCAAGAGAAATCAGCATCAAGCCTTGGAAGTGATACGCAAAACGTGTAACAATCGGGGGAATTATGTGTTGGATGGAGATATCAAAGGATATTTCAATAACATCAATCATGAGAAACTGATGATGCTGGTTGAAAGGCGAATCAACGACCGAAGAATCAACAAAATGATACGGAAGTGGTTGAGAGCGGGAATCATGGAGAATGGAAACTACGAAGAAAGTACCATCGGCAGTCCACAAGGCGGTGTCTTTTCGCCTCTTCTTGCGAATCTGTACCTGGACTATCTGGATACCATATGGGAACGCCATTATGGTCATCTGGGAAAGTTGGTAAGGTATGCAGATGATTTTGTGATCGTTTGCAAGAACTACAAAGATGTGTCGAACAGCTTCAGGGCAGTTAAGTTAATTATGAGTCGGTTGGAACTGGAACTGAACATGGAGAAAACGAGAATCGTGAACCTGTGGTCAGGAAAGGACGGATTTGTGTTTCTTGGCATGGAAGTAAGAAAAGTCAAGATGCGTAAGCTTAATGGAACAGAATATTATGCCACTGACATGTGGGTGTGTAAAATGAAACAGAAAGTCATAAAAGAGGTTGTGAAAGAGACCTTAAAGGATGCAACACTATATCAGGACCTAGAGGAAATGATAAAGAGACTGAATCTGAAGATTGTTGGATGGCGAGGCTATTATCATATATCGAACAACCGGGTACTATTAAAGCTGGATAGATATATACTGATGAGACTTGTGTATTGGTACAATCGAAAGAAGCAAAAGTCCAAACGGTACCATTATGGGGAACACGTGGACTTGTTCAGGAATCTTGGTCTTAAGCGTATTTCATTCGCATCGTAACGCTGATGGTAGAAGAACTTCGGAAAGCCGTATGAGGGAGAACCTCACGTACGGTTTGATGAGGAGGTTCTGGCAGAGGCATAGCCAAAGCCAGAACTTTACTCTACAATTTCTATCCTTTTTATAGCGAATATGTAAGATAGTCAATCAAGCCCGTTAAAACAGCCATCGAGAATATAAACCTTATGAACATTGTCAAGCGTCCTTTTTTCCATCGAAGATAGAATGCAAACAATGCTATCATTAATGGATACAGTGTAAATAACTTTTCAAGTGAAGTTTCCGAGGATGCCATTGAAAAGTTTAAGAGCGCCAGTAGTACCGCCATTGTAAGACTGAAGGAGCATGTTAAACATTTGCTCATGTGTTCACTGCTTTTGTAGAGATGAAGCTGTGTGAAAAACACCAGAATTACAACTAGAAAATTCATAATCATAGTAGTGATGCCATTCAAGTCAGCACCTCCTTTAGTTCAATTATACCAATTCACATATATATGTAAACCCTAAAATGATAATATGTTAACAAACATTGACAAAAGATTTTATTCCTAGTATAATTGTAAACTGTACCCAGGCAGGGTATAACACAAAAAGGAGGAGTTTTATATGAATGAATTGAATAATTATTACATAAAAACTAATAGAACTTTCACTACAATTAGAAAATTTGCTTGGATTTTTACTTTTCTTGTGGCAATCGGTGGTCTGTGGGAGCCTAGATTAGGTGTCCTTGTTGTGGGGATCATGGCAGGTCTATTGGGGACATCATTTTTTTCAGGAAGACACTGGTGCGGAAATTTCTGTCCACATGGAAGTCTTTTTGATAATAT
>Ga0334896_1002182_pt1 | contig 14207 bp, 15 predicted proteins | sample GraSluR3_MG_8_FD_207734 | JGI IMG/M metagenome (GOLD analysis project Ga0334896, IMG submission 207734) | Sludge microbial communities from methane-producing bioreactor in Wageningen University, Netherlands - Granular Sludge_27_06-R3 | ecosystem: Engineered > Bioreactor > Anaerobic >... | reverse complement strand
TGCATTTGTGGCATCCCAGTTTCTGGCCTACTTCAACTGGAGCAATCTGGGAATAGTACTTTCAGTGAAGGGCGCTGAGACCCTTAAGGCCGCCGGGCTCACAGGAATCGGACTTATAGTAGGATTTATTGGAATTTCTGCTCTTATAAACATATTCGTTGGAAGTGCATCTGCCAAATGGGCAATCATGGCACCAATATTTGTTCCAATGTTCATGCTTCTTGATTTTGACCCAGCCCTTTCACAGATGGCATACAGAATCGGAGATTCAATAACAAACCCATTGACACCGCTCCTGCCCTACTTCCCAATCCTTCTTGCATTTGCCAGGAAGTATGACAAGAACGTAGGAATGGGTACAATGATTTCAAACATGTTGCCATATTCAATAGTCTTCTTTGTTATGTGGACAGTTCTTTTGATAATATTCATGGTTTTCAACATTCCACTTGGACCAGGTGGAGGGATCTACTACACAATCCCATAGAATAATAAAACCGTACCTTCCAGCTGATGAAGGTACGGTTTTATTAAAGCTTGTCTACTTTTGCTGCAAGGATAAAGTCATTCTCGTGAAGTCCCTTGATCTTGTGGGTCATAAGCTTAACCTTAAGCTTGCCCCAGGATACAGTAAGGGTTGGGTGATGGCCCTCCTCCTCTGCAAGGTCTGCAATCCTGTTTGCAAAGTCCATTGCCCCCATAAAGTCATCGAACTTGAAGGTTTTCTGGATGGACTTGTCATCCTCACTGGTCCACCCATCTTCAAGATCCTTAAGCATGTTCTTAATCTCCACCGGCTGAAGGGGTATTGCCCCAACCTCGCAAGGGGTACATTTCTTATTTGAAAGATCGGTCAAACTGAACACCTCCTTTGTTATTTAATCCATAGTTACCCAGAAATGGTCTGAATTATTGAAATAGTGTTTATTTACTCTGCCAATTAAGGTCGTCCTTGTGATATAATCTACTTAATTGAGTATTATTTGAGAGGGGATGGCTTTATGGACAGAATAGAAACGAGAATTGAAGATGTAACTCTGAGATTGGCAAAGGAAGAGGACCTTTCCTTGATACTTAGATTTATAAAGGAGCTGGCTGACTACGAGAAGCTCCTTCATGAGGTAGTTGCAACGGAGGAGATTTTAAGGGAAAGCCTTTTTGAAAGACGGGCTGCTGAGGTTGTCATTGCAGAATACCAGGGAGAGCCTGTAGGCTTTGCCCTGTTCTTCCATAACTTCTCAACCTTCCTTGGTAGACCGGGACTCTATCTTGAGGACCTGTATGTAAGACCTGAAATGAGGGGAAAGGGCATAGGCAAGCTACTTCTTTCATACCTGGCAAAACTGGCTCTTGATAGGGGCTGTGGAAGGTTTGAGTGGTGGTGTCTTGACTGGAACAAGTCTTCCATAGACTTTTACAAGAGCATCGGAGCCATCCCAATGGACGAGTGGACGGTTTACAGAGTTTGCGACAAGGCCCTTGAGGACCTGGCAGAGGAATTTTAGCAGGGAGGAAATGAGTTGAGATTATTTATAACAAGACATGGACAGACCCAGTGGAACACTGAGGGTAGGCTACAGGGCTGGATGAACTCACCATTGACCCCAAGGGGACTTAAGGGGGCTGAACAGCTTAGGGATGCAGTAAGGAATATAGATTTTGACGGGGTTTTTACCAGTGACCAATACAGGGCGGTCAAGACCGCGGAGATTGTAGTTGGAGATAGGGATATTGAGATTAACAAGATCATGGAGCTCAGGGAGATTGCATTTGGACAATGGGAAGGCATGAAGCTTGTGGACATAAAGGAGAAGTATGGTAAGGAATTCCACAATTACATGAACAGCCCCATGGAGTACAGGTCCTATGGTGGGGAATCCATCGATGAGCTTTTTGACAGGGTTGAAAAGGGCCTTCAGATAGTGGTTGACTCGGGGGCACAAAATGCTCTGATTGTGGCTCATGGAGTCACCATAAAGGCACTTGTGACAATACTTAAGGGGATGCCAAGGGCATCCATTTCGAAGCTTCCGGTTTTCCCGGGGACATCACTTAGCATATTCAATAGGGTAGGAGATTTCTGGCAAGTGGAGCTTGAAGGGGACACGTCACATTTTCACCTGTAATTAATGGAGGTATACAATGAGCAGCTTTAATTTTATATTTATGCTTTTTCCTGTATTTTTCCTGCTGATTTTCGCTGTAATCGCAGTCACCTTGATTAAAGGCCTGGTGGGATGGAAAAAGAACAACGATCAACCGATTCTAAATGTAAACGCAACAGTTGTATCAAAGCGAGAAAATTTCAGAAGGTCTGCAAGCAACCATAACAATCATGCCATGAGAACCGGTCACACCAGCTATTTTGTCACCTTTCAGTTTGACAGTGGAGACAGGCTTGAGCTCCAGGTAAGGGGAGAGGAGTATGGAATGATGGTTGAAGGCGATGGTGGGGTTTTGGTTTTTCAAGGAACCAGATTCCACAGTTTTGACAGGTTTACTGACTTATAACTGAAGGGAATGAATCAAATGGGTAATGGTAAAAGTATAGTGGGGGAGATTTTCAGTTGGATCGTGTCCCTTGGAGTTGCGCTTCTGGTTGCACTCTTTATTATTTCGAACGTAGTTTCAATGACAATGGTCATGGAGCAGTCCATGGAACCAACCTTCAGCCAGGGAGACAGGCTTATTGTAAACAGGGTCGGTTACTTCTTCACAGGTCCTGACAGGGGGGATGTGGTAATATTTGACAAGAACCCCATAGAAAAGGGAATCATAAGAAATATGATAAACGAAATCAGCGACATCAGAAACAGCCTGAGGTTTAGACTGACTGGCAGTGCTGAGAAGAACCTTCTCATAAAGAGAGTTATTGCAGTGGGTGGAGACCAGGTTGAGCTTATTGATGGAGAGGTCTTTGTCAACGGTGAAAGGCTCCAGGAGCCCTACATTGACAAAATGACCTATTCAAGGGCAGAGACCAGCTGGTCCGTTCCGGAAGACAAGATATTTGTACTTGGCGACAACAGGGAGAACAGCCTAGACAGCCGAAGCATAGGATTTGTTGACATCCAGCAGGTCAAGGGGAAGGTTGCTTTTAGAATATTTCCATTCAGCGAGTTTGGGTCAATAGATTAAAAATCCAGGAGGTATGGTTATGAAAATGCCTGAAAGAATCAGATTGGCAAATTTACCTACAAAAATTGAAAAGCTTGAGAGACTTAGCCAGGAGCTGGGCAGGAACATCTGGATAAAAAGGGATGACCAGACCGGGATGGAGGTATCTGGAAACAAGGTGAGAAAGCTTGAGTTTGCTGTTATGGAAGCTCTTGAACTTGGATGCAATCATCTGATCACCTGTGGGGGAATACAGTCAAATCACGCCAGGGCCACTGCAGCTGTTGCAGCAAAGCTTGGAATGGGGTGTACACTAGTCCTTAGAGGTGAGGATAGGGAGGACCGTGAAGGAAATCTATTCCTTGAAACCCTTATGGGTGCCCAGGTTGTATTTGTAACCCCTGAGGAGTTTGAGGAGTCCCTTGACGGAATTATGGAGGACATAAGGGCCAGGCTAGCCCAGGAAGGCAAAAAAGGATATATCCTGCCTGTAGGGGCATCAAATGGAATTGGGTCCTTCGGCTACCTAAATGCATATAATGAAATAGTTGAACAGGAAAGGATGCTGGGCCTTAAGTTTGATGCCATTATTGCAACGGTTGGCTCGGGAGGAACATTTGCAGGCCTCTACGCCGGAAACTCTCTGGATGGAAGTCAGAGGGATGTTATTGGAATAAACATTTCCTCAACTGCTGACTACTTTAAGGAAAGGGTAGTGGCCCTTCTCCAGGAAATGGAAGAATACACAGACCTTGCATTTGAAACATATGAAAGGGACATACAGATAATTGATGGGTATCCTGGTCTTGGCTATGCGATGAGCAGGGATGAGGAGCTCCATTTCATCAAATGGCTTGCAAGGTTGGAAGGCCTTGTTCTGGACCCTGTCTACACAGGCAAGGCCATGTATGGCTTGGTCAAGGAGATAGAGGCAGGAAACCTGGATGATTATGAAAATATCCTCTTTATACATACAGGAGGAATTTTTGGATGGACCCGGGAGGTGAGAGACAGGGTATGAAGATTGAGTGGAATGTTAGATATCTTACAATAGCTGCATATGCCCTGGTGGTCACATGTCTAAGTATCCTATTTTATCTGATCGCATCTGACTTTACAATATTCAGCGAAAAGGTCTCCTGGTTCCTAGGCGCCCTCCAGCCCATAATAATCGGTGCTGTAATGGCATACCTGTTTAACTTTATTCTGGAGATGATTGAGAAGTACATCCTTGACCCGGTCATCACAAAGGGAAAGATACCAAGACTGAGGCGTACAATTGGAATGATTTTAACCTATGCTGTAATTGGTACCCTTATTTACCTGTTCGCCATCATTATCATTCCACAGCTAATAGCATCCGTAGCAAGGCTTGTCACCCTTGTCACAGATAATTTTGACAGCATATCCCTTTGGGTCACTGACCAGATCCAAAGACTCCATATAAGGGAGGATTACCTTCAATATATTGTGGATTGGTGGAATGGTGTTCTCGACAACGCATTGGGATTTGTCACGGGTTTGATTCCAGTTATTGGGAGCATTGTTGGTGTGATCCTGGCAAGCATCTGGAACATAGCAATTGGTCTTGTGGTGTCTGTTTACCTGCTCTTTGACAAGGACAGGTTCAGGGCACTAGGTAGAAAGGTGGTCTACTCCATTTTCCATGGCCCCAGGGCAAACAGGACACTGGAGCTGGCAAGAAGGGCAGATACGATTTTCGGAAGATTCCTTAGTGGAAAGATTTTGGATTCCTTTATCATTGGCATTCTGACCTATACCATACTATTGATATTCAAGATGCCTTTCCCGATCCTTGTATCATTTATCATCGGGGTTACAAATATCATCCCCTTCTTTGGACCATTTATCGGAGCAGTGCCTGGAGTCTTCATTATTGCAATTGTCTCACCGATTCAAGCCCTGTGGTTTATAGTTATAGTAATTCTGCTTCAGCAGTTTGACGGCAACATACTTGGGCCAAAGATCCTTGGGGATTCCCTGGGCATATCAGCCTTCTGGATTCTATTCTCATTGCTGATTGCAGGAAAGCTTCTTGGCTTTGTGGGGCTGATAATTGGAGTACCTCTATTTGTGTTCATCTACTCAATCATTAAGGACAATGTTGAAAGAAGATTGGCAAAGAAAGGCCTTCCAATAGAGACAAGGGAATACTTCTAGGATTTTTTTAGGGAGGTCAGGGTGTGTCTTATCATCATAATGGGATGATAAAAGAGCATCCTGGGTGCGGAGTACCCCATGACAGACCGAATCTTTTCCCTGTGGACCTCATCATAGCAGTGGATTTTGCAGGAGGAGCAGAAGGGCTTGCCTTCACCATAGGCGCAGGAGTCAAGTTTTTTTAGGCAGTAGTCCCTAAGATCCATGTACTCCCCATATGCAAGTGAGTTCTTGCTGCCCTTAAAGTAAAGGTCAATCATTAGGGATACGATTTCTTTTTCTCTTGTGATTTTCTTAGAGGAAGTGTTTGCATCCATGGTGGCCGTCTCCTTTGTTGTGGATATATGATTATTATAGCATTTTAGCAAGGCAAATTGAATAGAGAAGGAGCAAGTAATGGAATATTTCAGGTATGGGGATGAAGAAAAGGATTATCTTGCAGGGAGAGATCCTATCATGAAGGGCTTGATTCAAAAGCATGGGCATATAGAAAGGGAGATAAACCCAGACCCCTTTTCCGCCCTTGTTGGAAGCATAATAAGCCAACAGATTTCAACAAAGGCTGCAGAGACTGTGGAGGGAAGGCTTGTTCATCGGGCAGGTGGGCTGACAGCCAAAAATCTTCATAATCTTAGCCTTGAGGAGATCAAGGAATGTGGATTATCCTTCAGGAAAGCCGGGTATATCAAGGGCATAACTGAGGCTGCAATAAGCGGAGCTGTAAGTTTTGAAGTCCTGAAAAACCTTTCTGATGATGAGGTTATCAAGACTCTTGTTGGACTTAAGGGAGTTGGAAGATGGACAGCAGAGATGATGCTGATTTTCTCCCTTGCCAGGAGGGATGTTCTCAGCCTGGACGACCTGGGAATAAGAAGGGGGATTCAAAGGGCCTATGGTTTGGAGGAGGTCAAAAAAGACCAGCATTCATACTTCAGGGACCTTTTCAGTCCATACGGAACAGTGGCATCCCTTTATCTGTGGGAGGAAGCATCTAATTAGGGTTATTTGAAAGGAGGAGTTTACATGAGAAAAATCGCATTTTTTGCCTTTAGGGGAGATGAAATGTGTTTTATGCACCTGGTACTTAACGCCTTGGACCTTGACAAGAAGGGGTACCCGGTGAAGATTATCATGGAGGGGGAGGCTGTAACTCTTATGGAGAAACTTGAGAAGGGGGAGAACAAGCCATACCTCAAGGCGAAGGAGAAGGGGCTGTTTGACTGTATCTGCAAGGCATGTTCAGCCAAGCTGGGAGTTCTAGAGTTTAACCAGACTGTTGGTATTCCCTTAAAAGGAAATCTTGAGGGTCATCCTGCCATGGAGGACTACATAAAGGAAGGCTACGAAATCATCACACTTTAAATGAAGAAAACGCCATAAAGCGCCCCTTTGGGGTGCTTTTTCACGCTTAAATATATTTTGATAAAACAAATGTTTCATGTTATAATGAATAGGTGTAGAATTAAGACTTGTTTGAAAATTGCAGTAATTGAAAAGGTTATAATATCTTTAAAATTCTAGTTAGGGGGAATGTATCTTGAAAGCGTATTCAACGGAAAAGATCAGAAATGTAGCCCTTCTTGGGCACAGTAGTAATGGAAAAACCACTTTAACAGAAGCAATGCTATTTGCAACAGGTGTGACTACAAGACAGGGAAAGGTAACAGACGGAAATACAATGTCCGACTTTGACAAGCAGGAGATTGCAAGACACGTATCAATTGGAACAGCAGTTATCCCGGTGGAATGGAACAATACCAAATTCAATATTCTAGACACACCAGGATATTTTGACTTTATCGGTGAAATGTATGGAGCGAAAAGGGCCAGTGAAGGCTCAGTGCTTCTTGTTGATGCATCCTCTGGAATAGAGGTGGGAACTGAGAAGGCATGGAAAAACCTTGAGAAGTATGACACCCCAAGAATAATATTTGTTAACAAGATGGATAAGGAAAATATCAACTTTGATAAGTTGCTTGAGGATCTGACAAGCCAGTTTGGAGACAAGATAGTTCCTTTCGCATACCCCAATGCAACAGGAGAGGGTTTCAATGGCTTTGCAAATCTTATAGATGAAGTTGCTTATGAATACGATGGAAAAAACAGAAAAGAAGTTCCTCTAAACGATGCCCAAAAGGCAAAGATTGATGAATATAGAGAGATGTTTATGGAGAGGATAGCACTTTCCGAAGAAGCATTGATGGAGAAGTATTTCGAGGGTGAGGAATTTACCAAGGAAGAGATAACAAGGGGAATAAGGGGAAGCGTTTCAAACGGAACCCTGGTACCACTTGTTGTAGGCTGTGCTGAAAAGGCAATTGGAGCTGACTTCCTGCTTGACCTTATCCAAAGATACATCCCATCTCCAGCAGATGTTGGAAGCGTAAAGGGAACCAAGGATGGAGAGGAAGTTGTCAGAAAGGTTGATGTGAATGAACCTTTCTCAGCAATTGTCTTCAAGACCATAGTCGACCCATTTGTTGGAAAGCTTACCCTTTTCAAGGTTGTTTCCGGCAAGCTGACAAGGGATACGGAGGTCTACAACTCAACCAAGGAGAAGGCTGAGAAACTGGGTGGGCTTTACATTCTTAGAGGTAAGAACCAGGTTGATGTCTCCGAGATAATGGCAGGGGATATTGGAGCAACCTCAAAGTTGGCCTTTACACAAACCGGTGACACCCTTTGCGACAAGAACAACCAGACACTTTATGAGACAATAAAGTATCCTCAACCAACATTGTTCATGGCAGTTGAACCAAAGAACAAGGGAGATGAGGAGAAAATTGGTACATCCCTTAACAAGATGATAGATGAAGACCCAACATTCGTAATAGAGAGAAACACAGAAACCAAGCAGCTCCTGATCGGTGGACAGGGTAACATGCAGCTTACCGTTATTGTAGACAAGCTGAAGACAAACTTTGGGGTGGATGTTGTACTTAAGAGTCCAAAGATTGCATTCAGGGAGACCATTAAAGGAACTGCCACAGTTCAGGGCAAGCACAAGAAACAATCAGGTGGAGCAGGTCAGTACGGAGATGTTCACATGAGGTTTGAGCCTTGCGAAGAGGAGTTTGTATTCCAGGAGGAGATCTTTGGTGGGTCTGTTCCAAGAAACTTCTGGCCAGCAGTTGAAAAGGGAGTCAGGGAATCTTTGGAGCATGGTGTTCTAGCAGGTTATCCTGTAGTTAACGTCAAGGCTACCTTGTTTGATGGTTCCTACCACGATGTTGACTCAAACGAGATGGCATTTAAGATAGCGGCATCCATTGCCTTCAAGAAGGGTATGGAAGAGGCGAAGCCGATTCTTCTAGAGCCAATCGTAAAGGTTGAGGTCAAGATACCTGAGGACTACATGGGCGATGTAATGGGAGACATGAACAAGCGTAGGGGCAGGATCCTCGGTATGGAGCAGCAGGCTGACGGAAGCCAGAAAATCATTGCAGAGGCACCTCACACGGAGATGTTTGAGTACGCAATCGACCTTAGGGCAATGACCCAGGCAAGAGGTAGCTTTACAATGGACTTTGTAAGGTACGAAGAGGTTCCTCAAATGATAGCAGAAAAAATTATTGCAGAAGCGAAAGCTGAAAAAGAGAATAATTAGCCAAATGTTCAGTCCGGTTTTACGCCGGGCTGATTTATTTTGCAACTATTGAAAAATAATGGTTTACATAAGATTATATTGTGGTATAATACTTATAGAACTTAATATGAGTAAGAATGTTTAGTATGACAAATGCAAGAAGGCAACCCCTTTTTGTGTACTGTCAAACGACAAAGGCAAACCTATCGAGAGGTAGGGACGCAAAGCTATAGGGCCTGCAAAGGCAGCCAGCTACCGAAAGGAGAGTTTACACGTGAAGAGGAGAGTATTGAGCCTTTTATTGGTATTTGTTTTTTTGTTTGGAATAATCGGAACTTCAAACGCAGCAGAAAGCTTCGGCGTTACGACAATAGATAATAATCAGCTTATGATAAACAGCGTAGCATACGGAAGCAATGTGAGAGTCATGGTGGAGAAGGGTACTGAGAAGTACTTCTACAGTATGAACAAGACGCAGGAATTCATTCCACTCCAGCTTGGAGATGGAGTCTACACTGTGAAGCTTCTAAAGAATATCGAGGGCAACAAGTACCAGGTATTGGGATCATCTGAAACAAACGTATCACAATGGAACGAGAATGTATACCTGACTTCCAGTCAGCCGGTCTATTGGAATGACCAGGCAGTGATGGAGGATTTGGCGGCAACCTTGTTTGCAGAGACTGATTCAGACTACCAAAAGATGCTTAAGGCATACAACTATATTGTTAACAACATAAAATATGACTATGAAAAGATCAATTACCTTAATGATTCCTACATCCCATCAATAGATGAGACCATAACAAGTGGTCAGGGAATCTGCTACGACTACTCAGCGGTTTTCGCAGGACTTCTAAGATCTCAGGGAATCCCTACAAAGCTTGTTAAGGGGTACGCTGCAGGAGTTGACGTTTACCACGCATGGAACGAGGTTTATGTAAATGGAAGTTGGATCATAATCGATACAACCTTCGATGCTGCATACTACCAGAACAATATGACAGTACAGATGGCAAAAAGCCAAATGGACTACCAAAAAGTTAGAGAATATTAAATTAAGCCTGTTAAGGCTTAATTTTTTGGGTAAAAGACAAAGAAAGTCAAAGTCAGAAAGAAGGGATAACATGGCTGGGTTGAGCAACCTTATTGAACAGTTCCTCAAAGACCTGATAGATGAGATGAACGGAGTTGTTGAAATACAGAGAAATGAGCTGGCAAGCCAATTTGAGTGTGCTCCCTCTCAGATTAATTACGTCCTCAGCACCCGATTCACCCCCTACAAAGGCTACTATATTGAGAGTAGAAGAGGTGGTGGTGGGTATATTAAAATAGTAAAAGTAAAGCTTCAGGAGGACATAAGCCTTAACAATATCATCCAGAACATAGTTGGGGAGGCATTGACTGAAAATAAGGCCCAAGAGATTATTGTGGCCCTTCGGGAGGAGGATGTTATTTCCGGTAGGGAGGCTGAAATCATAAAGGCTGCTGTAAGTGACAGGGCCTTTAATTGTGAACCTGGGGACAGAAATATCATAAGGGCGTCGGTCCTTAGGAACATTCTGCTGGTTCTGGTTAAATAGATTGGAGAGTGACAGAATATGAAATGCGAAACCTGCAATGAAAGGGAAGCCAAGATTCACTACACCAGCATAATCAATGGGGTTATGGAAGACCATCATCTCTGTGAGGTCTGTGCTGCTGGAATACAGAAGGACATCCAGGAGAATTTCCCTCTTCACAAGCTGTTTGAAGGGGTTACTGTTGATACAAAGTGCCCCAATTGTGGGCTGAGCTATGAGAAGTTCAGGTCCACTGGCAAGCTAGGATGCTCCAAATGCTATGACGCTTTTGGCAAGGAGCTTGGCAATGTCATCCGAGGAATACACGGACACACAAAACACAATGGGAAGATACCCAAGAGGGGTTACTCCATGGTCAGGCACCAGGAGGACATCGATAGTCTTGACAAGGAGCTGCATGAGGCCATAAAACAGGAGGAATACGAGAGAGCTGCTGTTCTGCGGGACGAAATCAAGAGGATCAGGAGCATTATAGATTCAGATAAAAGAGGTGAATAGGATGACAATCTGGCTAGATCCACAGGAATATGACCAAGTTGTAGTAAGCACTAGGCTAAGGGTCGCTAGAAATATTAGGGAAGAGGTTTTTCCCCTGTATTCAACCAGGGACCAGGCCATGGAAACCGCACAGGAAATCATAGCTGCGGTAGAGGACCAATTTCCCGATGGGGACTATAGACTATACCGGTTAAATGAAATGGAAAACCGCGAGAGGGTTAGGTTTATGGAAAACCACATCATAAGCCCAGGACTTCTTGACCACATAGACAAGGGCAGTTTTTTTATGCGTGATGATGAGAGGGTTACCATTATGATCAACGAGGAGGACCACATCAGACTTCAGACCCTTTTGCCAGGTTTGGACTTGGTTGGCGGTTGGGAGCTCTGTTCACAGATTGATGACATGTTGGAGGATAAGCTTGACTTTGCCTACCACACAGAGTACGGCTACCTAACAGCCTGTCCTACAAATACGGGAACCGGACTTAGAGCATCTGTGATGCTCCACCTGCCCGGAGTTACAATGACCGGTCACATTGGAAGCATAATCAACGCCCTGAGAAAAATTGGGCTTACAATAAGGGGTCTCTATGGAGAGGGTACAGAGGCAGTAGGAGACCTTTACCAGGTTTCAAACCAGCTGACCCTGGGCGAATCCGAGGAGGAGATAATCGAAAAGCTCCACAGGGTTGTTCAGCAGCTGATAAAGAGAGAAAAGAGTACAAGGGCATACTTTATGGAGAAAAAGGAAACCGAGCTTGAGGACAAGGTCTACAGGTCCCTGGGAATACTCAGGAGTGCAAGGATTCTTTCCTCCAAGGAGGCCATGAAGCATATATCCATGGTCAAGCTTGGCTCTGACATTGGAATATTGAAGGATTTCAGAGGAAGCGACCTGGTCCGGCTTATGATATGGATCAAGCCTGGTAATGTACAGGTTTCAGAGAAAAGAGCCATGGACAAGAAGGAGAGAGACAAGGTCAGGGCAGACCTGACCAGGGAATATTTCAAATGATGGAGGTAAATTATGGGAATGTTTGGTAGGTTTACAGAAAGGGCACAAAAAGCTATTTTACTTGCCCAGGAAGAGGCGAAGAAGTTCAATCACAATTACGTTGGAACTGAACACCTTCTTCTGGGGCTTATTGCTGAAGACCAGGGTATTGCAGCAACCAGTCTGAAAGAGCTGGGAGTCACCATTGACAATGCCAGAAAGCAGGTCTATGACATTGTCGGAATGGGTGAGGAGAATGTTGAACTGGTTGGATTTACACCAAGAACCAAGAAGATATTTGAGTTGGCGGTGACTGAGGCTAGAAACCTAGGTCACAATTATGTAAGCACGGAACACCTGATCCTTGGTCTGGTTGGAGAGGGAGAGGGAATAGCCGTGACCATTCTCAGAAGGATGGGGGTTGATCCTGCCAAGCTGGCGGATGCTGTTGTCCAGAAGCTTACACAGGCTACGCCAAAGCAGCAGCAGGCCCAACAGCAACAGCAAAATGGCAAGAAAGGCCAATCAAGTCTTGAAAAATACAGCATTGACCTTAACAAGATGGCACAGGATGGGGAAATCGACCCAGTAATAGGACGTATGAAGGAAATCGAAAGGGTTGTACAGGTCCTAAGCAGAAGAACCAAGAATAACCCTGTGCTCATTGGTGAACCGGGAGTGGGAAAAACAGCCATAGCGGAGGGGCTGGCCCAGAAGATAGTGGAAGGGGATGTTCCTGAAATCATCAAGGAGAAGAGAATTGTCACCCTGGATCTGCCGGGAATGATTGCCGGAGCAAAGTACAGGGGGGAGTTTGAAGAGAGGCTCAAGTCTGTTATGAAGGAGCTGAAGGATGCAGGAGATGTGATCCTTTTCATAGATGAGCTCCATACAATCGTAGGAGCGGGGGCTGCAGAAGGGGCAATCGACGCATCCAACATCCTGAAGCCAACCCTGGCAAGGGGAGAACTCCAGATAATCGGAGCCACAACAATAGATGAATACAGAAAGCACATTGAAAAGGATACGGCCCTTGAAAGAAGACTCCAACCAATAATGGTGGAGGAGCCAAATATCGAGGATACAATAAAGATACTGGAAGGCTTAAGGGACAGATACGAAGCCCATCACGGCGTCAAGATACTTGACGATGCCCTGGAGGCTGCAGCTGAGCTTTCCCATAGGTATATTGCAGACAGGTTCCTGCCGGACAAGGCAATCGACCTGATAGATGAGGCTGCTTCCAAAATCAGGGTGAACACCTATGTAGCCCCAGATGACCTCAAGGACCTTGAGGAAAGGCTTGAGGAACTGGAGCATGAAAAGGAGGAGGCCATAAATACCCAGAACTTCGAGAAGGCAGCCAATATAAGGGACAAGGAAAAGGACATCAAGGAACAGATTGAAAGCAGAAAGATAAAGTGGCAGAAACACAAGCAAGAAAACAACCTTGTGGTTGGCTACGATGAGATTGCTGAGATCGTGTCCAATTGGACGGGAGTTCCTGTAAGCAGGATGACAACAGAGGAAAGTGAAAGACTCCTTAAGCTGGAGGAGGTCCTTCACAGGAAGGTGGTTGGACAGGACCAGGCAGTCAAGGCTGTATCAGCCGCGGTTAGAAGGGCAAGGGTTGGCCTTAAGGACCCAAGAAAGCCAATTGGCAGCTTTATTTTTGTCGGGCCCACTGGAGTTGGTAAAACCCACCTTGCCAAGGCTCTTGCCGAAGCCCTCTTTGGTGAGGAGGATGCAATGATAAGGATTGACATGAGTGAGTACATGGAAAAACACTCTGTCTCAAGACTTGTTGGATCACCTCCTGGATATGTAGGCTATGATGAGGGAGGTCAGCTGACGGAGTCTGTCAGGAGAAAACCATATTCGGTTGTTCTATTCGATGAGATTGAAAAGGCCCACCCGGACGTATTCAACATGCTCCTTCAGATTCTCGATGACGGAAGGCTTACCGATTCCAAGGGAAGGACAGTTGATTTCAAGAATACAGTTATAATTATGACATCAAATGCTGGTGCCACCTCCATCAAGAAACAGAACGTTTTGGGCTTTTCCGCTGCCCAGGACAAGGACATCCAGGAATATGACAGGATGAAGGAGATAATCACAGAGGAGCTTAAGAGGACCTTTAGGCCAGAGTTTCTCAACAGGCTGGATGAAGTTATCGTATTCCACAGCCTGAAGGAGGACCAGGTTGAGGAGATTGTTGATATAATGGTCAAGGATCTTGAAA
>Ga0334896_1002167_pt1 | contig 14291 bp, 15 predicted proteins | sample GraSluR3_MG_8_FD_207734 | JGI IMG/M metagenome (GOLD analysis project Ga0334896, IMG submission 207734) | Sludge microbial communities from methane-producing bioreactor in Wageningen University, Netherlands - Granular Sludge_27_06-R3 | ecosystem: Engineered > Bioreactor > Anaerobic >... | reverse complement strand
ATCGTTCAACTTACAAAAAGTAACCAAGAGATCCCGTTCTTCTTCGTATTTCAAATCTCCGACATACCAAGTCATAGCCCAGTCGGGACTATAAGAAGAACCCGGAGCCGTTACTTCCACATGAGGTGCCCCCATGTTGCCCAGCCAATCCTGGTAATCCGCCACTTGCAAGTTCATTCCAAACAGATTTATATCCAAATTTCTCGCTGTGGAATCCGTTCCAATATTATAAACCCTAATAAGATATGAGACTGAATCTATACAGCCGTCACCCGAAAATTCATCTGTCGGCCCTTCTATAAAGAGCCTTATCTGGGGCGTCCCCTCATAAGCATATGCAGTTGACATCAAAAGATAAATGGCCACCAACAATATCGATTTATGCTCCAAATTTTTGCCTCCTTGATCGGCCACCATGGCCGGTGGCTTATTAATAAGATTAATTAACTTAAGGTTTTCGGTGTACTGTAAATCATCGGTAGTTTCAACCAGAAATGCATATTATATAATTTTATTGTTTTCCAGTTACTCTGGAACAGCTTTGCAGACCGAATTGAACCCATCTGAAGTTTTATTTTATAAATATTATTAGATACTCATAGAATCGGATTGCATGGAGAATGTGGAGGAAAAAAATGACTTATTCCATCTATTTTAACAACAAACTATTATAAATATTAGGATACTTCTATTTCTAAGATGGGAGGACTGAGAATTTGTCTACCGATGAACCGCCCGCCATCGTCCTGGTGGCCTATGGGAGCCTCGTCTCCGATGCCAGGAAGACCTACGAGAAGATGAGAGCTGTATACAGAGGTGAATTCGAAGCCTCGGCCGTCGAGATCGCCTTCACCGCCGGCTTCATCCGCCGACGGCTCGCCGGGACCAAGGAAACGGCGGTCGATAGCCCCCTGACGGCTCTAGCAAAGCTCCACGACTCCGGCCACAAAGTCGTCGTCGTCCAGTCCCTCACCGTCGTCCCGGGCTCGGAGTTCCACGAGGCTGCGGCCCTCGTCTCTGCCCTCGGGACAGTCCGGGGGAAGTTCGGATTTCGGAATCTGGTGATGGGTGCGCCCCTCCTTGCGAGCAGCCGGGATTTCGATGCCGTCTCAGAAGCCCTAGCCCCGGAGTACGACCGGGTCAGCGTCGGGGGCGAGGTGGCGATGCGCCCAAGAGACCCGGAGGAGACGGCCGTCGTCCTGATGGGACACGGGACCGACCACCCCGCCGACTCCGCCTACGCCCGGATGGCATTGGTCCTCAAACGGGATCACAGGAACGTCTTTTTGGGTACGATCGACGGCTTTCCGAGGCTGGAGGAGGTGATGGCCGAGGTAAGGGCGGCCGACGTCCGAAGGGTGAGGCTCCTTCCCTTCCTCCTGGTGGCTGGAGGCCACGCCACGAAAGACCTGGCCGGGGACGATCCCGAATCCTGGAAGAGCGCCTTCGAGGAGGCGGGATTCGAGGTCGATTTAAACCTACATGGGATGGGAGATACCCCCCGGGTGGTGGAGATCTTAATCGAGCACACAAGACAGGCTCTGGAGAGGGGCCTGAGGGGCCCATGATCCGGCCCCTGGGGGCTATGTAATGCGCTGAGCGCTAGTAAATTGATGGGCCTTATGGTGTTCGGGAATTCATGCCCAGCGATTATTCCAGCCTTTGACACTAATTTTGATCCTTCATGAATGCGTAGCTATCATTCTCTCTATCGCTATTCTGGCGGGCAGGCAAACATGAGGCTCTTGAAGACCTTCCTAAGCAATCATTTTTACAGCCTCATTTACGATCTCAATCCTCCCAGAGATTTAGGTAATATAATTATTTTAAATTATATAAAATTTTTTATAAATAAAAAAACTGTTGATGGACGATGGCTATAAATAGAAGATCGATGCATATTAGGAGTGAAATCTTCTAGGATGATATGAGCTAATGATATGACTCAAAAGAGAGATATTTATCCCTTGGTTATTCCCATCTGGATAATTTTCTTGATTTGCCTGACCGCGATCGCGAGTTATGCAATATCCTCGATGTTCGAACACCATGAGATAGCTTCTAATGATCATACTAACTTGAATTTAGTCCCAGTAAGTAGCAATGATACACCACTTCATACTGATGTTCTCTTTGGGGCTTATATCACCAAGATTTCTCGTCTCTCTATGAAGGAATCTAATTTTGATGTGGACTTTTATGTTTGGTTCAAGTGGAAAGGCGATGATGTCGCTCCTGGTGAGGGTATGGAGATCATCAATGGCGAAATTAATTCTATGGAACTACAAGCTGAATTGCATGAAAATGATACTAATTATGAACAATATCAAATAAGTGCAAGCATAATACAACCATTTGATGTTTTTCTTTATCCATTTGATAATCACAAGCTGATAATCAAGATTGAAGATTGTATTAGTTCCATTTATTGGCTTCAATATATTCCTGAAAATCTTCAAAACACAAGCTGCAGCGAAGAAATTTACATTCCAGGATATAAAAGTAAATCCCTGCCTACGATAGTAGAAAATCACAAATATCCAACCGATTTTGGATCTCCTTGGCAAGAGCAAATGCCTTCAACATATTCTCAAATTAGGCTAGGCATCGGATTAGTGAGAGATGGCTGGGGATTTTACTTCAAGCTGTTCCAGGGCTTATTTGTGGCAGTTGCTGTGGCAATGATTACATTTACTTTGAGACCAAATTTTGCACCTCGCTTTATAGTTGGTGTTGGTGCCCTTTTTGCAGCTGTAGCCAATTATTACAATGTACTGGCTTTGCAACCAGCAGTTAATTATTTGACTTTAGCTGACACAATAACTTTTGCAGGGATCGTAACAATATTTCTATCCATGGTCGGATCTTCTATATCGTACTATTTGTATAGTTTTAAAAATAATATAAATTTATCTCGAAGATTTGATAAATATTCGGTAATAACTTTTATTTTTTGCTTTATATTTATTAATTTGTGGATTGGTTGGTTTGCTAGTCATTGAGTGCTGCTATCAAGCTTGATTAGGATGATCTGGGATTGAGGGAGCCTTACAAAAGAGATTAGTTTATTCTGTTGTACGGAGTCGAATCTGGATATTAACCTGCCGCGAAAAAATCTGAGGGAATATTATGAGTAATCCGGGTAATTTTAGAATGGGTCTTTCGCAAGCAATTTTGCATTGGGGGAAATACTGCAGAAATAAAGCAGCAGTCATTTCTGAGACAAGAACTATAACATATAATGATCTAGATAAAGCTGTCGAATCCTTGGCTCAAAGGTTAAATGCCTATGAAGGTTCAAATAAGCGGATCGCTATCTATCAAACTGATCCTATAATTTTTTTTATTTCATTAATCTCCATATTACGCAGCAATAATGTAGCTTGTATCATGAATGCTGAACTGGCTATAGAAAATATTCGATCATGCGTTCAGGATTGTGATGCGAAATTATTATTGGTTGATGAAGAGACTTCAATAATCAGTAATAGCATCATCAAAGAGCTTGATATACCTAATATGACGATATATTTATCTGAATTAGATAAAATGCCTGCTAAAGCAAGCTGGCCTTTACCAAATCCATATGATCCTTGGGGAATTGTTTATACATCTGGAACTACGAGCATTCCTAAAGGAATTATTCTATCACATATCTCAATTTTTTGTGAGTTGATGCATTGGTTCATCGAATTAGAGATGACAAAAAAAACTCGTTTGTACACCTCAATACCGCCTTATTTAACCGCAGGATTGGTTCTAGCTTCGACATCGCTAATGACGGGTGGAACGGTGGTAAATTTTCGAAATCATTCATCTGAAATTTTAAGCTCATATTTGAAAATAAATAATATCGATATTTCTTTCTTTTCGCCCAGCGGATTACAGGAATTTATTTCCTATATAAAGTCCCATCACCTGAGAATATATATGGGTGATAAGATACTAATAATGGGAGAACCTGTCCCACTTGGTTTAAAGAAAGAGACCAGAGATTTACTATCTGTGGATATCATTGAGTCTTGGGGAAATTCGGAAGGATTAGGGACGATTACTGAAGCAAGCGACGTTGAAATTAGGCCAAATTCTATAGGAAGACCTTTCTTATGTGATGATAATTTCATAATGGATGAAAATAATAATAAGCTGCCAGACAACGAAATAGGACGCATAGCCGGAAAAACGAATTGCGCTTTTAGTGGCTACAATAAAAGATATGATCTAAGCTCAATATATATTATTGGCGATACTATTTTTTCCGATGATTTTGGACTCAGAGACGAAGACGGATATTTCTATATCAAGGATAGAATGAATAATTCTTTCATCAGAAATAATGAAAGAATATACACTATTGAACTTGAACATAAGATCCAAAAATTGTCATGTGTTGAGCAAGTTGAAGTCGTTGGCTTAGAGTCTGAGGAAGGTACTGTACCGGCAGCCGTCATAAGATTAAAGACTAATGATATTGATAAGAATATATTGATTGATACTATAAATGCTGGATTAAGTGCAAATCAAAAGATTCAATACATAAAATTTATTGACAAATTTCCGAAAAGTGCAGTTGGAGAAAATTATAAGAATAAATTAAAAAATCTCTTCATAGAATAAATTAATTTTATATCCCACATTTCGCACCTATAGTTCTGAACTCGCGGGAGGGGAGAGGGCGGAGCGGGAAATCCCCGATCTTTAGGCCTGAGATGAAAGCGAAGCCCACCCTGAGATTTGCGCAGCAATATTTTAATCCGGCCAAGCTCAGAGGACTTGCTACCAAGCCTACCACTACATCGCGTTTTCTCCCTTAACCAATAACATATGTGTACTATATAGATGCCATTATTATGGCTATCCACAGAATCAATTGCGATAACCCTGCTCGCGCTTGGTGCTTCGGCCTATCTCCTCTCATCTACCTGCCACCATCCCCAAATACCATCCCGACGAAATAACCCATCGATGTCCCCCACCGACTCCGCCCTCCTCCTCGTCCTCTACCTCGCCTGCTTCGCCGCCGTCCACAGCCTCATGGCCAGCCTCCCCTTCAAGAGGAGGGCCGCGAAGATCCTGGGAAGGCGGATGGACCCGTGGTATCCGGCGATCTTCTCGTCTTCCGCCTTGGTGATGATCGCGCCCCTGGTCTACCTCGTCTACCTCTTCCCCGGCAAGATCCTCTACATCGTCCCCTCCCACTGGCGGTGGGCGATGGTGGCAGGGCAGCTCCTGGCGGGGCTCCTCTCGGTCAGGGCCTTCGTCGACGCCCCCCACCGGTTCAAGGTGCCCCTCCAGCTTCTGGGGCCCGGGGCCGCCGGGGCGAAGGGGCTGGAGCCCAAGGGGGTCTACCGGTGGATAAGAGATCCGTTCCTTTTATCCGGCGCCCTCATCGTCTGGCTCACCCCCTTCATGACGACGAACATCCTGATCCTATACGCCGCCGTCACCCTCTACCTCTACCTGGGGTCCCTCCACTGGGAGAGGAGGCTCCTCGCCCAGTTCGGGGACGAGTACCGCTCCTATCAGAGGCGGGTCCCGAGGGCCGTACCCTGGCGGGGAAGGCTCCGCCCCGAAGGTTGATGGGATAGGTGGCAGAGAGGCAAATCCCATGTTCACGATCTCCACCCTCATCCTCGCCCTATACCTCGTCGGCTTTGCAGCCCTTCACAGCCTCCTCGCCAGCCTCTGGGCGAAGGGGAGGGCCCGCCGGGCCCTCGGCGACGGTGCCATGAGGTGGTACCGCCTCTTCTTCACCCTCGTCGCTGTCGCGACCCTCCTCCCCCTCCTCCGCCTCTTCTATCTGCATCCGGGGGAGGTCCTCTACTCCGTCCCCGCCCCCTGGCGGTGGGGGATGGTGGCGGGCCAGGGGATCGCCGCCCTCGCCTTCGCAAAGACCTTCCTTGCGGCAGGACCCCTCCAGTTTTTGGGGATCCGCCCCGATGACGGCGGAAGCAAACTCATCGTCCGGGGGTTATACTGCAGGACGAGAAACCCCCTCTTCCTCTTCGCCCTCCTCGTCCTCTGGCTCACCCCCATCATGACCGATAACCTCCTCGTCCTCTACCTCATCGCCACCGTCTACTTCATCCTCGGATCGGTCCACGAGGAGAGGATCCTCGCCGAGAAGTTCGGGGCGGCGTACCTGGAATACCGAGATGAAGTGCCCAGGTTCATCCCCAGCCCCAGGTGCCGCTATCCCGAGACGGCGGGGGAGGCGACCGGCCCCGCGGCGGTCTTGGACGATGGGCCTGGGTCCGAACCGGGATCGCCTCGATGGTGATCGATGGCCCGATCTCGGCCTCCCGCCGGATCCGAGCCAAACCTCCGGCGCCGAGGGCTTCACCCGCCATAGGTGGCCGCGGCTTCGCCCGAATGGAGGACGCGACCCTCCATCGCCGCCTCCAGCTCAGATCTCTCGGAGCCCGGCGGAAGGTCGAGTTCGGAGTCCAAAGCGAAGACCCTCAGGACGTATCTGTGGGGGTCCCCAGGCGGCGGACAGGGGCCTCTGTAGCCGATCGACCCGAATCCGTTCCTCCCCTGGAGCGCCTCCGGCGCCGCGACCTCTTCCAGAGGGGGTATCCCCTCAGGGATCGACACCGGGGGCGCGAGGTTCCAGATCAGCCAGTGGACGAAGGACCCCCGGGGGGCGTCCGGATCCTCCAGGATCATGGCGATAGACGCCGCGGATCCTTCCAGGCCAAAGATCTCGACCGGCGGGGATAGGTCCTCGCCGTCGCAGGTGTACCTTTCAGGGAAGATGTCGAAGCCCAGGGCTACTTGGAGGTCGAGGCGGCCCGGATCTTCTGCCGCCTCGTCGGAGGCGTCTGCGGCAGACGCCGCCAGAGGGGACGCGGCCCCTAAGACCGAGGCCAGAATCGCCCAGGCGGCGAGGATGAGCGGAAGGGTCCTCACGGCCCCACCAGCTCAAAATCGATGCTCACCGAGGATGTCATCGACCTTATGACAGGAACCCTATCCGCCACCTCCGAGAAGATCTCGGTGAGGACCGAGGGGTCCTCATCCGCCGCGACCCTGACCTTTATATCGATCCTGGTCACCTCCCGCCCATCCCCCAGCCTCTCCAGGACCCCTTCCGCCTCGGAGGTGTAGGACCGGAGTCGGACGTTCCTCCTCCCGGCGACGGCGAGGGTGGTGGTGAAGACGCAGGCGTTGGCGGCGGCGACGAAGAGGTCCTCCGGGGACGGGAACCCCTCGACGCCGCCGAACTCCGCCGGTAGGGCGACCTTTATCCGGTGATCGGAGGGGAAGGCCACCTCCCCCACCGCCCCACCGTCCCAGGCCACCTCATTGTAAAAAGAGAGCTCTTCGGTCATGATGCCCTCTTTATGGCTTCCCGCTATTATCCCTTTCCGCAGCCTTTAACCGTCAGCGGTGCCGGCGGCCGGAGGGCCCGCCGGGACGGCCGGCCTGCCGATGGTAGGCATCCCCGGGGGCCCGGGGCGGGTCGACGTGGACGGTGGCCCTGGAGACGTAGGGGAGGGCGTGGTGGAGCTGATGGCCGACCTCCTCGGCCACTTGGTGCCCCCTCTCGACGGTCATATCGGGGTCTACGACGACGTTGATCTCGGCGTGGAGCCTCATCCCCAGCCACCTCACCCTCACCTCCGCCACCTCCTCGACCCCCGGGGCGCAGGCTGCCGCCTCCCTCACCTCTTTGACTACCTCGGGATCGACCCCGTCGAGGAGCCTGGTCAGGACGACCCACCCCGACTTCCAGCCTATCTGGAGGATGACCCCGGCGATCAGAAGCCCCACCAGGGGGTCGGCCCGGGGGTGGCCGGCTATGACCCCGAAGGCGCCGATTAAGACGGCCAGGCTCGTCAGGCCGTCGGCCCGGGCGTGGAGGCCGTCGGCGACGAGGGCGGCGCTGTTTATCTCCCTCCCCACCCTCATCCGATAGAGGGCCACCGCCTCGTTGCCGGCAAAGCCGATGAGGGAGGCGAGGATCACCGCCTCCAGGTGGCCTACGGGGCGGGGGTTAAAGAGCCTCATCGCCGCCTCGTAGCCGGTGAAGAGGGCGCTCGCGACTATGACGAGGACGATGGCGAGCCCCGCCAGGTCCTCGGCCCGGCCGTAACCGTAGGTGAACCGGTCCGTCGGGGGGCGCTGGCCCAGCCGGAAGGCGAGCCATAGGGGGATGGCCGTCGCCGCATCTCCGAGGTTGTGGACGGTGTCGGCGAGGAGGGCGACGCTCCCGGAGAGGAGGACTATCGCCACCTGGATCAGGGCCGTCGCCAGGAGGGCGATGAAGGATACCTTGACGGCCAAAATCCCCCTCTCGGCCGCCAGGAGGGCGGGGTCGGCGGCGCCGTGGGCGTGGAGGTGGAACCCTCGGCTGGTGGGGTGCCCCTCCTCTTCGGAGCGGAGGCGGTTCTTCGGCATCATCTTCCCATCATAATAAGATTGTCTTACCGCCGATATAAATCTGCGACCTCTCCCACCGAGGAGGATCTCGGGAGGGAAGAGGCCTTCAGAAGGAGAGGGTCGAGGTTCGGGGGAAGGGAGGGTGGATAGAGGATGGGAGGGCGGAATCGTGGGAAGAGGAGATCCGGAGGAAAGTATATTGGAGGTCGGGCCCCTAAGGCTAGATATGGACCCAATCCTCCTCGCCCTCTCCGCCCTCCTCCTGGCGGCGGCCGTCGCCGCGGCCTTGGCCAAGAGGTTCATCCTCGATAACTCCGACTTCTGGATGGCCATGGGGCTGATCCTCGCCGACAGGAAGAGGTACGATAAGGCAGCCCGGTGCTGTGAGAGGGCCGTCAGGATCTACCCCTTCTACGTCCACGCCTGGAACAACTGGGGGCTCTCCCTCTACCAGCTCGGGAGGTACGAGGAGGCCCTCGAACGGCTCGACGAGGCCCTGACCCTCAACCCGGACCTGGGGGAGGGATGGCATAACAGGGGGCTGGTTCTCGAAAAGCTCGACAGGAAGGAGGAGGCTGAAGAGGCTTTCGCGAGGGCCGATCGCCTGGGCGTGGGCTGACTTGATCCGTCTGAGGCCGGTCTTTGGAGAGGGCGAGCCACCCCGGCCGTCGACAAACGCGGATGGTTATTCTCCATGGTCACGGCCTCACCAACGCCCCGGAGCTCATCAGCATCTTCCGGCACCCCCCACAAAACCGCGAGCTTTTGAAGTCGATCTCAGCGATGGAGCTCGATAGGCGCATGACGCAACCCGCGTTGCGGCAGTGGGGGAGGCCGAAGACGTGGCCGAGCTCGTGGACCGCCTCCTTTTCTGCCCTCTCCCGAAAGATGCCCCTGTCAGGAGGAAGGCCGTAGAACTCCTGGCGGAGCCTCGCCAGGGATATCATCGCCTTCCGCCCCAGGGCCAGGCCGAAGACGAAGTTGAGGTTTCCGACGGAGAGGTCCTCCTCGATCACCCCCAGGACGGCCTCCGCCCCCTCCGGCGCCGGCAGGGCCAAAAGGGCGAGGCCGCCTGCGAGCTGGCCCCTCCCGGGGATGCGGGCGGCTTCGGGGATCGGCGCCTCCGGCCTCACCTCGACGGCTCCGAAGAGCGACCCCAGCTCACCTTGAAGAGAGGATATCAGGTCAACGTCGACGGCTCCCAGCGGCTGGAGGAGGATGGTGGTCATAGCCGCTCTAGTCGGCTCGGGCCTCCTCGGCGAGGGACTTCTGGTAGGCCTTCCAGCCGGGGCACCAGCCGGTGTGCCACCTCCAGATCCTGGCGATGAGGGAGTTCGGCCTCTTCTCGGCCCGCCTTCTGATGGGGCAGCTTTCACAACTTGCAGCCATGGCCTTCAGGCTGTCCGGATGGTATAAGGAATTTACGAAGGAAAGTGGGGGCGACGGCCTCCGCCAGCCTAGGCCCATCCCGTCGAGGATCCCCAGGACGGACCGTCAAGGGAAGTACTCGCCAGGAAGACGGAGGACCCCCGCCTCCACCAGAAGGACGACGACGATCGTATAGGCGGCCGAGACGGAGAGGTCGGTGAGGATCCGCCTCCGACGCCGCCCGGACCTCCCGTCCTTGGAGAGGAGATCCTCCAAGCCCCTGTGCATGAGAAACAGGCCCAGAACGTTGGTGATCCAGTATCCCAAGACCATGGCGGGAAGAAAGAGCTCCTCGGAGACGAGGCCGGCGAGGGCCCCGAAGGCGTAAGCGATCGGTATGTTCACGAAGAGGTCGTTCCACCAGGAGACGGGGGAGAGGAGGAAGCCCGCCGTGGCGACGAGGCCCCCCCGTGCCCGCCTCATCTCGATCTTGCGGCCGGCTATCTCTATGAAGCCGCCTAATGCGCCCTCTTCGGGCCCCTCTTCAGGGCGCACCTCTCTTTTCACTATAGTCCTCCTCACCGCCGGGACCGACCCTTCTCCGGGAACTCCAGATTCGCCTAGAAGCCCCGAGAACCCCCGGGCGATTCTCTCCTGCCGGCTTACATCCGGAAGTGATGGACCTCCCCCTTTATCCCTTTGTCTCCATCATCAGGGGTATCGAAAGGGTTATTGCTTTTGATCTCGAAATTTGGAGGATGAGTTGATAGGTTCGGCCCTGAACGCGGAAACTGGATCAATCTAACTCGGAGCTGATGAGATGAAAAGAATGTCAAAGATCCAGAAGGCAGCCGTCGCGATCCTGGCGGCCCTCCTCCTCTGGACCCTTTACGGAGCGATCGTATCCATGAGCGTAAAAGAGCCCCCCTACCAGGTCATCCAGACCCTAGAAAACGACGTCGAGATTAGAGAGTACGCCGACCAGATCTGGGCTGTAACCCTCGCCGAAGATCAGGACCGGGGATTTGGCCTGCTCTTCAGCTACATCTCCGGCGCCAACGATGAGGGGAGGAAGATCGAGATGACGGCGCCGGTGGTGACGGGCAACGCTGAAGGCAGGCCGTTCATAGCCTTCGTCATCCCCGAGGGGTTCGACCTGGAGGGGACGCCCCGACCCCGAGACGAGAGGGTAAAGATCGAGGTCGTGGAGGGGAGGAGGATGGCGGCGGTCCGCTTCTCAGGATACGCCACCGAGGAGAGACAGAAGAGACACCTCAGCGCCCTCAACGAGACCCTGAAAGCCCACGGGATGATGGCCCGAGGCGATCCGGTCCTCATGCAGTACAACGACCCCTGGACGCCCCCCTTCATCCGCCGAAACGAGGTGGCGGTGGAGGTGGCATGAGCCTCCTTCGAGATGGGGGTCCGCCCGGGATGGAAGTTTGAGATGGGGGGAGAGAGGGACCACTCTCAGGGCCTCTTCTCTCCGCGCCGGAGGGCCTCCGCCGACGACAGGACAGATTTAATAGCGGTGGCGGCCCGGTCGTAGAGGAAGACACCGAAGATTCCGACCATCATGGCGAGGACGACGATCCCCATCAGGACTGCTATCACCAAGCTTATCAGAGTCAAATCTCATTCACCTCGTGGGTGCCTCATCCGTCTTCCCTCCCGAAGCCCTGGCGAAACTGCCCACTGCGGGGGGCTTATCGCTTTCTACCCCTGGATTCCCGCCTGAGGATCGCGGTTTTCCTGAGCGGACGGGCCCAACCACCTGCTTTTACAATCCTTCATCGGATAAAAAGGTTTGAGATCGGGATAGGGGGGGCGAAGGGACGATCAAACCTTCGCGCCGATGGCGAACCGATAGACCCGGATATTATAGAATTTTCCTGCATGATGGTCGCCAGAATATAGACTTGGATCTGAGGCTATTAGTCAAATTTGCTGGGAGAATTATCTTTTTAGAATTTTATCCGGGCGACGGAAAAGATTATATTTAGCTTTGATGCAAAAGAGCCTATATTAAAAGAACGTGGAGGTTAGACATATGATGAAAAGAGCGTTGATAGTGCTCTTCGTCGTCTCGATGCTGTCGATGGGACTTTCAGCAGCCGAGGACGAAGCAGCAAAGACGATCGTAGAGACTGCCGTAGAGGCCGGGGACTTCAACACCCTGGTGGCTGCAGTAGAGGACGCTGGACTATTGGATACCCTCAACGGGGAGGGGCCCTTCACCGTCTTCGCCCCCACGGATGAGGCCTTCGCCGCGGTGGAAGGGCTTGACGAGCTCGACGCCGAGACCCTCGCCGACATCCTCACCTACCACGTCGCCTCCGGCGCTATCATGGCAGCAGACGTCGTCAACATGACGGCGATCCCCACAGTCCAGGGCGGAGAGCTGACCGTCGAGGTGACTGACGAGGGCGTGCTGGTCAATGGCGTCAAGGTCACGACCACCGACATAGTCTGCAGCAACGGCGTCATCCACGTCATAGAGGCGGTCCTTATGCCTCCCGCGGAGCAGACGCCCGTCGAGGTGGATGAAGAGGCGAAGGGGACCGAGGGTGCCTCCTGCTGAGACCTTGAGATAGATAGATTTATTCGAATCGGATATCGAGGCGGAGGGGTCTGTTCCTCCGCCTCTCGCCGTCTATTTTTCCCGTCCTCGGGACCGATCTTTCCAGAAGGCATCATCCAAACCAAAAGCGCGATATACCCCCGGGGCCATCCGGTCGGCGAAGGCGATAAAATCATGTTGATCGGAATCGATGTCGGCGGAACCACTACAGATGCGGTTCTGATAGACGAAGGAAAAGTCATAAAAACGTCAAAAGTCCCGACCGACCACGACCACCTCCTGGAGTGTCTCTTGATCGCCCTCGACGAGATCGTCCAGGGCGTCCCGCCGGAGAGGATAGAGCGGGTAGTCCTCAGCACCACCCTCATCACAAACCTCATCGCCGAGGGGAAGACCGACCCCGTCGCCCTGATCATCGAGCCGGGGCCGGGGATGAACCCCGAAGGCTACTCCCTGGAGGGGGAGGTCCAGATCGTCCGGGGGGCGATCGACTACCGGGGAAGGGAGATCGAGGCCCTGGACGAAGATCAGGTCCAGAAGGCGGCGGTCAAGATAGCCGAGCGGGGCTACAGGAAGGTGGCGGTGGCGAGCAAGTTCGGCCAGAGGAACCACGCCCACGAGGAGAGGATGCGGGATATCGCCCTGGGGACGATCCCCGGGGTCCATGTTGAGATGGGCCACCGGGCCTCGGGGAGGCTGAACTTCCCCCGGAGGGCGGCGACTACGGCCCTGAAGGCTGCCGCCATGGACGAGTACCGAAAGTTCGCCGAAGAGGTGGCCAAGGCCATAGCCGGCCGGAAGATAGAGGCTCCGGTCTACATCCTCAAGGCCGACGGCGGAACCCTGCCCCTGGCGACATCCGTCGAGCACCCCGTCGAGACGATCTTCTCGGGGCCCGCCGCCAGCACCATGGGGGTCCTCGCCCTGACGCCGGCGGACCAGACCTCCGTCGTCGTCGACATCGGCGGGACGACGACCGACCTCGCCCTGATCCTGGACGGATCGCCCCTCATCTCCTCAGAAGGGGCGAGGGTGAACAGCTATCTAACGCACATTCGGGCCTTCGCCGTCAAGTCGGTGGCCCTGGGCGGCGACAGCAGGGTGAGGGCGGACGGCGGGAGGGTCGCCATAGGCCCCGATAGGGCGGGTCCCGCCTTCTGTCTGGGGGGGGCGGAGCCAACCCCCACCGACGCTATGAGGATCCTGAACCTGATCTCCATCGGCGAGAGGAACCTAGCCGAGGAGGCGATGGCGAATCTGGGCAAAAAGCTGGGCTGCTCCGCTGGAGAGGCGGCTCAGAGGGTAGTGGACGCTGCCGTCGAGATCCTGATCCGGGAGATCGATGAGATGTTCCTCGCCTGGGAGGAGGAGCCGGCCTATAGGGTCTGGGAGATCCTCCAGAAGGAGAAGATCCGGCCCCAGAACGTCGTCGGCGTCGGGGGCGGGTCCCTCGGCCTCGTCCCCCTGGTGGCGGAGAGGCTCGGGGCCAGGGGGATCATCCCCGAGAACGCCACCGTCGCCAACGCCATCGGAGCGGCGGTGGCGAGGCCCACCCTCACCCTCACCTTCAGGGCCGACACCGAGCGGGGCTTCTACACCGTCGCCGAGGACGGGACGACCGGAGAGATCCGGGACCGAAAGTTCGGCCAGAGGGAGGCGGAGGAGATGGCAAAGAGGCTGATAATCGATCGGGCCGGCAGGATGGGGATAGAAGAGTACGCGGCAGAGGCGGTCCTGACGGCTAGCGAGGTCTTCAACATGGTCCGGGGGTGGTCGACGAGCGGCCGGATCCTGGACGTCACCATGCAGATCCCTGCGGGGCTGATCCCCGAGTGGACTGGGGGTGGTAGAGGATGAAGAGCCCCCGAGAGCTGAACGGCGGGGCGAGGAAGATGGGGCTGATATTCTTCCCCGCCTTCGACTGGGCGATAACCCCGACCCACCCGGAGAGGGAGGA
>Ga0334896_1002164_pt1 | contig 14297 bp, 8 predicted proteins | sample GraSluR3_MG_8_FD_207734 | JGI IMG/M metagenome (GOLD analysis project Ga0334896, IMG submission 207734) | Sludge microbial communities from methane-producing bioreactor in Wageningen University, Netherlands - Granular Sludge_27_06-R3 | ecosystem: Engineered > Bioreactor > Anaerobic > Unclassified... | reverse complement strand
CCGAGTCCTGCGGCATCTGCAACAGCTGCCCCGGACATACCCGAGAAAATCACCGAGGAAACTACATTCACCTGCCCAAGCCCACCCGGCCAATGCCCAACCATCGCCTTGGCAAAGTTAAAGATGCGGTCAGTAATGCCGCCGCAGTTCATCAGGTTTCCCGCAAGAATGAAAAACGGGATTGCCAGCATCGTAAATCCCGTGGTTCCATAAAATACGCGCTGCGCCAGAGCTGTCAGCATCTTGGTCATGCCCAGTGCGATAAACGCACCGGCGCTGGTAATCCCCATAGCGACGCACACTGGAACCCCAATAAACATCAGCGCAAGGAGAACCAGACTCACAATGAGTGCAACCATATCTTGAAGAGCCTCCTTCGTTAAGTTTCTTAGAATGGCTGAATGGCAACACCAGGGGTGCTGCCATTCAGTTTTTTCCGTTAATAACTCATACCTACTGCAAAACGCGTTAGCGAAAATAACCTTTGCTTGTGCTTGCGTCCCCACGTGGCGTTACAGGCTGTGTTCAGGTAAACATTTTAGTCTTCGGTACTGCCAACAATCTCGAGAAATTTCGCGAGCATAGATCCGTCAGTATCGCTGGCATACTCAGCAACGGCATCCCAGGCGGGACCCATCTTGTCTTTGAACAACGACAGATCAACCTTAGTAACAATGACACCGTTCTCTTCCAGGATCGCTACATATTGAGCTTCAGCTTCCTGAATCATAGAGCGCATCAAGTCACGGGCATACACGTTGGCTTCCTGAATCCAGCCCTGCTGTTCTGCGGTTAGACTCTGCCACCAATCCCAGTTCACTGTCAGGTTGACGGATTCCCAGGTGTGCCGGGTTAAACTGACGTACTTCTGGTTGACTTCCCACATTTTGAAGCTCACAATGGTAGCAATGGGATTTTCCTGGCCATCAAAGGTACCCTGCTTGAGGGCGGGCAGAAGCTCGGTGAAGGCAAGGGGTTGTACAGTGGCGCCCAGGGCTTCAAAGCAAGCAACCTTCTGCACTTCAGAGGGGGTACGCAACAGCAGACCTGCCACGTCTTCAGGTGTTTTCACCTCGCGAACGGAGTTACTTAGCATACGGAAGCCATAATCCCACCCACCGAGGTTGTGTAGGCCGGCAGCTTCCAGCGTTCCGTCGTTCACCCACTCGGCAAAGGGTCCGTCTATCACAGCGTAGGCTTGTTCATAGCCTGAGAACATATACGGTGCAGTGACAAATGCATAGCGGATGTCGAATTTGTCAAGCGTCCCCTGGGATACCAGACAGGCTTCAATCAAGCCCTGTTGGGTCTGCTCTATCATCTCTTTGGCATTGCCCAATACGCTGTCCTCACGGACATCAACTTTGATCTCTCCTCCCGAGAGGTTTGTGACCTTATCGGCAAAAGCCTGAGCGGCGGTTCCCAAGGGATCGCCGGTCTCCGGCAACTTGCCGAAGTGACCTAGAGTCATGGTTACGGTCGCAGCATTTACCATTGCAACTATACCAAGCACTAAGGTCAGTACAAGTATCCCTGCAAACACTTTCTTCATTGAGATTTTCCTCCTTTTGTAATGTTTTTATCTGGAAACAGCATATCCTTATGCTGTTCGCCATACATTTTTAGAGTTTTCGTATAATAATATCAATCTATCCATATTTAATTGTTGTTTTATATAGGTTTCCCAGCAATACATCATGATATATTTTTAAGACCGGCTGATTGATTGCTTTATCAGACAGGATTTCTCTTCTTGCGGTAGGTATAGATTTCACAAGCGCTCTTCCTGCAGTATTTGGTTTAGGTTATTTAGAAGATGATTTGCTGGTTAATGCGTCAGAGGATGATATGGCAGATTCCGATAATGCTTTTAATGCAGGCTGCCTTGGTTATTAAGATGCTCCCATTGGATTGAGAAATGACTAATATAATAGTAGTCTTTCATATTAGAAAAACTGTCCATAAAAGAACCATCTCCTGTATTATTATGTTAAGGTTCAATTGTAAAGAGCCTGTAACCTCTGAAATAATTTTCTACTATTAGTTTATATAATAACTTTTATTACACATTTCTTAACCGGAATCGGTTTATCGTAAACTAAGCGCGGAAGATGAGCATCTTCAGGGAAAAGAAGCATAATTGTATCGCCCTCAAGGGTCGCATAATTACCATCTTCAACTTTCTCAAGAAGATAGCAATCAGTTTTCGCCTTATAAGGTCCAGATGGTTTAGTACCCTCAATTGTACGGTAACCAACCTTTTCAATCCCCGAGATGAGATACTGCAGATCTACATGATATTTGTGACACTCCCATGGGGGATCGGGCATTGTGGTATACTCTTGAATTAAAACAACTACATTTTTCCCATCAATTTCATACTCACCTGCAGCAATATTTTCTAAATCAGTAGTCTTTAAAAAATTAAATGCTTTTTCAAAGTGGGGATTTAAACAATAGTATTTGTGAGCATTTTTCAGTTTATCAAAAATCATAACAATTCCTCCTTAATTTTTTATACCATATGATAAGACATAACAAATCTCTTATAGTTTTAACTTAAACATTACTTAATTAAATCTATATTTCACAAGTTGGAATGAAGTTATTTTTCCATAAACTGTAGGGTTGGAAATAGAGTTTTCTTTAGAATATTTAGAGTTAAGGAAATATCTAAAAACCTGTCATTATATACAAAAGTTCCTAAATATTCTGAGATTTTGATTTCTCTTATTAGGAAAGAAAATCTGACTTTATGATTAACTGTTTTTCTGGTAATCTCTATCATCATTTTTTCATATATAAAAAAATTATTTCATATTTATATTTTATCTAAATAAATAAAAAAAGTCAAATTTTTTAATTGCAATGAGTGGATAGTCAAAAGAAGATAAAATACTGCCAGAAGATGGGGGGGATGTGCTTTCCAGACAGGAATAATTTGCTTATTTTCTTCTATTTTAAAAGTAAAGATAAGCTATAAAAACTCTGATGTAAAGGTCAACTCAGGGTATTATATTATTAATCTAATCTTTCCTTATCTATAACATCAAGAATAAAAGAGGCAGCCTTCTTGGCTCCTCCACTTTTTTTGAATCCTTCTCCGATTTTTCTAGCTTTTTCCCTATAAGACTCATTGGTCAGTATTTGCTGGACAGCCTCATAAATCAAGTCTGAGTTATTCTTCCTTAATGGAATACCAGCCCCTAAATCAACTACTCTTTTGGCTACCAGTCCCTGCTCACTGTGTTGCGGGAAGGTCACCATGGGAACACCGAAGTATAAACTCTCATTTGCGCTGTTCATCCCGCAATGAGAAATAAAGACATCTGCCTTCTGGAGCACTTCAATCTGGTTGATCCAGTTTTTAACTTCCATATTCGAAGGAATCTCCCCCAGTGATTCTAAGGTAGTATCTTTACCTATGGATATGATAACATCAAAGGGTTTATTACCTAAAGCTTTTATGCAGTTCCGGTAGAATCCCTTATTCTTAGTAAGTACTGAGCCCAGGGATATATAGATGAGCGGTTGTTTCTTATCAAAAAAAACACTTTTGACTTCTTCAATGGAAGGACCTACAAAGACAAATTTATCAGAAAATGTATCTGCCAGGGGCTGGAACTCTTTAGAAGTATAGACAATGGTATTGGTTTTGTTATCATTTCCAATAAGAGAGACAAAGCTGTCTACTCCGTATTCATTTTCTCTGAGTTCTTTTATCTTGCGACTAATTCTTGGCCAACCAAAGAATGTGCGTAAGGCTTCTCTTAAACCCGGTTTTATCAGTTTAGCAGTATGGTCATTGAAAGCAAAGGTTGTAGTGGAGGAAACAAAAGGTATCTTAAGCTTACTGGCAAACAATTTCCCCCAGAAACAGATGGAGTCTGATACAATGCAGTCCGGTTTTAGATTAGATAGTTGCTGACAAACAGGTTTATCCATCACCAGGGTGGTATCCACTACCATCTCAATTAAAGCGGCAAAGTCCTTCTTATCAATCTTCTTTTCGTCTTCAGGTCTAAATTCTGGCAGATACTTATCACTTTCTATATATTTAGCACCGGCCTTTTCAATTTTCTCTTTAAACATACTAAAAGAATAGTACCATACTTCATTTCCTTTTTCGCATAACTCACGTACCACTTCAATTGTGGGATTAGTATGCCCATAGGCCGGGATGTTAAAAAACAATATCTTACTCATAATGTTTATCTTCTCTCTTATTGTCACCAGTATTTATATAAGGGTATATAGTATATATAGTATATAGGGGTCAGCCTGTTGAGACCTCGTACAATAAGCTTAAATAAACGTATATACATTTAAACTAAATATGCTATGCTAATGCCAAGAAGAGCTTGTCGTATGGATAGGTCAAGTCAAGACCGGAACGATCAGGACAAATTGATCAGTTCGTGGGTCAGATGGACCGCCCTTCGATAAGCTTGAACAGTATCAAAAGCGAAAGGATTATCCTTTCAGCTTGCGTTCTACGAGGTCAAGCCTAAAAGGGCAAGTCCACCCGCAAGCTCTCCTAATAATAATCAGGAGGCTTCCTATGTACCATTATATCGGAATTGATGTGTCAAAGAAAGTATTAAATGTATTTGACGGTAGGAAAGATTTAGTTTTTGACAATAAAGAAGGACTGGGTTCTTTGAAAAAATACTTAAAGAAAAGGTATCCGGATTTTTCTAAGTTGGTGATTTTATTTGAGGCTACCGGGATCTATTCTTATCATCTTAAACTGTTGTGTGCTGAACAGAAAATCAAGGCTGGTATCATTAACCCGCAGGCAAGCCACAACTTTGCCAAGTCTACGGGTATGCGCTCTAAGACCGATACCTGTGATGCCCGGACGATCTGGGCTTATCATAAGCTTATACAGGAGAAGGATATCCGTATCCCCCAGGTAGATCCAGTATTAATCACCTTATCCAGTTATCTGGCAAGTTACCGCTTAACCTTAAAACAACGACTTTCCCTTGCCAATCACCTGGAAGGGGTTAAGGATAAAGAATTATGCCGGCTGTTAAAAAAGGAACAGAAAAGATTGGAGAAACTGGAACTGGGTTTGCTTATGCGTATGACTGCCTATGTTACAGAAAATCCTGAATTAAACGAAGATTACCAGAGATTGCTTGGTATCTCAGGCATCGGTCAGAAAACGGCTATCAGTCTGTTAGTCCTCTTTCGTACTTACCCGGATACCAATCGCAGGCAGATTACCGCACTTCTCGGATTGGATCCTGTGCAAAGACAATCCGGAAGCTCAATAAAAGGCAGAGGCAGGATCAGTAAACACGGCAACCAGATGATGCGAAAGAGTCTTTATATGCCAACTTTGGTATCCCTGCAATACAATGGCAAAATAAAGGCATTTTATGAGCGACTGGTTTTAAAGCACAAACCGAAGAAGTTAGCAGTCATAGCTGCCATGAGAATATTACTCTTGATGGCCCATGCCATTTACAAAAATAAGACGGTTTATGTTCCAGGATAAATAAATAATAGATTAGAATTAAATATTGTTTAAAAGGAGAGTTTGGGGTTGATTTTGAAGACAGTATCTGACCCCAACAGGTACTTTCTAATTTTTGAATTACTCATTATTTCAGTATTGAGAAATTCCATCATTGTATTAAGTGTTTTTCATTCTTCTATATCTTCAAATTTTACATAATTTAATCTGTATCTTGGTTAAATATCTTTTTGTATTTATCTAAAAACTGATAACTAAAAACTAAATTTTTTAGCTGTTATACCCCATTATTTGACTGAAAAATTTACAATCCACTCCGGCTCATTCAGTGGATTGTTTTCTAATATTTCTCTCCAGGCTTCATCGGTTAACCGTTCACTCATCGGCTGTTTAAATTCATAATAGCTAAAAACCGGTCCCACTCCTAACACAATATGTTCCTGGGGAAGCTTATAGGCTACAATTGCCGTTTTGATAAAACCGGTTCCTTCTTCCAGTACTTTTTTAGTATTTCCTTCAGTATGAACATCGGCAATCATCACTGATTTTAGAGAATCCGGGTTAATATCTCCTCCTGCAATTGTACCAATTAAACTGGCAGAAATGCTGCCAAAATTTTCAATAAAATCATAATCAGATTCTTCCAATGGTGTATTTGTTAATTCCTTTTTGGAAATATCCAGCAACCTTTGCAATATTTCAACGAATCTGCTCAAACCTGCCTCTATCCTCAAATTATCTAATTCCTCTTGAGGTACCAACTCTCTAAATCCTTCCATGGTCATATTGGTTAAATTTAACAGTCTGCAATAAAATTCCGGTACTGGTTCTACATAGCCTACCACCGGAAGCCGGAACATGCCGCCTCGTTCAGCCATGGTATAACTCTGTTTTACATACAAGATTGTATCATGCCGTAATTGAGCCCAGGAAGCCAGAGCAGTATTTAATTGCTTATCCTGCCAGGCAGTGGTCTGCATAAAGGTAGGATAACTTTCACAAACCTCACTATGTAAAGACTTCAAAACATAAAGCCAATTCAGATAAAGATTTTTAAACCAGTCTTCCTGTCTGAAAGAATCAATATTATCTTTTAATTCCAAGAATTTTTTTCCATAACCACTATACTGGGTATCTCCGGAAATTTCCAGTATTTCCCAGGCTCTTTCTGAACCCAGCAAAGCCATTAAGTCTAAGCCTCGAGGGAATCCTCGGACTTCTCTGGTTGCCGGAGGAGGGCAGGCGGCAACCTCTGTTTTAACCCAGGTAAATGGCCGATTGTTTCTGAATTCCTCATAATCATCATTCCAGCTGAAAGTAAGGGGTTTTTCCGCAGTAGGTAATGGAAAATTTGGCCCATTATACTCACCGCTATAAGGAGAGACAATTTCAGAGAATAACCAGGAATCCAGGGTAAAGCGCTGTCCCATCATTCTAAAACCTTTTGTTTGTTTAAGAAGTTCCCTGGCTTGCATTTTTAAGTCTTGAATTTCCTTTTCAGTAAGAGGAGGGCAGGGCATCAGCAATTCACAGGCACCTAATCCACTGTAAATTTTGGGGTTATAGGGATAATGTCCAATCATTTCTTTTAGCTGGTCATATTTTTCAACCAATCTATCTGAATTTATTTTGCTATTTTCTTCAGAGAATGCTTTTTGCAGCACTTCACCATATTCATATGGTCCTAAGTCATCAGAAAACCCTACCATAAAAGAGGTAATATTATAAATACGTTTCCATCTTTCCTGGATATTCCGGCTGCTGATATATTCTTTTGCCAGTAAAAAGGCCTGAAGGGTCTGTATCCGGGCATCATATTCAGAGATAATTCCTCCTACACCTCCACTGCACATTGATTCTCCTGCCGACAGCACTGGAGAACCTTCAATCAGGGCAGTCATTCTCCCAAACCACATCAAAGCTTTAAAATAATTTTTCAGCTTCTCAGATTTGGTATAATGTCCCCGGGGAACATATTGAGAATAGTCTTCCTGATAAATAAAAACAGGAGAATATTCCCAGCCTTTGTGTTCTTTGATAAGCTTAATTTCAGTCTGAACTAAATCCTGTACCAATTCCGGGACATTGAAATCATAGTATTCAAATTCTTCCTCACTGAAGTATTGGTAGCTGGCCTGTTCACCATAAATATCGTTTACTCCGGCTATCATCATCTCGCAAATTTCTTCTTCCATTTCCGGTAAACAGTATTCTTCTTTTAATGTTTCTTCACTCATTACCTGGTTTTCTTCGGGTTTCAAAAGCTCCATAGCTACAGAAAGATAGGCCACATTTCTTCTGGCAGCTTCTTTTAAATCGCCCTCAGTATAATTATAGTAATTCAGGGAAACATCAAATAATTCTTTACTGATTTCCCAGATATCCCGATAAAAGAGATCCCGTTCCAGGCGCATTAAAGTCGTATCAAAAAAGATATGATAATAGTGCAGCAGGGAATCTGAAGTAATAAAAATTGGTACATCTATGTTTTTCAATACCTGATAATAAGCAACAAAATCATCCTTTGGATTGGCTATTTCCCGACTGAAGTCCAAAAAGACCTCCTGCTCGGCAATATCAAGAGGAGTGGGAATAACTACAAAGGCATTTTTTTCTAATAACTCTAATACTTCCGGTGTTAAAGGCATCTTTTCAAAAAAATCATGGTAATTTTCAATATCAGCAGTGTTTAAGGGTAGAGAAAATCCCGGTATATCAGCATTGACTTCAGCCGGTCCTATAATAAAATCTTTCGGATTGATTAGCTGTTTATTAAGCGGGCTTGTATTTGCCAGAGACTGACAAACTGTAAAAGATAATATTATTATAATTCCTATAGAAATGGATAATATATATATACCTTTATAATTAAATTTATTTTCTTTTGATTTTTTCATTTCTAAACCCCCTGATTTTTTTATCTTACCAGTTCTAGTTCTATTATACCTTTTTTAATAGATTCCCATAACCTTTTATCAGATTTCTCTGCCAGGTTTTTAAGAAATAATTCAGTTTCATTCTGATCCATCAATATTGGCTGCCCTTCCTGATTTTTTATTGGAAAGAGATGAAAGGTGAGTTTGTCAGTTGAAATAGTTAAACCTATTGCTAATCCTTCTTTGATTTCCGGCAAAAACTGCTGGTCAAAGATAAAATTTCCTAACGAATAGAATACCGGCTTGCCCTTTATAATTTCAATTTCCCAGACTACATGGGGGTGATGACCCATGATAATATCCGCACCTGCATCTACAATTTTCCCAGCCAATTCTCTTTGATTAATTGAGCTGTTTGTCTGATATTCATTACCCCAATGCATGCTTACAATGATAATTTTCCCCGGATTAGATTGCCTTGCCTTTTGAATTTCCTTGATAATCTCTGCCTGATAATCAATATAAGGCAATACCCGGTTAAAGGCCAGAAAAACAGATTGATCGGTGGCAAAGTAATAATTTTTTATATTTGTGGAATTAGCAAGAGCAGGAAGAGGAGATCCGATAAAACGTATCTGGTATCTTTGCAGCCAATCTAATGTTTCTTCCAAGCCTTCTTTGTCTCTATCCATAATATGGTTATTGGCTAATGAAAGTAAGTTAATCCGGCTCCATTTGACTGCTTCCAGTACTTTTGGACGAAAGGTAAATTTAGGCTCATCCATTGCAGTTTCCTGTATATTTTCTATAATGGGTCCCTCTAGATTGGCAAAAACCACATCTACGCCCCTTAAGAGCTGTACAATTTTCAGGAAAGGGTAATAAATACTATTTTCCTTTATTAATTTTTCTATACCACGCCCGAGCATCATATCTCCCGCCAGTAGAATTGTCTCAACCTGTAAATTATTTTCAGGAATTCCTTTCTGAAAAACAACACTAAAATAAGAGGTTGTAGAATTAAAATCACATGGTAAAAAATCAACAGAATTTTTGTGGGCGATAATAGCGGGGTTTTCACTTCCATGTAATTTTGCATACAAACGTACCGCATACAAAGATTGCCAGCTATCCACCTCAATATTTTCAAATTCACTTTCTTCAAAATTCAATAACACTCTAATACTTTTTGTATCATGAAAAATAGCAGCACCAGCCGGGAGATAATGGGAAAAATCAACGCTGGCAATTATAATAGCCTGTTCATTGGAAACATGATTAACTGTCTGGACAAACTTTATTACTTCTTCCTGAGTAATACTTTCGGGAATAAGGATAGGAATAATCTTTGTTTCGGGAAGATATTTTTTAATAAAAGGCAATAGATTGGTAATGCCAAACTCTGCAAGCACCGTACTTCTGTCTGATATTATATTATTATTAATTGTCAGTCTTTTTAATAAATCAATATCTGTAGACAAACCTTTCAGTTCAGTGACGCTTTCTTTCCAACCAACACTGATAAAGGAATTCTCTTTTTTAGTAGCTGAGCAATTGAAATGATCCGGGCTTAAAAGAATAATAGTTTCAGGATGCTGTTCCTGTCCTGCGATAAATTCAAAAAAATCTTCAATAATTTCTTTTGCCAGCAGGTGATGAGGCACTACACCTCCCGCAACAGGAAGTCCTCCCATGCTTTCCCCAACAGCCGGCATAGCGCCAACACCGAAACCGACATAGAACAAGTAAAGAATTAAAATTAATTTAATTATTTTTTTCATAATATTGGCAATATATTATTCTTTCTATTTACATCTTGAAACAGAACTAAAACTATCATATCAGATTAGACCATTAATATAAGTATAATTGTATAAAATTGTTTTTAAAATTATCCCAGTTACTTAACTCCAAAAACTAAATTATCATTATTTGATAGAAAAAATGGGATTAAAAGAAAATAATTATTTAGAGGAAGTCAGAAATAGATTATTAAAAACATGATGAACTGAATTTTAAAAGATGGGCAGAGGATATAAGGCTATTTTTATTTCATTCTGCTAATGGACAAAGGACATTACTGTCCTCCGAAGTTATTCAATGAAAGATAGACTAGTATAGGCAACTGTATTCACCATTGAGTTTAAATTAGTATTTCATATTTGTTACTCTCTGGTAGATTTGAGCTTAACTAAAAACTAAAAACTATGAACTGGACACTTTCCCTGCTTGGACAATCCCAAACAATCCCACAAAATAAATACCTGCTGCCAGATATCCTACAGCCTGAAAACCGGCTGAAATAGCGATAATCACTGCCAGAACTGAAGCCAGAATAGAACAGAAATTATTAGTCGCCCACACCCAGGGAATCATTCTCTCCCTTCTTTCTGCCAGAAAGTGGATACCCAGAGGAAAGGGCATACCCATCAGAAAGGCCAGAGGAGATAGAAGGGAGCAGGTCAGTAAAAATCTTACTATTAAGGGAAGGTGGAGAGTATATTGGAAGAGAGTTGGTATTAATCTCTGATACAGTACCAGAAGAAGACAGATTACTGAAATAATCCATCTCAAATAGGGTATTGTTTTTCTCTGCCAGCGTTGGGAAAAATGGCTTCCCAGTCCGGAAAAGAATAGAAATGAGAAAATAATTGCGGAAGTAGCATAAGTGGGATAGGTGAGATAGAGGATAAATTTCTGAATAAAGGAAATCTCTATCAGCATATAGCCTAATCCCAGAGCAGCAAAGTAAAGCAGTGGGAAATACCAGCCTTTACCGGGGGATACTCTTTTGATTAAAAGAGGTAAAAAGATAAAAATTAAACAAAATAACATTCCCTGTAGTAAAGTGGCAAAGACAATGAGATTACCCCATTCGATAATAGGCTGCCAGTAACTGGTATCCCTGATAATAGTAGGGATATTCCTCCACTTTAAGAAGTAGAAGAAGAAAGGGCTATTATCAGTGGCTGGGCTAATATTAAAGAAGTAGTCCTGGTAGAATGACTTCATCCGATTCTGTCTATAATACTCCATTAAGTCAGAAATTGCCAGATAGTAATAAGGTTTTTCCAGGCGGTGATTCTGATTAGCCTGCTGGAGCTCGATTCCAGGAAAGTAGATAGGATCAAAACTTCTTTCCTGGCAGAATGATATGATAATATCAATCATTTCTCTATCAATTGGTTTTTGACTGCAGATAAAGGTAGTGGTACCCCAGCTGCGTATCAAGGCAATATGATTTTCCGGATTTTCTACTCCCATCTTCTCCAGCGCTTGCAGGGCGATAGTAGTCATTTTGACCGATTCCCGGGGAGGGAAAAGAAGCCAGCGGGTAATACAGATTACTCCATTTGGAGAGAGATGCCCTAAAAAGTCAATCATCCCTTCCACCGTATAAAGGTAGTTTTCTGAAATACTGTGAAATCCACCGGTAGAGGCAGTAGCAGAACCAACCAGTGATATTTGAATCAGATCAAAATTATGATCAATATTCTTCAGTACACTCCGGCCTTCTCCAGGTAATATGGCAACCTCTGGACGGTTATACAATTGACCGGAATAATCAGCAAATTGTCCTTGCATCAAATCAATCACTAAAGGATTTAATTCAATAGCTTCTATCTTATTGCAGCCATGATAAATGGCACTTAAGATATCCAGACCACCACCGGCACCAATAACCAGCACCCTGTTACGGTTTTTGCTCAGGTGAAAACCCAGAGCATTGGACAGAAAACCGGTAAAATGAATAGACTCTATATTACCATTAAACCTGGTTATAGCACTCAATCCCGAATCATCAGTTAAGATACCCAGCTGTTCGGGTATTCTCTCTTTAAAATTGAGGCTTAATCCCGGGGCATGTTTTACCGCTGGACTTTCTACTACCTTAATCTGGGAGAAGCTATTCTCCCCCTGGTATAGTATTTTGGCTTCTGGATACCGTAAAAAGCTAAATAGTTCTTTATAATGATTAATTGGTAGAGAAAATGACCAAGACCAATAAGAGGAAAAATTAACCAAAGACAAGATTATAATTAAAATAAGCGGTAATAAGGAAAAGAGTCTCTTGCCATGAGCTAGAGAAAATAGAAAAGAGGAAGTAAGACCAAAAACAGATAACACAATAACCAGTTTTATGATATTGATATGGCTGGTAAAAAATAAAAAGGCAAGACATCCCAGAGAAGCCCCGGTTAAATCATAGAAATATAGTCTGCTTACTTTCATAGGTAGGTGAGTAATGGCCAGTGAAATACAGGTACCGGCAAAGAAAAAGGGCAGAGCGACTGCCAGATAATAAGCGGTTAAATAAAACCATTGATAACTATCTACACTTAAACGATAAAGATCAAATGGTATGTGGTTTATCAGAAAGAGGGTTAAAAAAATACTGAGTCCATACAGAAGGGCGAAATGGGATAATAGGCCAGGAAGTTGTTCATTCCTATTTTTTTTAGTCAGAGAAGGGGTGACTGTAAGAAAGGTACCACTGACACCATACCCTAAAAAGGCTATACTGATAATCATGAAAGCCAGGTAATTCCACTGCATGATAGAAAAAATCCTGGTTAGCGCCAGCTCAAACATCAACACTGATAGTGATATTAGAAATATGCCGGGATAGAGGAAGTATTTCGATGAAATCCGGAATCTATTCATCTTTTGATTCCCTGCTTTTTTAGAAAATATCTACTCATAATACTTATAATAATTATATTGTAATATATTTTCCTCCACTTTTCATTTCCTCAGAAAGATTTTACTACTCTTCACTCCCTTACCATGACCGATAGCAAGAATGTCTTGTGAGAGACTTCCTCACCTCTCATTTTTAGCTGCAAACTTGAAATGACTTCTAAAACATGTTATGGTTAAAAAGAGGTTATGGTATTAATTGTTAAGAAAATAAGAAAGTTATTTTCATCTGCTTGTTAATCTCGCTTTGTTCTCCTTATTTTAAGGATGACATTTTTGCTGATTGTAAATTTATTTTATTAATTACAATTAGATATTTATTATATTCAAAAAATATTTTACTATTTTAAAACTAAATAGAAAAGGAGGTTGATACTATCTTAGGCGTCAAACAAAAGGTGGAGCAGGATGCCTGGCTGGGGGCATTGGAAGAAATTCGTGACCGATTACAGGAAGATGGAGAATTAAAAAAAAGAATACTCAGATTGAGGGATGAAACCAGGGGAAAAATTGCCAGACTAATTAAGGATAAAAAAGTGGCTCTATCCTGGAGTGGTGGTAAGGACTCTATTGTCCTACAGCACATTTGCGAGGGATTGCCCATTAAAATGGTGTTCTGGGTGCGCTGCAATCTGGAATACCAGCAGGTTCTAGATTGGGTAAGTGAAAATGCTCCGGAAAATCTGGAAGTGGTCAATACCGGTCAGAACCTCAAATGGTTATTCGAAAACGAACATCTCTTATTTCCTCAGCAGGCCGAAGTGGCCTCTACCTGGTTCAAAATTGTCCAGAATGAAGGGCAAAAAAGGTTCTTTCAGAGGAATAACCTGGACATGATTCTGGTGGGTAGAAGAACTAAAGATGGTAATGATCCAGGAGAAGAAGGCATGGATGTTGACGAATATGGAGTTGTTCGTTATGCCCCTATCTATAACTGGAATCATGAAGATTTATTGGCTTATCTGGAATATTTTGACATCCAGTTGCCGCCCCTTTATTTCTGGACTAATGGCTTCCAGGTAGGAACTGGACCCTGGGCTGCCCGTGAATATACCGGCAGCATTGAAAATGGCTGGCGGGAAGTTTTTGAAATAGAACCCCAGATAGTGGAAAAGGCTGCCCATTACTTGAAATCTGCATCTGAGTTTTTAAAGAATAATTCTTAATCATCAGTCCAGAAAATTTTTACAATATTACAATAATAAAACTACCTATAACTGTTTTTATTGCAAGAC
>Ga0334896_1002157_pt1 | contig 14327 bp, 12 predicted proteins | sample GraSluR3_MG_8_FD_207734 | JGI IMG/M metagenome (GOLD analysis project Ga0334896, IMG submission 207734) | Sludge microbial communities from methane-producing bioreactor in Wageningen University, Netherlands - Granular Sludge_27_06-R3 | ecosystem: Engineered > Bioreactor > Anaerobic >... | reverse complement strand
AGATGCTCCGTAAGTGGGAGGCTAAGGATCCTGAGGTGTACCAACTTTGGAGTACCATGAATGGCTGGGTGTACGATGGCTTTGACATAACCTACAAAGCGCTTGGTATTGAGTTCGATAAGGTTTATCACGAGTCCGAAACCTATTTGCTGGGTAAAAAGATTGTTGCAGAAGGGTTGGACAAGGGTGTGTTTCATAAGAAGGATAACGGCTCTGTTTGGTGCGACTTACAGGCCGATGGCCTCGATGAGAAGCTGCTACTCCGCGCCGATGGCACCTCGGTTTATATGACCCAAGATTTAGGCACAGCTGTTCAGCGCTTCTCCGAGTATCACCTAGATGATCATATCTACGTAGTGGGTAACGAGCAGGAGTATCATTTTAAGGTGCTTAGGTTGATTTTATCGAAGTTGGGGTACGACTGGTCCAATCATCTTTACCATCTTTCGTACGGAATGGTTCAGCTGCCCGAGGGCAAGATGAAATCGCGAGAGGGAACAGTTGTTGATGCCGACGATTTGGTTGATGAAATGAAGAAAACCGCTCGTGAAATGTCGCAGGAGCTGGGCAAACTCGATGAGCTAACCGAGCAGGAAGCCAATGATATTGTTAGTATGGTAGGCTTGGGTGCTTTGAAGTATTTCATTCTCAAGGTCGATCCCAAAAAGAATATGACCTTTAATCCCAAGGATTCAATCGATTTTAATGGCAATACCGGGCCATTCATTCAATATACCCATGCTCGTATCCAATCGGTTCTACGTAAAGCCAATGATGCTGGCATTGAGATACCCACCACAGTAGGTAAGGTTGATATTGGTGACAAGGAGCGTGAGCTAATCAAAATGATGCATATGTTTCCTGGGGTGGTTCAACAGGCAGGCGAGCAGCTAAGCCCAGCCCTAGTTGCTAATTTTACATACGAGCTGGTGAAGGAGTACAACCAGTTTTACCATGATTATACAATTATTAAGGAGCCCAACGAGGCGGTAAGAGGGTTAAGGCTTGCGCTATCTCGTGAGGTTGCCAATGTCATTCGCCAAGCGATGTGGTTGTTGGGTATTGATGTGCCCAGTAGAATGTAGCGATGCCCAGCACTCTATCGGTTTTGGGTTCTTTGTTAAAAAGTTTAAAGGCTGAAAGTCAAGAAGACGGAAGACGGAAGACGGAAGACAAGCGGGTTATCCAACATCACTCGTCAATATAACGGTAGACGAGACAGGTGATATCAAACATAAAAACTATGCTTTAACTCAATCAACCAATCTATTCAATCTATAAAATCTAAACTTTGTACTTTAAACTCTAAACCTTAAGCTCATTTTTCAAAGTTGATAAAAAGAAGTTGGTAGTTTTGGAAATGAATAACGTTTTCCAATCATTCAATCCAGCCAGAGGCAGGCAGGCAACCAATCACTCAATCAGTCAATCAATCAATCAACCTGCCCGCCTCTGGCGGGTCAATCAGTCAACCAAACAAATCACTCACCATGACAACAAACAAAAGAGGCTTTGCAAGCGATAATAATTCTGGAGTGCATCCTAATATATTAAACGCTATGGCTAGCGTGAACAATGGCCACACCATTGCTTATGGCGATGATCCGTATACCGAGGAAGCCATTAAGCTTTTTCGCAATGAGTTTGGTGACCATGTTGAGGTGTTCTTCGTGTTTATCGGATCGGCAGCCAACGTGTTGGGTATAAAAGCAGCTACTCAACCATACAATGCTGTTATATGTGCCGATACGGCCCATATCAACGTTGATGAATGTGGGGCGCCCGAGCGTTTTTCGGGTTGCAAGTTGCTATCGGTTCCAACTCCCGATGGAAAACTTACGGTCGATTTGGTTAAAAAGCATATGCATGGCTTTGGTTTTCAGCATCACTCTCAGCCTAAGGTAATATCCATATCGCAGCCAACTGAGCTGGGAACGCTATATACCCCCGAGGAGGTAAAAATCCTTGCCGATTATGCCCATGCGCATAATATGTATCTACACATGGATGGTGCCCGAATAGCCAATGCTGCTGTTGCGCTTGATATGAACTTTAGGCAGTTTACCACCGATGCTGGGGTCGATATTCTATCGTTTGGCGGCACTAAGAATGGGATGATGTATGGCGAGGCCATTGTGTTTTTCCGCCCCGAGCTGGCCGAAGGGTTTATGTACACTCGAAAGCAGGGTTTGCAGCTTGCATCAAAAATGCGTTACATTTCGGCACAATTCTCGGCCTATATTCAGCACGACCAGTGGAGAAAAACAGCTGAACACGCTAATAAAATGGCCAAGTTGTTGGCTTCGGAACTCAAGTCAATTCCGCAGGTTACCATTACCCAATCGGTTGATGTGAATGGCGTTTTCGCCATAATTCCTCGCGAAATCATCGAGAGGTTGCAAAATGAATACTTCTTCTACATTTGGAATGAGGAGCGTTCGGAAGTGCGATGGATGACCTCATGGGATACAACCGAGGAGGATATCAAGGGCTTTGTTAGCACGCTCAAATCGCTGCTGTAGCTTTTTCGCTTTTGGTCTTCAACCATTTTAAATCTTTATTGTTGTTTGTAAGAATTGGCGCTGCTTTGCCATTTGCGAAGCAGCCAGCTTGCTTGCTGTTGATATATTAGTCGCCAATTACTTGACTTTCTTGCTTAATATGGGTTACTTTGCAAGCAGATATGTTTTTTAATTTTTTAGTTTACTGTATGATAAGGAAGATTTTTACGCCTATACTTGTTACATTCTTTGTTCTATTCGATATAACCTTTAACAACTCGTTAAGGTCGCACCCCTCTGAAGAGAAATTTGATTTCACTCCCTTTTCAAACGAATACCTATCCAATGATATACTTGTTGAAGAGGATTTGATGTCGTTTGAAAGGTCAATTAATCAGTTTATTAGGAATTGGGGTGTGGCAGGAGCATCGGTTGCCATTGCCCATGAGGGCAAGCTGGTTTACGCCAAGGGTTTTGGGTATGCCGATGTGGAGAACGAGATAGAAATGCAGCCCTACCATTTGCTTAGGGTGGCCAGCGTATCGAAGTTAATAACTGCAGCCGCCGTGATGAAGCTGGTTGAGGACGGTAAGCTGGGCTTGAACCAAAAGGTTTTTGGTGAGGATGGGGTACTCAACAATCCGTTATTTCGTGGCTATATCGATGAGCGGGTTGAGGACATCACCATTAAGCAGCTGCTTAACCACTCGGCTGGGTGGACCACCCGCTGGGGCGATCATCTGTTTATGAATCAGTCCATCGCTAGGCAGCTTAACCGTGAACTACCGCTTGGCAAAGACGATATCATTGAGTTTACCCTTGGTAAACGCTTGCACTTCACCCCGGGAACCCGATGCTCATACAACAACTTCGGGTATCTTATTCTTGAGAGTGTAATTGAAAGGGTGGCCAAGACATCCTATGAGGGCTATGTAAAAAGAAATATTTTCAACCCCATTGGTGTTTTCGATGCCTTTATTGCGCACAACCATGATAGCCTTCGGTATCCTTTGGAGGTTAGATACTATGAGGTGCCCGAAGCCGAGCTTGTTCCTGCATTCGATGGCCAGGCCAAGCAGGTGCTAAAGAGCAGGGGAGGTAACGATATTAGAACCCTTGGCGCTGCTGGGGGATGGGTTATTTCCTCAGTTAGTCTTACCAAGTTTCTGCTTTCCATCGATTTGTACTCGAAGGAGACCATCCTTTCAAAAAAATCGATTAGGGAGCTAACCAACACCGAACCTGGCTTTCATCCGCTGGGATGGAGGTGGGTTTCACGCAGCGGAGCTAAGTGGCGCACCGGTTCCTTTGCAGGAACATCTGCCCTAGCCATATCGCAGAGCAATGGCCTAACCTACGTTTTTATTACCAATACAAGTCCTTGGGTAGGCGCCCGATTCCCCTATGAGGTGAATAGTATGTTGGCCCGCGCACTGCGGGGTGTTGATAGATGGCCAAGCATTGACCTTTTCAACCCTAATAGCATTAACAACCAGAATTTTGTTGAAGTTGGTGAAGGTGAAGAGGTGCTTCAGGAGGAGAGGGCGTTGAGTTGGGATTTTAGTAACCTGGTTTAACCCTTTGTTGCACGTTGGCGTTGGTAACTGAAATGCCTTTCTCCTTAATAAGGCTAATGAATTGCCTAAAGTAAAGGTCGTTTTCTATTTTTACACCTTTTACAGATTCGCTGGTTAGCGTAAAGTTTACAATGTAATACCCTCCTTTCTCTTGTAGCGCAACCGATTCTAACTCTGAGTACTTAAACCATTTGTCCTTTAAACGTTTCGACTCAATATACTGAACGAGCGTAACAACAAAGTAACCAAGGCTTACTCCAAGGATTGGTATGAAAAAATACAAACCCCATTTTTTACCAATGGATGAGTACAGGTGTGTGTTGAAGATATACGAAGCGGCTAAAAATGATGACGAAAGAAGGGCCATAAGGTAGTCCTTGGTTTTACGGCTAAGCGTGAACTCTTGGTCATCGTAAACAATATTTACTTTTGTTAGCTTGATGTAGTTTAGTAGTTTCATTTTTCCAGTATTGTATTTACTGGATGCTAATTTAGCAAAAAGTTATTGAACTACTAGTTCAACGAGAAGTTATTCTCGAGCTTTGTTTCCTGCGAGCGGATTAGCTCCACAAACCGAAGCTGGTTTATAATAAATTGCTCCTTATCAACCTTACTGCTTAGCGTAAGCAACTTGTACTTCTCCTCCGATTTTAGCATGAGCGAACGGGCAATGTCAAGCATGTTCATGCTCTCGGATACAATGAGCGTCCCCAGCTTGTTGCTCAGGTTTAGCTTCAATGCTTTAACCCTAACGGCAACCTGGCAATTGGATAGCTTTCCTACATTTCCGCCTTACTGATGTCCTACGCCTAAGCTATGGTTGCCTTTCTTCACTCAGCCCCTTTCATCAATAATTAAGCCTGTAAGCTTCTTTTTGCGTAAAACCAGGCTTACCTCATGGGCAACTTGATTTATTAATGCCCAGCCATCCCAGTGGACTCTGTAATAAAATGCTGCATCTGATGGTAGTTGGCCTCTACCTCTTCGCATATGCTTTCGATGTTGCGCATCTGGCTTTTTATTAAATGATTATCCGCTTTAGTACCTATGTCATTTTTGCGTCATTGCGATCCTGACGTTCTTTGTCGGGAGAAGCAATCTTTAGCTCTGATTTACAATCAATTGCTTCTTCGGGAAAAGTACTTCCTGCCTGCCGCCTGCCTGCCGCCTGCCTGCCGCCTGCCTGCCGGCAAAGGCAGGGCAAAGGCAGGGCAAAAGCAGGCTCGCAATATCAAATTCATTATTATTTTGTTGTATCATAAGTTTTTCATCACTTTAGGCATATTTGCGGATAATCATTTATTATTATTATTCCCAATGAGTTTTGCTCTGCCTTGCCAAAGAAGAACCTCTTGGCTGAATTGCAAAATATGTGCTGGCAATCATTGAGACGAACACTAACTCGCTCTATAACAGAGGTTAGTATTTTCCCTGTCTCCTGTTTTTTTCGTTGTGTTAAACATCTCTTTGAACGATAAGCCTGCTTATCTGTGTTTTGAAAACAGCAATTTATGCTCTAAACGCTTAATTTTACAAGGGTTTTTAATCTGTTAAAGTAGAATTATAGGCTCATAATTTTAAGTGCAATTTGTTTTTCAAAATTTAATCATTAAAAACAATATAGTAGTAGTAAGATGTTATAATAATTTTTTACCTTTGAAAAAAATAAAAATGGAAGAGGTTTCCAATTTACTTTTCGAATTGGGTTTTAACAAGCTTGAAACAGAGGTTTACCTATACTTGCTAGTTAACAAACCTGCTACAGCATACGGAATAGGAAAGGGAATAAACAAGCCAACAGCCAACGTATATAAAGCCATCGAATCGCTTGCAGGTAAGGGAGCCGTAATGGTTGAGGACAATAGGAGCAAAGTATGCAAAGCGGTTAATCCCTCAGAGTTTTTTAGCCTTTATGAGAAGAAAGTTCTCGAAAAAACGTCAAATGCAAAGCTATTATTGCAAAACATTAAGCAGAAAGAGGAGGAGGAACGAAGTTACACTATAAATACTGTTCCTCTTGTTTTTGAGCGCTTTGAACAGATGATGGATGGGTGTAAAAAAATTGCTGTAATTGATGCTTTTCCCCTTGCACTTGAGAAGGTAAGGGTAGTAATTGAAAAAACAGCAACACGAGGAGTATCCGTTTTTGTTGAGGCCTACCAGAACATTACAATAAAAGGAGCCGATGTTTCGATTGCACCAGTTGGGGAAATGGCACTAAACCATTGGCAAAGTCAGCAATTAAACCTTGTGGTTGATGGGGTGGAGCATTTGGTGGCTCTTTTAAATTCCGATTTGAGCAAAGTAAAGCAAGCGGTTTGGAGTAACAACACCTATATGTCTTGTATGCTTCATGCAGGCTTTATGCGTGAGCAAACGCTGATGAAGATAATGCAGGAAACTGAAAAGCCAAACTTTGAGAGTAGAGTAAAGGAAATACTTAGCAACCAGAAGTTCTTTTACAATTCGGAGATACCCGGTTTCAATAAGCTAAAAAGCATATAATTATTTAATCACTATTACTATGATAAATGTAGTTGAAAAAGCAAAAGGGAGTAGCTTATTATCAATTATTTTAGCTTTAGCAGCTACCGTTTTGGTTATTGAACTTTCTGGCCTAATTGCAAATCCAGTTTCAGAGTTTCTTAAGCTTAACTTTGAACTGAATTTCTATACTGGCAATGTGATAACAAAGTTCTTTATGTTGCTATTCTCCATTTTAGCAATTCTGCTTATAAACGGAGGGCGACTTAAGGGGTTTGGTTTTAAAATTCCCAGTAAATTTGGTTACGTAAGGCTAATCCTGTTAACCATTGGTATTGCTTTAGCCAGTTTTATTTTTGGTTCAATAGTCTTTATTGCTATACTAAATAGTGTTTTTCCTATTGAGAGTATTGGTGGGTCAGCCATAGGTTTTCCCGAGCAACAATCGCTGCTCGAAATAATACTTACGGTTTGGATTTGGTCAAGCTTATGCGAGGAGGTATTAACGCGTGGCTTGCTTCAGGGTATAATTCAGCATCTTGATTCAAAGAAGTTCTTGCGACTTAGCCTTCCTGTTTGGATATCAGGAATATTCTTTGGGCTTATGCATACTAGGCTAATTTTTGGAGGGATGAGCTTTTGGTTTGTTGCTTTCGTCGTTTTCAATACATCAATTATTGGTTTGTTAGCTGCATATTATCGTGAAAAATCTGGTAGTATTTTCCCTGCTTTTTTAGTTCATGTTATTGCTAATATTGTTGGGTTTTTACCATCATTATTTGTTAACTAGAAGTATTAGTAAAAGCCTAGTTCAACGAGAAGTTATTCTCGAGCTTTGTTTCCTGCGAGCGGATTAGCTCCACAAACCGAAGCTGGTTTATAATAAATTGCTCCTTATCAACCTTACTGCTTAGCGTAAGCAACTTGTACTTCTCCTCCGATTTTAGCATGAGCGAACGGGCAATGTCAAGCATGTTCATGCTCTCGGATACAATGAGCGTCCCCAGCTTGTTGCTCAGGTTTAGCTTCAATGCTTTAACCCTAACGGCAACCTCGGGGTTTGTAGTGCTAAAGTCAGCATTCAACGATTCCGATACAGTCCCCCCATAGAGCTTATCGGGGAGTACAGGGAAAAATTCGATGGTTCTGTACAGCGATATTCCCTTGATGCTAATTACCATATCCTGATTGGCATTACGTCCAACAAGCTTTGTAATAGCCACCTCACTTCCTATCTCTGTCATTCCGTGCTCACCTAGAAATGGAATGCCAAAGCTTTGCTTTGTTTCCAAGCACTCCGTTATGAGCTGCTTGTAGCGGGGTTCAAAAATTCTCAGGGGAATTTCTTCTCCCGGCAGTAGGATGAGGTTGAGCGGGAATGCCGAAAGTCTATATATAGATGATTTCATTTTACTGCTTCTCATTGAAGGGCTTAAATTTTAGTGATGCTGAATTTATACAGTACCTAATGCCCGTTGGTTGCGGGCCATCGTTGAACACGTGGCCTAAATGTGCCCCACAGTTTTTACATACTACCTCGGTTCTAATCATACTATGGCTGTAGTCAGGTTTTTCGGTAATATTGTCTTTGAACTTCGAGTCGAAAAAGCTTGGCCAGCCACAGCTCGAGTCGAACTTGGTGTCCGATTCAAAAAGCTCGGCATCGCAAACCAAGCAATGGTACTTACCCCTTTCAAATAGATTCCAGTACTCGCCCGTAAACGGCCTTTCCGTACCCTTTTCCTGGGTAACAAAGAACTGCATAGGGGTTAGCTTCGACCGTATTTCGCTTTCGCTCATAGTTTTACTCTCTTGTGCTTTTACGTTAAATGCAGCGGCAATAAACATTACTACTGTTATCCAAAATCTCATATTATCCGTTTTACTAATTGATTAACAGGAATTGCCGTTTTTTGTTCACGTTAAATACTGTTAGCATTAATCAATATCATCAAAAATAATTACTACGCTTTAGCAATAACCACCTACCTTTAGGGTTATAATTGTATGCTGATTTTAAAACCGTAAATATTTGTATATGAAAAAGATAATGTTTTTTTCGATATTTTTAACCCTTACGCTTTCACAAGTTTACTCGCAGGAGTTCAACCAGGTGTTGGAATTAAGCCCATTCGATAAGCTAAAGGTAAGCAATAGTGTAAACGTGTACCCCACCAAAGGCGATAAGCACGAGGCCAAAATAATTGCTCGGGGTATTGATATTGAGCATGTTGAAGTTGAGGTGAAAGGTAAAACGCTGCACGTTGGTTTAAGCAGAGGAATTCACCGTGATTATACGGTTGAGGTCTATTTATCGTACACCCAGCTTTGGGAGGTGGACGCTTCCTCCTCGGCACGTGTTAGCTTTCAGGATACAATATCAGGTAATAAGATAACTTTTACCGCTACAACAAATGCTCAAATTGATGCCGAGGTTAACCTAAAAACCCTTGATTTAACTGCTGGTGCTGGCGGTTCAATTCGATTAGGGGGCAAGGTGGGCTCCTACGAGGCACAGGTTCGCACTGCTGGAACCCTTTCTGCAACTTCCCTCGATGCCGATAGCGCTTTCGTTTCGGTAGGCTCGCGGGGTGTGGCCAAGGTTTTTGCCAACGAGCTCATTGAAGCCAACGTGCGAACTGGCGGCTCACTTACCTATTCCGAATTGACCCTGGAGAAGCGTATTCAGACGGGAATTGGGGCAACTATTATTGAGCAATAGGTGAGTTTACACTTGTATAGTGTACAGTTTACCGAACTGTTTTGCAAACTTGCTGTGAGTATAGTGAAACGGTTATAAGCAAGTTATACCGAGGATGCAATATTTAATGCTTAAAAACACCTTATTATCCTGACAATTAGCATGTGTTTTTTTATACATGTTGATACTTTTGCCATAATATCTCATCTAACTATAATTGTGGCGAAATGCAGACTTTTCAGGCTTACATCGATTTGCTTAAAACCGAGGTGGTTCCAGCCCTTGGGTGTACTGAACCCATTGCCGTTGCGCTTGCTGTGGCAAAGGCACGTGAAGTGCTAGGGGCGCATCCTCAGCAGGTAGAGTTACTTCTTAGTCCCAACATATTCAAAAACGGAATGGGAGTGGGAATACCGGGAACCGGTATGACTGGCCTACCCATTGCTGCTGCCCTTGGTGCGGTATATGGTAATTCATCGGATTGTCTCGAAGTGCTTAAAGGGGTTACTCCGCAGGTGGTGGAGCAAGCTAAGCAGTTGGTAGATAGCGATATGATAAAGGTGGGGGTGAAGAAAGATACCGAAAAGCTGTACATTGAGGCAATATGCTCGGGGAGCAATGGTACTGTGGCTAAAGCTATTATCACCACTAAGCATTCAAATATATCAAGGGTTGAGCTAAACGACGAGGTGCTGGAGTGTAGCGCAGAGATTAATGGCTCAACAAACGAGAATACAGGAAAGCAGGGGACTATTGTTGTTCCTCTTTCCATCGATGAGATATTCAACTTCTCCACAACTGTTCCTTTTGCCGACATTGAATTTATTCTTCAAACCGTTGATTACAACCTGAAGATTGCCCAGGAGGGGCTAACCAATGAGTACGGCTTAATGGTGGGCAAAAAGCTTAAGAAGTATGTCGATAACGGCGTGCTTTCCGATGATGTAATGAATAACGCCATGCTGCTTACAGCAGCAGCCAGCGATGCTCGTATGGCAGGTTGTGCAATGCCTGTGATGAGCAATTCGGGTAGTGGTAACCAAGGGATTACCGCAACGCTTCCCGTATACTCTACAGCAGTTCGATTGAAAGCCGACCAGGAAAAATTGGCACGTGCACTTGTGCTTTCACACCTAACAGCAATTCATATCAAGCGATATTTGGGCCGATTATCGGCTCTATGTGGTTGTGTTGTGGCTGCTGCTGGCGCTGGCTGTGGGGTTTGCTACCTAATGGGTGGCGGTAGTAAGGAGATGGGCTACACCATTAAGAATATGATAGGTAACGTAACCGGTATGATTTGCGATGGTGCCAAGGAGGGCTGTGCCCTAAAGGTGAGCTCCGGTGTTGGCTCAGCAATACAGTCGGCTTTACTTGCCCTGGAAGGTATTGTTATCTCATCCAACGATGGAATTATCGAGGATGATGTGGAGAAAACCATCCAGAACCTTGGCGAGGTGGGCTCAAAGGGTATGAACCATACCGATGAGCTACTGCTACAAATAATGGTTTCGAAAAAGTAATCTGTATTCTTATCTATGATTTCTAATCCTCGTAGTGCCTACATCGTAAAAAAGCTCGAGAGCAAGGTTAAATCTGCAATTTATAACTACCAGCTTATCGATAAGGACGATGGGGTGATGGTTGGCATTTCGGGGGGCAAGGATAGCTACGCGTTGCTCGACTTACTGGTTCATTTGAATAGGAGTTTACCCGATAAGTTTAGAGTAGAGGCTTGTCATGTACAGGCATCGGATATGCCTTACAAAGCCGACGAGGAGTTTATGAAGCGTTATTGCAATGAGCACTCCATTCCGCTGCACTTTAGGCAAATTGTGGTTGATTTCAAGCCAGACCAGCGTCAACCCGCATGCTTTATTTGCAGCTGGAAGCGACGCAAGGAGCTATTCAGCATTGCCCGTGAGCGAGGCTGCAAAAAATTGGCCTTTGGCCATCATCTCGATGACGCCGTGGAGACACTGCTTATGAATATGATTCATCACTCCTCCATCAGCTCCATCCCTCCCAAGCTGAGCATGTTCGATGGCGAGCTTTTTGCCATTAGGCCGCTAATACTGGTGCACGATAGGGAGTTGGTTAAATACTCGCAGCATTTGGCCTTCCCCGATGAGGTTAGTCTTTGTCCTCACGAGGACGAGACCAACCGAAAGCAAGCGCGCGAGCTGCTTAAAACTATGGATAAGCTGAATAGAAGCGCTCGTGTGAATATATTCAGAGCCATGGGTAATATTTACGGAGATTATATCGTCCCCAAAATGGAAAAGAGAAAGCCCCCTAAACGATAGTATTTAGAGGGCTAGACTAGACTGCTTTATAAACAAATTATCCTTCAATCTGCTTCTTAGTGTACTCCAACGCATCCTGTAGCATTTCTTGAGGGGGGTCGGTAATAAAACCATTATCGCATAGCGAATGTGTTAGCGAACGCGAGTACTCAATATCCTTTTTTGCAATCTGATAGGCCTCATCCCAAGTCACTTCTCTACGAGCAACCCCATCCTTAATGGCCTGCATGGCCACATCGGCTGCTTCAACAGGGAACACATCAGCCTCATCCATGGTGGGGGTAATGTTCTCGGGGTTAATACCACGCTTCTCGGCATACTTCGCTAATGAGTGGGCAGCAGCAATGGCCATCTCATCAGTTATTTTCTGAGCTCTTACAATTAGCGCACCCTTAAGAATTCCGGGGAAACCGAGTGAATTATTCACCTGATTTGGGAAATCGCCTCGTCCGGTGGCTACTATAAATGCCCCGGCCTCTTTTGCAGCGTAGGGGTATATTTCGGGTACAGGATTGGCGCAAACAAATACAATTGATTTGGGGGCCATTAGGCTAACCCATTCCCTCTTTATTGTATCGGGACCAGGAGTGGAAAGCGATATAAGTACATCGGCACCTTTCATGGCTTCCTCCATGGTTTGCACCTTGTTGGGGTTAGTGCTCTCGCATAGCTCCCACTTACGATAAAATCTGGGGTCGGCTTTTATGTCGGCTCGGTCAGTATGGAGCGTTCCCTTTGAGTCGAACATTATCATATTTTTAGGTTCCCCTCCATCGGCGATAATAAGACGGGCGATGGTGGTGTTAGATGCCCCGGCGCCAAAGAAAACGATTTTGGCTTCACTCATCTTTTTACCAGCCAGTTTCAAGGCATTAATAAGCCCGGCTAGGGTAACGCATGCAGTGCCCTGGGCATCGTCATGCCATACGGGGATTTGGCACTCCTCGCGGAGCACATCGAGCACCTTAAAGCAGTTGGGTTGCGAGATATCCTCTAGGTTCACAGCACCAAAGCTGTGCTGGCACATCTTCACAAACTCAATTATTTTATCAGGATCGTTTTTTCCATCCTTCCCTTTGCTATCAACGCAAAGCGCAACGGCATCTACGCCACCAAGGTATTTCATCAGAAACGCTTTACCTTCCATTACACCTAATCCACCGGGGGGAGTACAGTCTCCATCGCCCAGCACGCGGGTTGAGTCGCTAACAACGGCCACCAGATTGCCTCGGTTCGAAAGATCAAAGGAAGCGTCGTAGTTATCACGGATAGTGGTTGATACCTTCGATACGCCAGGGGTGTACCACACGTTGAACCAGTTAAAACCGGGCACAGGAACCTTAGGTACTACCTGAATTTTACCACTGTAATGCTTGTGAGCAAGCTCCGATAAGCGTTTCAAAAACACTGTTTTACCCTTGGCTATTTGTTCTTGGCTCCAGTTCTTGGGGAATATATTTCCCAAATTTTCGAGTTTTACACTAATATTTTCCATAACAGGTAAGCTTGGTTTGGTTAGTTTTTCGAGGTAAATATCATACAAATTACAAAAAAAATTGTGCGACTCAAGCGTTTGTTATTTTAAAAACCCAGAATAGAATCATTCAACCTCATGTAATTACCTAGTTTATGGATGAAAACAAAAGTGTTTATCACTATTTTTAAGTTGTATAACATATAGAAACTCCGAATGGGACTAATCATGTGGCTGGAATGCAGTTACTAAAGAAATATCTACCTAAATACATAAATAGATGTGTACAAACAAAAGATAACAAAATACGTTACTACTTGTGAAATTAATAACAACACATAAAATACACTTTCTATGATTTCTACTATTAAAGTAAATGCTAAGATGGGTTCTGGTTTTAGAACCGAAATTGGATGTTCTCATCCTTTCGTAATTGATCAGCCAAAGGCTGGAGGAGGTAACGATGAGGGGCCAAATCCGCTTGAGATATTCCTATCGGCTCTCCCTGCATGCATTTGCGCCATTGGTCGTATAATTGCTATGCAGCGTAAGATAGAGCTCAGAGCCATTGAGGTTGAGGTTGAAGGCGATATCGATAAGGCCTTTCTTCTGGGGCAAACCAAGGAGGGTAGGGCAGGTTTCACTGAGATTCGCTCGTTTGTAAAAATCGATGCTGATATGACTGATGATGAGAAGAATGCTTACCTGCATGAAATTGAGGAGCGTTGCCCAATTGCTGATAATATGGCAATGACCTCAGTACTTAAGGCCGAGGTTGTGAACTTAGCAAATGCATAGGTTATAGGTTTTGGTTTAGGTATAAGGGACTTTCCATATTGGGGAGTCCCTTTTACCTATATAATATTTTGTTTTTGCATTACCTGAACAGAATGACCAAAAACATAAGGCGCTTATGTTATTAACTTTCATAGATGCTTACCTTTGCAGCCTAATCCCCTTTCACATTGAATAATCAACATAAAAACATTAGCCTACTTGCCGATGCACCCATTCGTAAGGTGCTTTGGAAATTCTTTTTACCCGCATTCACTGGCGTTGTCATCAATTCATTGTACAACATTGTAGATAGGATATTTGTTGGGCAGGGCGTTGGTGCCATTGCCCTATCGGGCCTTAGCGTGGTGTTTCCCATTATGATAATCATGATGGCCTTTGGGATGCTAATTGGAATGGGGGCAGGAGTGCGTATATCTATTCATCTGGGGAAAAAGGAGTACCAAAAGGCCGAGGGTGTTCTGGGTAATGCTTTTGTTCTGCTTATTA
>Ga0334896_1002155_pt1 | contig 14352 bp, 12 predicted proteins | sample GraSluR3_MG_8_FD_207734 | JGI IMG/M metagenome (GOLD analysis project Ga0334896, IMG submission 207734) | Sludge microbial communities from methane-producing bioreactor in Wageningen University, Netherlands - Granular Sludge_27_06-R3 | ecosystem: Engineered > Bioreactor > Anaerobic >... | reverse complement strand
ATATATTCATATTCAACCTTGAATACATAGAAGGAAAGAAAATTTCAACCCACACCGAAGGGCTGGAATACTTAAAAGGCCAGGGGTTTAAAATAAGCCCCGAGTATAGGGTTTTTCAAAGCATGGAGGATGTGATGGAATGCTGCATGGACTGGCAGCAGAAAAGGGATACCCTTCCCTTCGAGATAGACGGCATTGTGATAAAGGTAAACTCCCTGAGGCACAGGGAGATACTGGGCGCCACCGGCAAAAACCCACGGTGGGCGACAGCATACAAGTTTCCGGCGCAGGCAGAGAAGACAAGGGTTAAGGATATAATAATCCAGGTGGGCAGGACAGGGGCCCTCACCCCCACCGCCATACTGGAGCCGGTTAGGATTTCCGGGTCCACGGTGGGAAGGGCAACGCTGCACAACGAGGACTATATAAGGGACAAGGATATAAGGATAGGGGACAGGGTGCTGGTAAAAAAAGCCGGGGATATAATACCCGAGGTCACAGAGGTAATTAAATCGGAAAGAACCGGCGGCGAGAGGCAGTTCAAAATGCCGGACAAATGTCCCGAATGCGGGTCGGATGCGGTAAGGGCTGAAGGGGAGGCCGCCACCCGCTGTACCGGTATAGCCTGTCCAGCTAAAATAACACGGAGCATTATACATTTTGTGTCCCGGGATGCGATGGATATATCGGGGCTGGGGCCCTCTGTTATAGAAAAGCTGCTGGAGAAGGGCTTTATCAGGGACGCTTCCGACCTTTACCGGTTAAAGGACAAACAAGAAGAACTCGCAAAGCTTGAGGGCCTGGGGTCAAAATCGGTGGAAAATATGCTTGCTGCGGTGGAAGCTTCCAAGACAAAGGGGCTTTCCCGGGTAATAACGGCGCTGGGAATACCCTTAGTGGGAACAAGGGCGGCGGCGCTGCTGGCACAGCATTTCGGCAGCATGGACGCATTAGAAAATGCCGGTGAAAGGCAGCTTACAGGGATACTAGAGATAGGAAGCGTAATGGCCGAAAGTATAGTAACATTTTTTAAGCAGCACCAGAACACGGAATTTATTGAAAGGCTTAAAGAATCGGGGGTTGTGATGACCGAAGGCAGAAAAGAAGGCGATACGCCGAAGGCGCTTTCAGGCCTTACGTTTGTGCTCACCGGAACCCTTGAGGGTTACACGCGGAGTGAAGCTTCGGATATAATTGAGGACCTGGGAGGTAAGGTTACTTCAAGCGTCAGCAAAAACACCGATTACCTGCTGGCGGGGGAAAACCCCGGCAGCAAGCTGGACAAGGCCAGAAAGCTCGGGGTCAGGGTTATAAATGAAAAGGAGTTTATAAGCCTTATTGGCGGGATGGATTAAACTACAGGAAGTCTGACGGAGGTGAAAACGTGATAACAAAAAAGGATGTCGAATATGTCGCCGGGCTTGCCAAGCTGGAGTTTACCGAGGATGAGAAGGAAGTCTTTACAAAAACCCTTGGTGATATATTGGAATATGCGAAGCAACTCTCAAAGGTGGATACCGGTTCGGTGGAGCCCACCGCCCATATACTGCCGCTAACCAATGTATACAGGGAAGACAGGGTAGAGCCCTCGATGGACAGGGAAAAAATCCTTAAGAACGCACCGGAAAAGCTTAAGGGATGTTTCAGGGTACCCAGGGTGATTTAGGATTGGAGGTAATAGACATATGCTGCATTATATGACAGCCCGTGAACTGTCAGAAAGGATAAGAAACAGGGAAGTAAGCGCCGAGGAGACGGTGAGCTCGGTTTTGGGTAGGATAGAAAAACTGGATAAAAAAATAGGCTCCTACATAACGGTAACGGCGGAAAGGGCCCTGGAAGAGGCGCGCAGGGCCGACCGGAGGCTGAAAGAAGGCGGCAGTCTGCCGCCGCTTGCCGGTATACCCATGGCGCTAAAGGATAATATGTGTACCCAGGACATACCCACTACCTGTGCATCAAAAATGCTGGAAAATTTCGTGCCGCCCTACAGCGCCTTAGTATATGAGAAGCTGCAGCGGGCGGGAAGCGTGCTGGTGGGCAAGACAAACCTGGACGAGTTTGCCATGGGTTCTTCCACCGAAAACTCTGCTTTTAAGAAAACATGCAATCCCTGGGACCAAGGCAGGGTACCCGGCGGCTCCAGCGGCGGCTCGGCGGCGGCGGTGGCTGCCGGCATGGCTGCCTTTGCGCTGGGTTCGGATACCGGCGGGTCGATAAGACAGCCGGCGGCGCTGTGCGGCGTGGTGGGCATGAAACCCACCTACGGCAGGGTATCCCGGTACGGTATTGTGGCCTTTGCGTCGTCTTTGGACCAGGCAGGGCCGATAACAAGGGACGTAAGGGATTGTGCGTTTGTTTTAAACCATATATGCGGTTACGACAGGCGGGACTCGACTTCGGCGGACGTGGATGTGCCGGACTTTGAGGCCGGCCTGGGAAAGGGTATAAAGGGTATGAGAATAGGCATCCCTTCCGAATACTTCGGCGAGGGTATCCAGCCGGGGGTAAGGGACAGGGTTACCGAAGCCATTGGGGTCCTTGAAGGGCTGGGGGCGGTATGCGATGAAGTGTCTCTGCCCCATACCGATTATGCACTGTCGGCGTATTATATTATTTCGTCGGCGGAAGCCAGCTCAAACCTGGCCCGGTATGACGGCATAAGGTACGGCTACAGGGCCGAAGGTTGCCAAGACCTTGACGAATTGTATATAAAGACAAGAAGCGAAGGGTTTGGTGAAGAGGTAAAGCGGCGGATTATGCTGGGGACCTATGCTTTGAGCTCGGGCTATTACGATGCGTATTATAAAAAGGCGCAGAAGGTAAGAACCCTTGTAAAGAAAGATTTTGAAAGGGTTTTTAAAAACTATGATATACTGGTATGTCCGACGACGCCTGCCGTGGCCTTCAGGGCGGGCGAAAAAACCGGCGATCCGCTACAGATGTACCTTTTTGATGTATACACCATCCCGGTAAATACAGCCGGGCTGCCGGCGCTATCTATCCCCTGCGGTTTTGCGGATAATCTGCCGGTGGGCCTGCAGTTGATAGGCAAACCCTTTGCCGAGCAAACACTGCTCCGGGCGGGATATGCCTATCAGGGCAGTACAGAATTCCATAAAGAGCACCCGCAGGTGTGAAGGAGGCGATGGAGCATGAAATACGAAACGGTAATAGGGCTTGAGATACACGCCGAGCTGGCGACGGATACGAAAATTTTCTGCGGCTGCACCACAGCCTTTGGCGGCGAGGAAAACACCCACTGCTGCCCGGTGTGCTTAGGGCTCCCGGGGACGCTGCCGGTGCTCAACAGGAAGGTTATCGAATACGCCGTTAAGGCGGGGCTTTCTACCAACTGCGAGATAAGCGGATTCAGCAAGCTGGACAGGAAGAACTACTTTTATCCCGACCTGCCGAAGGCGTACCAGATTTCGCAGTACGACCAGCCGGTTTGTAAAAACGGGTACCTGGAAATAAGGGGTGATTTCGGCAGCAAGAGAATTGGCATAACCCGGATACATATTGAAGAGGACGCTGGAAAGCTGCTGCACGAGGCCGAGGACGGCAGTACCCTGGTGGACTATAACAGGGGCGGCGTACCCCTTATAGAGATTGTGTCAGAACCGGACATGAGGAGTGCGGAAGAAGCGCGGCTGTATGCCGAAAAGATTAAGTCGATTCTTGAATACACCGGTGTTTCGGACTGCAGGATGCAGGAGGGGTCATTGAGGTTTGACGTAAACCTGTCGGTGCGACCGGAGGGAAGCGAAAAGCTTGGTACAAGAACCGAGATGAAAAATTTAAACTCCTTCAGGGCGCTGGTTAACGCCATAGAAAACGAAAGCAGAAGGCAGATAGGGGTTTTGGAATCCGGCGGCTTGCTGCTGCAGGAGACCCGTAAATGGGATGATGTAACCGGGGAGAATACTTCCTTAAGGAGCAAGGAAGAGGCCCAGGATTACAGGTATTTCCCGGAGCCCGACCTGGTACCGGTGTTGCTGGACGAGGAGTATATAGAAGGCATCAGGCGGAAGCTGCCGGAACTGCCGGAAGTAAGGAACGAAAGGTATATAAGGGAATGGGGGCTGCCAGAGTATGACGCCGGTGTAATAACCGCATCGCTGCCGCTGGCGGTGTTCTTCGAGGAATGTGTAAAAAGTTACGGCGGCGGGCCCAAGACGGTGAGCAACTGGGTTATGGGCGAGCTTATGCGCCTTTTGAACGAAAAGGGCATTGAGGCCGACCAAATACCCATACCGCCGGGGCACCTGGCAGACCTTTTGAAGCTGGTGGACGGCGGAACGGTGAGCAGCTCCGCTGCCAAGAAGGTATTCGAAGAGATGTTTGAAACCGGTGAGCAGCCAGAAAAACTGGTGGAACGGCTGGGGCTTTCGCAGATAAGCGATGAACAGGCGCTGACCGATATAATCAGGAAGGTAATGGAGGAAAACCCGCAGTCTGTTGAAGACTACAGGGGAGGCACCACGAAAGCGATGGGCTTCCTTGTGGGCCAGACCATGCGCCGGACCAAGGGCAAGGCAAACCCCGCCCTTGTCAACAAAATACTCAAACAACTGTTGGAACAGTAGAAACAGCGGGGACGGTTCTTTTTGTCTCAGACCGCAGTGTAAACTTATTTCCGACTATAGGGCTTCATGAAACCCGGTTAACATATACGGGCTTATGAAGCCTTTCAATTTGCGCACAAAACCTACCTCCGGGCATATATTGGTAATATATTATTCAAAAGGAGGTCAGCGTGTTTATGGTTGAACTTACTTTGCTGCACTGGATATATGCCATTATGGTTATTATAATACTTGCAGTTATGATAACCCGAAGGGATACCATCATACCATGCATAGCCGGTATTTTTTTAATTGGCCTGGTGGCAAAGGGCTCTGTAACCGGTGCCACCCGCGGAATATTCGATTCCCTCGTGGTTGCGGGTCATGAATTATTCGGGGTAATACTGGTAATATCACTTATTGTCTCAATGTCAAAGATGATGGAGGAAATAGGGGCCAACGTGCTTATGGTAAGACCGTTCTCCCGGTTAATAAGGACCCCCGACGTTGCATTCTGGTTTATAGGGATTGTTATGCTTGCGGTTTCATGGTTTTTCTGGCCTTCCCCCGCCACCGCCCTGGTGGGTGCGGTACTGCTGCCGGTGGGGCTTAAGGTTGGGCTACCGGCGATAGGGGTTGCCATGGCGATAAACCTGTTTGGTCACGGGATAGCCCTTTCAAGTGACTACATAATACAGGGTGCCCCGACGATAACTGCCACATCGGCCGGAGTGGAAGTGGTGGACGTAATGGCAAAGGGTATACCCCTTGTAATGATAATGGGGGTAACCACCGTTGTGGCGGCCTATATACTCCTTAAAAGGGATATGCGCCTGGGCAGGATAGAAAACACCATCGTAGAAGAATTTGAGGAAAAGAAGGCTGCAGAAATTACATGGTTGAGCAGGTTTACGGCAGTCCTGGTGCCGGCTGCGTTCCTGCTTGATGTGGTGGCAATGTTTATATTCGACCTGCGGGGCGGCGAAGCCACTGCCCTGGTGGGCGGCACCGCGGTACTGATACTGGTGCTTGTCAGCATACTGGCATACAGGGCAAAGGCCCTTGACCGGATAGCAGGGTTTATGAAGGACGGCTTCAAATTCGGCATGGAAGTATTTGCCCCCGTAATCCCGATAGCAGCCTTCTTTTACCTGGGAGAGATTGAACCCATACAGGCAGCCCTTGGCGGGGGTGTGCTGCCGTCAGGTTCCGAGGGGATACTGTCGGACATGGGCCGTGCACTGGCGGCTTCGGTACCTATGAACAAACCGGTGGTTGCATCAATGGAAACAATAGTCGGTGCCATAACCGGCCTTGACGGTTCGGGATTTTCCGGGATGTCCCTTGCCGGGTCGCTGGCTAAGGTATTCGGTACAGCGGTCAACGGATGCGTTGCGACGCTGGGAGCCCTGGGCCAGATTGGCGCCATATGGGTAGGCGGCGGAACGCTGGTACCCTGGGCCCTTTTACCGGCTGCGGCCATTTGCAGGGTGCTGCCGATGGACCTTGCACGCAGGAATTTCAAGCCGGTCATGATCGGGCTTATAGTAACCACCATTGCGGCTATGTTTTTGATCTAGGGTCTGTCTGGAAAGCAGACAAATCCTTTTGCTGGAAATATGCACATTTGGAACTGCTAACAGAAGATACGATACCCACGTGGGTGAGCCGGCATTTGCCGTTTTTCTGGTGTATGCAGTTCTCGGAACAGTTGATGTTGGTCAAAGGAATACACCTCCGGATATTAGAATGCCCATTAAGTATTAAAATAAAACGGGGAAGACACGGTCAGGAATAACCGGTCTTTCCCGAATTGTTTTAATGGGCCTGGCTGAATAATTAGGCGCAAGTTTTCAAAACTTAGCATAAAAGTTCTCAAACAACGGAGGTTGGATATGCTTTTTCCCGATTACGTCAAAACAGGATTAATCTATCATGTAGTAAACCTTAATGACCTTGAAGAGGTAATTACGCAGGGTATAAGGCATGATACAAGGCCTGCCTTTAATGACAAGTACGGCGATTTTCACGCGTTTTTGAACCGGTACAAAACCGCCGGGATCCCACGCTGGGTAGACAGGACAAAGGCGATATTTGCCAGCATGAACTTTAAAGACGACCACACTTTTCATTCCCACAGCATGCTGACCGCCTTTGAGGTGGACCCCTCCAGGTGCTGGATAGCCAACGAAAACAGGGCAAACGAGGTGTACCAGCCCTTCGTGCTGCAGCGTATAGATGAATTTTCCAAGGCAAAGGAATACCTGAAGGGCCGCGGGCAGGGTGTGATTAAGGAATACTGGGACACTTCGCTGGCCTTTACCGACAACTTAGGGCAGAGAAGGGATCTGTGGCCGGGGTATGACGCCGAGGTGATGGTGTTTCACGATATCAGGCCGCAGGATATACTTTACATTGCCATTGTGTCGGACCACAGGATAATGACTGTGCAGCAGTGGAAGGAGGCGTTTTGCAGTTTATGAATAAATGGTATAATCAGAGATGGACAAGTTTATTACATAATGCAAAGAGGGGATAAACCATGAAAAGTGGAAAACTGCCGTCGGATGTGCTGGAGCAGAAAATATTCTCCAGCCTCAAGTTTAAACGGGAAGAGGTGCTTGTAAGGCCGAAGATAGGCGAAGACTGCAGCGTACTGGACTTCGGGAAGTATGCCTGCGTATTGTCCACCGATCCGATTACCGGGGCTGCCAGCGAAATAGGAAGGCTTGCGGTGCACATATCCTGTAACGACGTGGCGGCAAACGGTGTGGAGCCCTTCGGGCTGCTTTTTACAATACTGGCGCCGGAGGGTACACCGGTGGAGGATTTGCAGCAGATAGTCAGCCAGGCGGCGGATGAAGCCGCGTCGCTGAAGGTTGAGATAATAGGGGGCCATACCGAAATAACGACGGCGGTAAACCGAATAGTGGTATCGACCACCGCCGTTGGCAGGGCACCTAGGTGCAGGGTGGTTAATTCCGCCGGTGCAAAGGCGGGAGACAGCATAATCCTTACCAAATGGGCGGGCCTTGAGGGCACGGCAATTATCGCCCACGACCTTGGCGAACGGCTCAAGGGCAGGATTGACCAGGAGCTTCTTGAAAGTGCCCGATCCTTTATGCAGCATATAAGCGTGGTGAAGGAAGGAATGACAGGTGGCAGGATGGGCGCATCGGCGATGCATGACGTGACCGAAGGGGGCGTACTGGGCGCCCTATGGGAAATCGCCGAAGCATCGTCTGTAGGTTTGCGGGTTTACCAAGAAAAAATACCGGTTAGGCCAGAGACCAAAGCCATATGCCGCGAACTTGGCCTTGACCCGCTGAAGCTTATATCCAGCGGCTGTATGCTTATAACCTGCAGCGACGGTGAAAAAATGCTGGGAGCGCTGGAAAGGGAAGGCATACCCGCTTCCCTGATAGGGGAAGTGACCGGGAAAGAGAGAATCCTTGTTCGGGACGGTACCGAAATACCGATGGACCCGCCCCGAAGCGATGAATTATACAAGGTGATATAAAACAATGTATCCCTCCCGCAGGAGGGATACATTGTTTTTTCGGGAACATTTCCTGTCGATTTAAGTCAAATAAAGCGAATACCATACATTGGGTACAGGCAATATTACACGGGTATTACAGCATTATTACAGGGGTATTAAATTTACATTTTTGGACTAAACCCAACAAAAACAGGCAAATTTTTATGGTATAATTAATCGAACGTACATAGCCGGATACCGGCATCCGACGCGGAAGTAAATTGTATTTATCTACAGCAGGGGGTTGTTAAATTGCGGAAAGCAGCGGCGTTTGTTCTGGTTTTTTTGTTGTTGATGGCAGGCACTGAGGCGTATGCACTTAAGGAACAGCAGCTAATTCTACATATGGACGGAAAACAGATTACGTATAAGGCTCCTCCGGTTACGCTAAAACTTAACGGTAAGGTATTAAACCCGGATGTACCGGCGGTGATACTGGACGATCGGACCCTTGTTCCGGTACGGATTATCACAGAAAGCACCGGTGCCGATGTGGTATGGGACCCGCAGGAATATGAAGTGTATATCAATACCGGTGCCAAGCAGGTCAAACTAAAGATAGACAGCGACCAAATGGAAATAGACGGCGAAAAGATTACCCTGGAAGTGCCTGCAAAAATTATTAACGACAGAACCATGGTCCCGGTACGGGCGGTCACCGAGGCCCTCGGTCTGGATGTCGGGTGGGACGCTGCTACCTATACCGTGTCCCTGACATCGCCCGGGGCGGATATTCTGGATATGAAATATGATGGTGCCGAGGATGCTATTGTCCTTAAAACCACCGGCAGTGTCACACATAAAACCATGTTTCTGCAGGAACCCGACAGGCTGGTTATTGACTTTTCCAACACCAGGTTCCTGTCGGATACCAACAGGCTTGACCTTGACAAGGGTAATATAATAAGGGTGAGGGCGTCACAGTTCGAGGTAAACCCGTACATATCCAGGGTTGTTATAGACCTTACAAGCCCGTCGGGCTACAGTATAGACTATGACGAAGACACAAATCAGCTGAAGATAAGAACGGTTAACACGGTAACGGGTATATCCTTCAAAGAGGACAGGGACAGAAACAGGCTTGCCATAGAAACCACCTCAAGGCCGGATTTCCAGACCATGACTCTGCAAAGACCGGACCGTATAGTGGTGGATATGTTCAACACGCGCCTGGGCGGTTTTAAGGACGGTTCGATAGCCGTGGGTAAAGACGGTATCAGGGCGGTCAGGTACTCACAGTTTGAGAACAACACCGTGAGGGCAGTGATAGACCTGGACCATGCCCTGCAGTACAACGTGGAAAGCAGGGAGGAGGGGCTGGAAGTCTTTATAGACGGTTTTCCGCTCGAAACCATTGAGTATGCGGGAACCGGATGGAAAACCGGTATCCTTTCGATAGATACCGGAAAACAGGTAAGGTATAACGTTGCATACGACAAGGATAAAAAGACCTTAACCGTTGCAATACCCGACAAGGACGCCGTTATTGAGGAAGGGGAAGTATATATAAACAACGGTGTTGTGGACAGGATCGTTTCAACTCCCTACGATTCTTCAGAAAATGCCGGGTATATTGTGCTGCACCTGAAGGATGAAATCAGCCACAAGGTAATTTCACCGAACAGAACCGATAACATCGAAATCGAGGTATCGGGAGTGCCTTCCCACTACCGGGATATGCTGATAGTCATAGACCCCGGTCACGGCGGCCAGGACCCAGGGGCCAACCACGGCGGTGTAAAGGAGAAGGATATAAACCTTGACGTGTCCCGCAGGCTCAGGGCACTGCTTGAGCAGCTTGGTTTCAGGACCCTCATGATAAGGGAGGACGACAGCTTTGTGGACCTTTACGGAAGGGCAGATATAGCCAATGCGGCGAACGGTGATGTGTATATAAGCGTTCATTCGAATGCGCACCTGACAAGCAGCGCCATGAAGGGAACACAAACCCTGTACTATCCTTCCGAAAAGAGCGAACTGGACAACAGGGACAATTACACCCTTGCGAAAATAATACAGCAGGAGCTTTTAAAGGAATTAAAGACCGACGACAGGGGACTGATACCCAGAGAAAACCTGGTTGTAACCAGGGAGACAAAGATGCCGGCGGTTATAGCGGAGCTTGGATTCTTGACAAACGATCAGGAAAGGGCACTGCTTTCGACGGGAGAATACAGGCAGAAATGCGCCGGGGCGCTGGCAAACGGGATAGTCCGCTACGTGGAAGAGATATTGCTTGATTAGCCCGGAAAAATATTAATCGGGGACATTCCGCAAAACCCGGGAACTTGGCTTCCCGGGTTTTTTGTTGTTGACTTTAATGACCGGAAAGAATAGTATTTTCAATGGATATGAAATATAAATCGGCATATTATGAATACTAATGCCATGGAGGGAGTTTAATGACCGTTTTATTCAATTATCTTTTCATATTTTTTGCGAGGGTGGTGGATGTGTCCATGGCCACCCTCAGGATGCTGCTTATAGTTCGGGGCAGGAAATACCTGGCAGGGGCCCTGGGGTTTTTCGAGGTGATTATATATATAATGGCCCTGGGAAGGGTTGTGAGTTCGCTGGACAACTGGGTAAACCTGCTTGTATATGCCTCCGGGTTTGCCGCAGGAAACGTGGTGGGCAGTATCATAGAGGGTAAAATGGCTATAGGCACAATAATGGTAAGGATTGTTCCCAAGAAGACCTGCGATATCGACCTGGCGGAAAAATTAAGGAGTATGGGTTTCGGGGTTACGGTGCTTGAAGGGATAGGCAAGGACGGGCCTATATGCATGCTGGACACCACGCTGCACAGGAAGGAACTGCCGGTGCTTTTGAATTTCCTGAAGAAAACCGATGCCGATGCCTTTACCACCGTCAGCGATGCCCGGGAGACAAGGGGCGGTTATATGAGAAAAATCAAGAAAAAATAATAAATCATAGTGTCCATTCCTTCTTAATATATTTTATACTGGGGGAATACAGGTCTGTCCCCCGGCATCTATAAAAGGAAATTAGGGAGGAATTGGGATGTTAAAACGCATTGCGGCGGGAATGGTAATAATTTGCGTGTTATTCTTTGCGGTGGGCTGCGGTAACCCGGTTACTGCGATAAGGGACTGGATAAGGGGCGGAGAGGAAGCGGAACAGACGGCGGAGACTGATACCGGGCTGCAGGATGTCGGGGAGGAACCCGGCGGCCGGCCGGGTGCAAGGATGAGGGATACGGTGCTGTATTACAGGGACGATTTGGGGTACCTGGTTCCCGTCTCGGTGGATATAGAATGGGAAGAGGGCATCGCCAGGGCTGCGCTGCAGAGGCTTATATCCGATGACAAAAATTCCGAAATAGCACAGAGGGCGGGGCTGTACTCGGCCATACCCGGAGGCACCAATGTTCTGGGCCTTACCATCAGGGACGGGCTTGCCAAGGTTGACCTGTCGGCGGAAGCTTTAAGCTGCGGCAGCGCAGAGGAAGAAGAGCTGATGCTCAAGTCGATGGCCTACACCCTGACCGAGTTTAACACGGTGGACAGGGTTCAGTTCATGTTTGAAGGCGACACGCTGGAAAACCTCCAGTTCGGCAGCTTTGTCGGAGGCCCGGTATTGAGGGAGAGAATAAACACGGTTGGCGACGGTGTGGGCCCCGGTGTTACGGTGTATTTCTACAGGATCAATGAAAAGGACCACAAATATTTTGTGCCCGTTACGCTGAATACCGGAACCGCCGGGATCGATATGGATGTGGCTGTCAAATGCCTGCTTGAGGGGCCCCCGACAGGAAGCGACCTGCGTTCGGATATCCCCGACGGTGTGTGTATTAACGGGATGGGCGTGAAAAACGGGATCGCGTACCTGAATTTCGGAAAGGGGATTTTTGATTACCATGGAAGCGACAGCGTCGGAGAGAATATTGTCAAGTCGATTGCACTGACCCTAAAGGAATACCCGTCGATAACCGGGGTTGTGTTTTTGACGGACGGGGAGCCGGCATCCCTGCCATCGGGACTGGTGCTGGAGAGCGCCATAGACGTACCGGTGTTTGCAAATGAATACAACTGACCCATAATATGATATTATATACACAGGGCTGACCCGGGGGTCTGCCGAACATGCTGTAAGGATGGATCTTGACCAAAGAAGAAGGAGTTGAATAGTTTTTGAGAGCGGATGGAAGGGAACACGACGAGCTTAGGCCGATGAGGATTACCAAGAATTTTACCAAGTACGGTGAAGGTTCGGTTTTGATAGAGGCGGGAGATACCAAGGTATTGTGCACCGCGTCGGTGGAGGAAAAGGTGCCGCATTTTTTGAAGGGATCGGGCCAGGGATGGATTACCGCCGAATACTCCATGCTGCCCCGCTCCACCGAAATCAGAAAGGTAAGGGAGATTGCAAGGGGGAGGCTGGAGGGCAGAACCCAGGAAATACAAAGGCTGATAGGCAGGTCACTGCGGTCTGTGGTAAACCTGGACAAGCTGGGAGGGGAATACACAATCTGGCTGGACTGTGATGTGCTGCAGGCCGACGGGGGTACCAGAACCGCATCGGTAACCGGTGCCTTTATTGCCCTGGCCGACGCGCTGGGTTACATGAAAAGCCGGGGGATAATTGACAAAATCCCCATTACCGACATGGTGGCGGCAGTCAGCGTTGGCATCGTGGACGGGCAGATTATGCTGGACCTCTGCTATGAAGAGGACAGCAGGGCACAGGTGGATATGAATCTGGTAATGACAGGAAAGGGAAACATTGTGGAGATTCAGGGTACCGGAGAGGCGTTTCCCTTTACCGTTTCGGATATGAGGAAAATGGTCGAGCTGGGCACCCTCGGAATAGGGAAGCTTATTGAGACGCAGAAAAGGGCCCTTGAAGACGTATTGACGGAGGAACCGAAGGATGAACAAAAGGACAATGGTGGTTGCCAGCAGGAACAAAAAGAAGACGGCGGAGATAGTGAAAATACTAAATGACCTGAACTGGACTGTAATTTCAATGCTTGAAGCGAATATAAACTTCGAGGTTACAGAGGACGGCGATACCTTCGAGGAAAATTCCTATAAAAAGGCGCTGGAGGTTATGAAGGCTGCCGGCCTTACCGCCATAGCCGATGATTCCGGGTTGGAGGTGGATGCCCTGAACGGAAAGCCCGGCGTGTTTTCCGCCAGGTTTTCGGGAGAAAAGGCCACCGACCGCAGAAACAATCAAAAGCTTCTTGAACTGATGAAAGACGTCCCGAAGAACAAAAGAACCGCAAGGTTTGTATGTGCCGCAACGGTTGTTTTTCCGGATTTTGAATACTTTACGGTGAGGGGCGAGTGCGAGGGCGAAATTCTGTTTGAGCCCAGGGGCTCGGGAGGTTTCGGATATGACCCGCTGTTTTACCTGCCGGATTACAAAAAGACCTTTGCGCAGTTGGACGCCGGAACAAAAAACTTAATCAGCCACAGGGCAAGAGCGCTTGCGAAGGTAAGGGCGAAGCTTTCTGACCTTGAAGGGGGTATGAAGCTTTGAGGATCGGAGTAATTAGCGACAGCCACGGTGACAGGGCAGGCATAATCAGGGCGCTTAACCATATGCCAAAGGTTGACGTTATTTTTCATCTGGGGGATTTTGTAAAGGACGGCGAATACATAAAGGGTTTTCATCCGGCCAATCTGTACGTGGTAAGGGGTAACTGTGATTTCTTTGCCGATACTTCCGCTCCCGTTAAAATAGTTTTGGAAATTGGCGGAAAGAAAATATTTGCCACCCATGGACACAGATACAGGGTTAAGGACGGGCTTAACATCCTTTATTATAAAGCGCTGGAGATAGGCGCCGATATAGTGCTGTACGGGCATACACACAGTTCGCAGATAATTAGGGTGGACAATAGGGTAATAATGAATCCCGGAAGCGTTTCAAGGCCCAGAGATGCCGGGAATCCTACCTATGGTATAATTGAAATAACAAAGGGCAATATTAAAGCTGATATTATGGAATTTTAGATTCAAAATCTTGACCGGGAGCAGTTTTTGGTTTACAATAATATCACTGCTCCAGGTTAAACAGGCGTTTCGGTAAATTTTGAGCATTGACAGTGGGAATCCGGTTTGCTATAATAATTAAATGTTGGTGACTGTGCGGGTGTAGCTCAATGGTAGAGCCCTAGCCTTCCAAGCTAGTCACGTGGGTTCGATTCCCATCACCCGCTCCAAACGTGCGCCTGTAGCTCAGGTGGATAGAGCAACGGACTTCTAATCCGTG
>Ga0334896_1002147_pt1 | contig 14404 bp, 8 predicted proteins | sample GraSluR3_MG_8_FD_207734 | JGI IMG/M metagenome (GOLD analysis project Ga0334896, IMG submission 207734) | Sludge microbial communities from methane-producing bioreactor in Wageningen University, Netherlands - Granular Sludge_27_06-R3 | ecosystem: Engineered > Bioreactor > Anaerobic > Unclassified... | reverse complement strand
ACGTGGGCAGAATAATATTTCAATTCCACTATGGGATGATTGTGAGAGTTAATTAAGCCCGTGTTGGTGGATGCTATTAAGATTTCAATTCCACTATGGGATGATTGTGAGTGGGCAGGGTCAATCTTCACGGGGTCTGGCTTCTTTTATTTCAATTCCACTATGGGATGATTGTGAGATTTTTCCATTGATTATGTAACTCAATTTAACCAAATTTCAATTCCACTATGGGATGATTGTGAGAAAAAGGCTAACTTCTTGACGCGGGCATATCCAAGAATTTCAATTCCACTATGGGATGATTGTGAGTTTAATTAGGGCAGTTGTTATAAAGGTGTTCAGTTATTTCAATTCCACTATGGGATGATTGTGAGTCGGCTGCCCCTCTGAGAACCTGTTCCCAATAACCATTTCAATTCCACTATGGGATGATTGTGAGGCGCTTCTGTATCCTCCGAAGCAAAGGCCTCCACTAATTTCAATTCCACTATGGGATGATTGTGAGTCATCCACTGTAAATTCTATTCCCGCTTGTGAAAAATTTCAATTCCACTATGGGATGATTGTGAGACATACGAGGAATGGTGTGTGACCAAATGATTTTAAATTTCAATTCCACTATGGGATGATTGTGAGCAGCATATCCTCCACGTTGTCGGCAAAGTCCTGAGATTTCAATTCCACTATGGGATGATTGTGAGAAGGCGTTTAGTAGGTCTTTCAGCTTGATTTTCATATTTCAATTCCACTATGGGATGATTGTGAGCTCTAGTTACGCTCCGAGTGCAAAGTGAATATGGTATTTCAATTCCACTATGGGATGATTGTGAGTTTCACTAACAGAAACGAGGCAATAGAGTTTGGAAATTTCAATTCCACTATGGGATGATTGTGAGGAATTTGCACGCCAGTATAAGCAGTTTGCTAAGGATTTCAATTCCACTATGGGATGATTGTGAGCCAGCCCCTAGTGTGTCCACCGCCGCTAAGCACGCATTTCAATTCCACTATGGGATGATTGTGAGTGAAAGGAAAAAAAAGTTATAGCAGCCAATATTTAGGATTTCAATTCCACTATGGGATGATTGTGAGAAAAAACTGTTAGGAGGCGGCACGTGGGCAGAATAATATTTCAATTCCACTATGGGATGATTGTGAGAGTTAATTAAGCCCGTGTTGGTGGATGCTATTAAGATTTCAATTCCACTATGGGATGATTGTGAGGACCCGAGGCAACGTATTCGATAGTAACAATTCATATTTCAATTCCACTATGGGATGATTGTGAGTTGTTGTCTATAATCGCACGACTAAGAAATCGTTATTTCAATTCCACTATGGGATGATTGTGAGGACGTTCTTTTAACCCTCAACTCGAAGCTTTACAATTTCAATTCCACTATGGGATGATTGTGAGAAGGCAGTACCCGACTGCTAAAGGAGTTGCGACTAAATTTCAATTCCACTATGGGATGATTGTGAGGGCGATGCCGTTTCTCAAAATGAGCGGTAATGCTCATTTCAATTCCACTATGGGATGATTGTGAGCGTTCGCTTCGCTCACTACTTCCACTAGGCGGTGCAATTTCAATTCCACTATGGGATGATTGTGAGAAACTAACGCGCAACGGCCTATTGACATTCGGGGTATTTCAATTCCACTATGGGATGATTGTGAGTCTTAGGTAGTGGTATCCTCGGTGTCATAGTACTTCATTTCAATTCCACTATGGGATGATTGTGAGCTTGCCCCCGCACTGCGCCATGTAACAGTTACCGGATTTCAATTCCACTATGGGATGATTGTGAGGCTGCAGGAAAGGACAAAAAAACCCGCCCTGTGGGATTTCAATTCCACTATGGGATGATTGTGAGAGAAAGAATGGACGTTGCACGTCAAATGAGAGAGAAATTTCAATTCCACTATGGGATGATTGTGAGACTACCGTCGTTAAAATTGCCGACATTGTTACCAAATTTCAATTCCACTATGGGATGATTGTGAGCCGAGTACAAACTAACCGAGGAGAAGATAAAGCTAAATTTCAATTCCACTATGGGATGATTGTGAGTACCCTGTGCGCCTGCCACTCCTGTCATTTCGGTGATTTCAATTCCACTATGGGATGATTGTGAGGGATCAGGAAGCCTTTGATGCCTACGCCCAAAAAAATTTCAATTCCACTATGGGATGATTGTGAGAAGCCCCATTAACCTTGAATAATTTAAAAATCGATTTCAATTCCACTATGGGATGATTGTGAGGGAACTACTCTGAGGCGTTTGCTTGGATAAGTGAATTTCAATTCCACTATGGGATGATTGTGAGCCATTATCGGTAAGTTTTGCGCAAGTTAATAATTCTATTTCAATTCCACTATGGGATGATTGTGAGTCCTCGGTTACGGTGTCGTCAATTTCAATACTGCTATTTCAATTCCACTATGGGATGATTGTGAGAGCGACACGAAGTGTGAACAATTGAGCGAAGCGATATTTCAATTCCACTATGGGATGATTGTGAGAGTTCTGTCGAGAATATCGGCCGACGGGTAGATAAATTTCAATTCCACTATGGGATGATTGTGAGCGAGTTCAGCCCCGACGATGTGATTGACGTGTGGAATTTCAATTCCACTATGGGATGATTGTGAGTTTGCAGGATTATTGGAATGATTGCCAGAACAAACATTTCAATTCCACTATGGGATGATTGTGAGCCAGTTGTTTACATCTTTATTTTAGGTAAGCAAGTATTTCAATTCCACTATGGGATGATTGTGAGCAGTTGTTTACATCTTTATTTTAGGTAAGCAAGTATTTCAATTCCACTATGGGATGATTGTGAGGTTTCGCTTCATTTTGCCAAAAGGAAGCGAATTTGTAATTTCAATTCCACTATGGGATGATTGTGAGGCGATTGCGTCGATGAGTTGCGCCTTATTGCCCGAATTTCAATTCCACTATGGGATGATTGTGAGACAACTAAATGAAAATGAATGTTCCCATTTTCTTGATTTCAATTCCACTATGGGATGATTGTGAGCATAATTATACAACTCAACCACACCCAACTTTAAAATTTCAATTCCACTATGGGATGATTGTGAGACAATGCCATCGAAGAACACCTCAACTGCTGGAATATTTCAATTCCACTATGGGATGATTGTGAGCATAATTATACAACTCAATAACACCCAATTTCAAAATTTCAATTCCACTATGGGATGATTGTGAGACAAGCCGCCATACGACTTCGCTGCTCAATCTGCTATTTCAATTCCACTATGGGATGATTGTGAGAAAATGAAACATATTAAGACTAAGCAGCCGTGGTGAATTTCAATTCCACTATGGGATGATTGTGAGATCCTCGGGCTTGCTCAACACACCCCCCTCGAAATATTTCAATTCCACTATGGGATGATTGTGAGTTGCAACAAATGATGCATTTTTAGCTAAAAATATTATTTCAATTCCACTATGGGATGATTGTGAGATATCTATCATCTTCTAGAAGGTGATGTTTTTATTATTTCAATTCCACTATGGGATGATTGTGAGTTATACAAACAAAACTAACAAAAATCTACAAGTTTATTTCAATTCCACTATGGGATGATTGTGAGGAAGACCAATCGACATTCACAACAGCGTTTTTTTATTTCAATTCCACTATGGGATGATTGTGAGGTAAATCCGCCATCAACTCAAATTGAAATTTTTGAATTTCAATTCCACTATGGGATGATTGTGAGAATTTTAATGAAACTGATTTGACTCGTCAGTTCATATTTCAATTCCACTATGGGATGATTGTGAGATGACGAGTTCAGCCCAGATGATGTTATCGACGTGATTTCAATTCCACTATGGGATGATTGTGAGTGTTATCGACGTGTGGATGGCGTTTCTCCGTGCGGAATTTCAATTCCACTATGGGATGATTGTGAGATTCATTAGCCCTCTCAATCATATGAAGAAAAGAGATTTCAATTCCACTATGGGATGATTGTGAGAGAAGCAAACCTATCGTTCAAAGGTTTGATGACTTATTTCAATTCCACTATGGGATGATTGTGAGCAACGCATTCACTTCGAGAAATATAGCAAATTTCGAATTTCAATTCCACTATGGGATGATTGTGAGTTAGAATTCGTTATTTTATGTTATAAAACATATTTTATTTCAATTCCACTATGGGATGATTGTGAGTGTGTAACAGATTTTACCTTACTATTCCCAAAGAATTTCAATTCCACTATGGGATGATTGTGAGATTATTGAAAAATGCTGTATTTCACCGTTTACCTCATTTCAATTCCACTATGGGATGATTGTGAGAGTATCAACGCATAAGGGGGTGACTACCCATAATTAATTTCAATTCCACTATGGGATGATTGTGAGTGTTATTGTTTCTATTCCTATTTAACCCCCACCTACATTTCAATTCCACTATGGGATGATTGTGAGACCAAAAGCGACTATATATGCTGCCCAAAGGCAAAAATTTCAATTCCACTATGGGATGATTGTGAGAAACTTAAGTATCAATATGATATTGTCAATTACTTTATTTCAATTCCACTATGGGATGATTGTGAGCTTTTGGAAAAATGAGGCGGTAGCCATTTTGCCTTATTTCAATTCCACTATGGGATGATTGTGAGTTTTATGTTTTCCCCCTTGTGAGTAGGTACAGAGATTTCAATTCCACTATGGGATGATTGTGAGTTTACAATTTTATTTGAAATCCGACAGGGATTTACGATTTCAATTCCACTATGGGATGATTGTGAGCGAGTTTTCCCCTGATGATGTCATCGACGTGTGGAATTTCAATTCCACTATGGGATGATTGTGAGTATGCAGCATTTCCAATTGTTTACATCTTTGTTCTATTTCAATTCCACTATGGGATGATTGTGAGAGTTCAATAAATAGGGTAAAGGAAAATTTGTACACTATTTCAATTCCACTATGGGATGATTGTGAGAAAATTTGAAAACAGACAGGAAAAAAGCATACCAATTTCAATTCCACTATGGGATGATTGTGAGTATTTTACCCCCACCTTTTGGCTGCACAAAAAACGCATTTCAATTCCACTATGGGATGATTGTGAGAAATCGTATAAAATTTGGTTATTTAATGAAAGATTATTTCAATTCCACTATGGGATGATTGTGAGAAACATTTTATAACCCAGCGAACTTTGCTTTACTATATTTCAATTCCACTATGGGATGATTGTGAGCTCATAAGAGCGGAAACAAACGGCTAAAAAAGAATATTTCAATTCCACTATGGGATGATTGTGAGTGTATGCAAGTATTTTAACAATTATTTTCACACAAATTTCAATTCCACTATGGGATGATTGTGAGATTAAAACGGTGCATAACAATGGGTTAATATTACTATTTCAATTCCACTATGGGATGATTGTGAGCATTGAGTACATTTTTTAAAGCCAGCGGGTAACAGATTTCAATTCCACTATGGGATGATTGTGAGATTTTTGTGCAAATTGAAACATTGTAAATAATTGAATTTCAATTCCACTATGGGATGATTGTGAGGATGCAGCCTTTATCATAAGACCATACATATTGAACATTTCAATTCCACTATGGGATGATTGTGAGCGAGATGGCGGAGGGTTTAATTAAGTGGTAACGGCATTTCAATTCCACTATGGGATGATTGTGAGCGGTTTGCGACCATCATTGGCTGGGTGTTGGTGATATTTCAATTCCACTATGGGATGATTGTGAGTACTCGGTTTGGATTAGTTATTATTTCAATCTACGATTTCAATTCCACTATGGGATGATTGTGAGAATATTTTTTCTTTTGAGTAATAAGAAGAACCAGTATTTCAATTCCACTATGGGATGATTGTGAGGCGATAGCGGGTAAAGGTAGGCATTATCGAGAAATATTTCAATTCCACTATGGGATGATTGTGAGAGAAAAAGCCTTTATAGAGGCACTCGATAAAAGCAATTTCAATTCCACTATGGGATGATTGTGAGCACACCCGCAGCCGTTATGTGCCAATTAAAACAAAATTTCAATTCCACTATGGGATGATTGTGAGTTTCGCAAATATCCAAATCAAAGCCCATAGTATCACATTTCAATTCCACTATGGGATGATTGTGAGATAACGTAATCCAACAGTTCTCGTCCTATATTGATATTTCAATTCCACTATGGGATGATTGTGAGTATTTACAAGCAGCTGCCGCCAATTGTCGTTGAGATTTCAATTCCACTATGGGATGATTGTGAGACATCCCGCTGTTCGCCAAAATACTTATGTGGGTATTTCAATTCCACTATGGGATGATTGTGAGAATTATTTGCTGCGCAAACACTTAAGTTAGTTTTGATTTCAATTCCACTATGGGATGATTGTGAGCCTCCTGCCGATATGCTCGACAGAACTACTATATAATTTCAATTCCACTATGGGATGATTGTGAGTATGTAGGGGGTATCTTAGGTCTTCCTATTCAAGCCATATTTCAATTCCACTATGGGATGATTGTGAGCGGATAAAAAATTTGTTAGAAATAGTTGAGTAGGTTATTTCAATTCCACTATGGGATGATTGTGAGTTGGTTGTTTTTAACCGTTCAACCAAGAAATCATTATTTCAATTCCACTATGGGATGATTGTGAGCCGTAAAATTATCAAAAAAAAATATTGATTTACAGCCTGTTCGATAAATTAAAATGTAAAAATTAATGGCATTTGGTTGTCGAACCCTATTAATGAGATTACCCCAGGGGTTCGACAACTATTGTATCGTTATGGTTTTCAGCATGTCAAAGAACCTTGCCGCTCCTCAATTTAAAACAACACTAATTTAAACTTCTAATATTTATTAGGTCGACAACCCTACAAATGGCTAAAGCATTGTATCAATGGAACTTCTCTCCTGGCCTAAAACCTCTTTCTCAAGCCATTTGCTCTCCCTGCTTTTAAAGAGGATTAAGCTGTCCTCATCATCCATAATTTCATCAGCTCTATGCTTGAGTTCTTTAAGCTTTACCTCTGTTATCTCTCCCTCAAAAACCGAGTTTTGGATCCAATTCAAATACTTGCGGCAAAGCTTCAGCATCTTTCCGGTGCGTTTCTGGTTAACGTCGTAAACTAGGATAATGTACATTTTCAATCTTTTTCTTTAAACCTGACAGGTTTTCAAAACCTGTCAGGTTTGGTCTATTAATTACCACCACATCTTAAAGGGCTTATACTCCTCGATGCTAAGCAAATGCTTACTCAACTTATAGCACTCTAACTTTACCAAATGCTTGTAGCTCACATTCCGCTTTAGGGTGCGGTGCTGAATGGTCTCTCCAAGCCTGTCCTCAAAGGCTTTAATAAAAATCTTTTTGCCACTCTCGTTGAGCAGACATCGATTTAGCTGCTCGCTGAAATGCTTCGCCTGCAGCTCCCGCTTGTTTATCACCTTAAAAATTACTCTATCCACCAGTATTGGTTTAAATATCTCAGCAATATCCAATGCCAACGAGTATCTCCTTTCGCCAGGGGTGTGTAAATACGAAATGGTTGGGTTTAGTTGGGTTTGATGAATTGCCCGAAGGCACTGACTGTAGCACATCATATTGCCAAACGATATTAGCGCATTAATGGGATTTTGTGGCGGTTGCTTGGTGCGAGCGCCCATCTCAAAATCGTTTAGAATTTTGTTAAACCCCTGGTAGTAGCTTTGCCTAATATTCCCCTCAATGCCCATTAGCTCATCAACCTTTTTACACTCAGCAATACCCACTTGGTACTGCTCTATCTGATTTATTTCAAGCGAAAGATCTTTGCCTCGGGTATCGTAGTAGCGCAAGTTCTTTAGCATATTGTGCGATGCCCCATCGATAAACTTTTGTGCTATGGCTATTCGCTTAGCTTTGTTGGAGTAGTAATCGACCTGCGACACAATCATCCTGCCGGCCAAAAGCCCATCCTTGGCCATGAATGATCCGGTGTAGTTCTCGTAGTAGTCGAAAAAGTGAACGCAGATACCATTTTTTCCTAGGAAGTTGTATAGCGCGCTGTTGGCATCGAGCGATCCCAGCACGTACATATCATCAACACCCTCAACGGGGATATAACGAGGTTGTCCCTCCACGCCGTTTTCATCAACGGGGGTAAACTTTAGGGTATTGTCCTTACGGGTAAGGCGACCGGGGTTGAAGAGGTAGTAGGATTTTTTCATAACGATTAATAATCCAAACCTGACAGGTTTTGGAAACCTGTCAGGTTACAAAACACTATTCAATTATTAAATGATCAATAAAATCGAAATCGATTATTTGCCTATGCGTGTCCACAAAATTGCCCTTCCCATCGAACCAACCCAACACCTGATTGCGATGCAACTTTGTGGGTTTGACCGACACCAATGCCCCGTATGAGGACCATGGGTAATCCTTGTAATTATCGGTAAATCCATGGTGCACAGGGTTTGAGTGGATATAAACCACCAGCTGGCGGAAGTAACGTTCGCTATCGACCAGCTTACGGCGGAATGGACGTTCGAAAAGGGTGCCTTGGCGGCCTTGCTGCCTGTTTAATGCCTGTGCGTAGGCGTTGAATAGATTTGAGAATCTTTTCGATGCGAGGCGGGTTATTTTTTCTTCCTTTTCAACCCCTGACAGGGTTTCGAACCCTGTCAGGGGTTTTCCCCGATTAATTCTATCAATTACTATCTCATCAACCTCCTTAATGCGTACCAACAAATGAAAATGGTTGCCCAGCAAGCACCAGGCAAAGGTATCGGCAATGGGTTCGATATGCTCATCGTACTTTCGCAGGAAATGCTGATAATTATCGGGACTATAAAACAGGTTTATCCCATTTACACCCTTGTTGTAGATGTGGTAGTAGTTGCCAGCAATTAGGGGTTCGGTTGTTGACATATTTTTTTTAATTCGTTTTTTTAAACCTGACAGGTTTTCCAAACCTGTCAGGTTTGAAGATTTAAAAAATTACTCCTCGCCACTCCAACAAAAATCGAAGTAGGAGCAGTTTTTGCATTTTGGACTATTGATTCTCGGCGGACAATCATCTAATGATAATATGTCGTTGATTAAATTAATTATTTTTTCTAATTGCTTTCTATCATCCTCGTTGAGTTCAACTTTTTCAGTTTTTCTTTCTTGTGGATACTCAAGTATACCACTAACATTTTCCACTCCATTTTTTTCAAGTATAAATATGTAATATTTAATTTGCCAAATGTGCGTTTCGTGAAACTTGCTCGATTTTTTAGTTTCGTGAATCACTTTATTTTTAGCATCATAGAAATCAATCTTTATTGGACCAAATGAAATCTGCTCATATTTGCTTGAACGATGATTGTAACTTGTCTCTTCAACTAATACTCCCATTTCAACATCCTCGGAAGTATCTTCAAACCGAATGCCATTAGCATGAAGCCACATCCTTCTGTGGCAGTAAAAATAATAAGCTATTAATGTACCTGTAACATCCATTATAGAAAGCAGTTTTCTACGTTATTAACTATAAGACCTGTTTTGGAGGAATAATTGGTATGACTAATAAACTTAATTCCCATAATTTCAGAAACGAAGTTGTCTTGAGGATACTGCGATATATTGTATTTATTTACTCTCACACTTAGAATCCTGCCATTAAGTTTTTTTTGAAAAGAGCTTAATTTAATTCTAAGTTCTTGCCTTTCAGTAAACGTCTTCGATGCAGAAAGTTTTGCTAATAGCAATTCTAAATCTTCGTAAACAAAGTCATTTTCATCTTTTAAAATGTAAAATTGTATTTGCTCACCAACATTCTCGTTAATAAGTTTAAAACTCCCCAATGTTTCAAACCTTGCCCTGTTTACACATTCAACCATATTAACTCGGCTTTCACGACCCGAAATAAAGTCGCCAATACTAAGATTGTCCTTTATATACACAAAGAATTTCGATTGCACGCCGAACAGTTCCTTCTCATGTATTCCGCTCTTTAGCTCTTTAATACAAAAATCGAGAAAGGCTTTTGCTTCATCACGATAAATAAGTGAAGCCCTAGACCTTCCTTTGTCACTTATTAGTTGAAAAAAGAATACTTGACCTAGTGTAAATTTTTTATTACGGTTGCACCTACCTGCACTTTGGATTAAACTTGGTAAAGGACACAAGTCTCTGTAAACAATAGGGAAATCGATATCAACACCAGCCTCAATAAGCTGAGTAGATATTAATACAACCCTAACGTTGGTTGCCAATTTTGCTTTAATTTCATCAATTATCCTACTCCTGTCATCGGGTATAAAATGTGTGTTCAGAAGATACAAGTTCTCCAGTTTTTCCTTTAGCTTATCATATAAATTCTTCGTGTCTGCTATTGTGTTCAGAATTACTAGGCTAGAGTTCTCTTGTTTAAGAATATGCTCCGCCAAATCATCAGCATTATATTTATCGCTCAGGATATCAATCTTATATCTATTAAAAGTATCCTCATTGAAATATTTTTCGGCATCAATCAACTCTTTAGGTGGAGAGTAATCTGCAAAGAGTAAATCCGCTCGTACCTCCTCCTTTGCGCTATTCTTAATAGGAATCTCCATTTTGGGCATTGTTGCAGTTGAGATTACTGCATAAGAATTGCTCCTTTTACAAAATTCATCAAGCCAGGCTGTAAAAAAGATGTACAAACGAGGGGGTAATGCTTGCACTTCGTCGATAAGAATAATACGATTAGTAAAATTTGGAAGTTTTAGAAGCGTAGAGTTTCTGTTACTTACTAGAGTTTCGAATAGCTGAACAAACGTTGTGATTATAAAGGGGTGGTCAAATGTGTTCTGGACAAAATCCTCTTTTAATAGCTGAGTTAAATTTTCTGGAGTTTGCTCTACTTCGTATTGCTGTTGTGCCCTTTCTATTCTGTCATTCTCTGCCTTTGAGTTGATTGAAAGGACATCTTCAAGTAATGTTTTGGCTATGTCTTCAACCTGTTCGGTAATTGAAAGAAAAGGCAAGGCGTAAATAATACCTAAATCTCCCCTTACTCTTCTAATCTCATCTGCTACGGCTAGTAATGAGAAAGTTTTCCCCGCTCCTGTAGGTGCTGTGAGCGTAAAAATGCGTTCCTCCCTTTGAATTGCGTTTCTTACACCCTGTACAGCCTCGACTCTAATTGATGTTCTTAGTTTGTTTAAGTCTGAAATACTAGATGACTTATCGAATGATTCAAATTTTGAAGACAAAGAATTTCGTAAGCCATTTACGCTTTGCGCAACTGATGTTTTAAAGTAAAAATCAATATTATTACCTGCATCCCTTTTGTCTGATTCAATTAAAGCGGCAAATGCAAACTGAGTGTCTATAAAAAACCTAAGTGGATTCTTCTTCCAAGCACTCTTGTGAATCCTATCAGTGAATTTAAGGATTTTGTCAGTTTTTTTGTTTAGCGCAAGAGAGAAATCTTCAGATAGTAGATTAAGCCTTTTCTCAATGAATTCTTGAATAGGTAAAACATCCGCATTTTCTTGAAAAAACGCATAGGCTGTTATGAGTTCTTCTGAACTTGGGGAGAAATTCTCAAGATCAGGAAGATTTCCGTGGTGTTTACCAATTATAACAGATACCAACAACACAAATAAAGCATATTCATCATTGCTTGAAATGTTGCACTTTTCTTTTAGTAAATCAATATTAGCAAGTGCAAAACTCGTAAAGGCAAGTAAAGATAGGTAGGAGTGATTGCTATATCCTACAGTAGTTTTTCCCTTCAACTTAGTTTGGAAGTTAGGGTTCATTTTCCCAATATCATGGAATAGTGCAGCCCAATAAGCAATTGGGCTAGAGGAGCGGTGCAGTGCTAACTCCACCACTCCTCTAATATGTTCCTCAAGTTTTTTATCTGGATGAGAATTAAACTCTAAATTAAGCACCATTGTGTTTGGTTGTTAAACTCATAGTATGCCCCTTGAACTTTAATTTTAGTCTGATTAGACGGATAAACAACAGCTACGTATCGTTCTGGGATATTCCAAAAATCGTTATTCTGATATGTTGGAATCTTATCAAATCCTATTCTGAAAGTTGTGAGTTCATCCATCATCGGCTTATAATTATCAGTAACAAAACCAAGTGTTTCAAATACACCCTCCTTCTTAGTTAGAATGCCAGTTTCTATAAACGAAATTTCCGCAGGGCAGTTATGCAAACCAAGTGCTGGTGAGTAGCAGGCTTTACCTTGCTGGCAATGCGATTTGAATTTTTCAAAGAATTCAGCGCAGGCGTTGTCTTTCAAACCACAAATAATGGTGTAGTCTGGATTCTTAATAAACTCCATCTGTTTAGGCGACTTATCCCAACTGTTTGAAACGCTCCGTAAAGTAAAACCCCAAGATTGTTTTGCTACAGCGTTATTAACCTGAAGCCCAAATAGCAATCCATCGCAAAGCAAGGGGAAGTGGTCCCTCATATCTTCACGGTTTATTCCTATAACTGCACCTAGTAGTCCAACAAAAGCAGTTTTGGTCATAAAGTCGTGCGACAAGGGGTTGTTGTTGGTTTCAGCCTTTCGGAACTGAGCCCAATTGCCATTTACCCTTATTTTAACTGCATCCATATTATATGCTCATTTCTGTAAACTTTGAACCAAGTTTTGCAAAGGTTTCTTTTATTTCAGGAATTTCGGTGTAGTATTTAATCTCCCTGATTTTGCTTGACTCCGCAATTTCCTTTAACCTCGAAAAGTTGAATGTGTAGTCGTCCATCGAGCGAATCTGCTCGTCTTCTTTGCTCGATTCAATAGTTATTAACTTATCCGTTCCGTAAAGTTTATCGTTTGGCTCATTGTAAACTATTTGGATTAGCAATACAGAACTTTGGTTTGACTTGCTTCTAGTATTTATATTATTAATGCTTTTCCACATGGCACTAAAAAGTTCCTTTACGTCATCATTGCTAAGGTTTGTTTGGATTGCCGAGTAGGGATTAATCCAACCGTGTATTTGGTTGATTGCGTATGGTACCACGGTTGTAGTTCCAATTGCTCCCCTTGATTTCTCCGCACTAGATGAGAAAACCGAAGTGTTCTGATGTATTCTAAGGTCGCTTTTGTTCAAGGATGGATTCAGAAGAGCGAATTGAACGGGACCGGTAAGGTTTACAGCAGCATCTTTTTCCGTTGATATTCCCCCAAACAGCCTAACATCAATACATTTTTTGATTAGATTTAATGCCTCTGCTCCAATCTCTTTTTTCTCAGGTTTTTTTTCGTAATAATCTGCCCATAGGGATTGCATTCTTGCTGAAGAACCAGATTCAGTGCTTCCTTCTCCTATCTGAGATTTGTCGTTAAAAACATAGACCTCATATTTCTTCTCTTTTAGAATAAGATTTTGTTCTATAAAGAAATCTCGCACATAGCGTTTTATTCTTACATCAGAAACTAGCACGCGCTTGGTTTCCTCATCGTACCTTTGCTCACCTGTAAAGGGGTCGCCATTAGGAATAGTGTATTTGCTCTCAAATAGGAACAAAACTTCTGATTTGTCAACTGTATTAACCATAATAGAATTTGTTTAAGGGTTTAATTGTCTGAATTACTTTCTGCTTGACTTTCATTTTTTTTGCCACTGGCATAATAGGTTTCAAAGAATCCAAGGGCGCAATTATGCTTGCTGTACTTTTCTCCTTTAAATTCTTTAACAAGTCCTACCAGTTCTAGGTAAGCATTCTTAACATCTGGGTAAAGCCTCTCGTGAATGACTAATTTCTCATTAATAAATCCAGAGAACTTAACAAGTTCATCAATCGAACTAATACGCCGCGAGAGATTTCCCACATAAGATTTTTCAAACGATTTTATTGGGCAATCGTTTCTCCAAGCAGCGAATTGTCTTGCCATTATACCTAGGTTGCGCCCTAGTGCATAGCTTTTTGTTTGGGTTATTTCCATAAGTTTGTTTTTTTTCTGAATACTCATTAAAAAGTAAAAGTCGTATTTAAGGGTTGTGAAAGACTGATTTCCTTCTCGAATATTATACTCAACCTTATCGATAAAGGCTGGTAGGAGTAAGGGGTCGTTATAATAGGTGTCAGTGTAAATTTGGGGGATCACTTTAAGGAGATGAAACTGAAACTTCTTTTTATCCTTTGTAACATCCCCAAGAATTTTCAGAAAACTTGTCCGAATAGAAAGGGTGTATGGATTCTTTAGGGTTGGCATTTCAGTGTTTACCTGTGCAATGATTTTTCTTTTTATCTCATTAATTCGATTGTGAATATGAACTAGTAGGCTTTTTTCTACGTTAGAAACTTCTATTAAATCGCAATAGACCCCAGCAGGGGATTTTGGGATACTTGAAAAGATAATGTCAAACTTAACCC
>Ga0334896_1002143_pt1 | contig 14435 bp, 8 predicted proteins | sample GraSluR3_MG_8_FD_207734 | JGI IMG/M metagenome (GOLD analysis project Ga0334896, IMG submission 207734) | Sludge microbial communities from methane-producing bioreactor in Wageningen University, Netherlands - Granular Sludge_27_06-R3 | ecosystem: Engineered > Bioreactor > Anaerobic > Unclassified... | reverse complement strand
TCAATTTTTTCCGACCCAACCTTGAAAGCAGTTTACCCTGAGTACCGATTGCAATTTGGTCGACCCCTGCTTAGGTCAATTTTGGGCAACCAGTGGGTTTTTTATGCTCGAGAAATTCTAAAGAATACCTACAATTCATTTAGCTATGATTTTTTGGTTTTACGTGGTGGTCAGAATCCTTGGCATACTTTGCCTGGAGTTGGACACCTCCATTTTTGGCTGCCAATCATAGTTGCAGCTGGATTAGGAATCATAATCAGAAAAACCTTGAATTCATTATCAAATATAAAAAACTGGTTGATTCTAGGCTTATTTTTTGGCTCCTTAGTACCAGCTGTTATAACTGTTGATGCCCCACACGCTACTAGAAGTTTATTTTTCTTTGTTATGCTAACCTTAATAAGCGGCACCACCATTGCTAATATTAGAGCCAGTCATGCCTCAAAATTTATTTGGTGGATGTGGAGTCTTTTATTTATAGTTTTGTTATGCCTCGGTGGTTGGCAATGGGGACGAAACCTAATTGGTATTTGGGAATCTCCACAGGTAGATAGCCACTGGTATTTAGGATTGGAGAACAGGCTAGAGGATGTTCCAGATGATAATTTCCCAGTTTACATTTTGGATCCTGATGGAATTCTTTACGCCCGAGTGGCCAACTTTTTTAGTCTATCTTCTGAAGAAGTTCAAGCCACCGTGGTTCGGAGTGATCCAGATACAGCTGGTCTACAGCGAGTTGAAAAAGTTGGCCGCTACCACTTTGTATTTAGGAAACCAATGAACCAAACTGGCTGGTACTTATTTCCCAGAAACGATCAAGAATGGTCTATGATAAAGTTATGAAAAATCAGTCTCGAAGATCACTTTCAGTGGTTTATGCCACTTATAATGAAGCGGCCAACCTGGCTAAGTCCCTAGATAGCGTAGTTGATCTTGCCGACGAACTAATAGTTGTTGATGGTTCCTCAACCGACGAAACTAGAGAGATTGCCAAAAAATATGGTGCTAAAGTAATTAAAACAACTAATAAACCAATTTTTCATATTAACAAACAAATGGCAATGGATGCTGCGACCAAGGACTGGACTTTGCAGATGGATGCTGACGAGGTTCTCGATGAAGCAATGAGGGAGCACATCAAGCACATTCTTCGGCAAGATCCAGTTAAATTGCCGGTAGGATACTGGTTAAAAAGAAAAAACTATTTTTTAGGTCGATTTTTAACTAAGGGAGGTCAATACCCCGATCCGGTAATTAGGTTTTACCAAACAGGTCAAGCATACCTGCCTATGAAGTCTGTGCACGAACAAATGGAAGTTAAGGGTGAAGTCGGTTGGTTAAATGGTCACTTATTACACTATAACTCACCAGATTTTAGCGTTTATTTAAGAAAGGCTAATACTTATACTTCGCTAACCGCCAGAGAAATGCTGAAGCAGGATTTAGAGCCAAATTGGTGGTTGGCTGGTAAATATTTTATTTGGCTTCCAATCAAAACTTTTTTTATGCTTTACTTCCGCCATAAAGGATTGCTGGATGGTTTTGCCGGTTTTGTTTTTGCGGTATTTTCGGGATTACATTTTGTTCTGGCATATATCAAATTTTGGGAAATGTTTAATTTTGCTGATACCGACAGTAAAAAATCATAATCATAATATAGAGGAAAATAATGAAAGTCTATCTTGACACCTCACCTCTCAAAGATGCTAACCGAGATCGAGGCATCGGTAATTACACTAAATTTCTTTTAGCTAACTTGAGAAACATTGCCAGTGAGGAATTCCCACTACTAGTGCAAGCCTCTCATGAGTTAACCAGTGAAATAATTGAGCCAAGCGAACATTTTGATGTAGTGCATTATCCTTTTTTTGATTTCTTTTTTCCTACCTTACCAAGCGATATAAGTTTACCCACCGTAGTGACAATTCATGATGTTATTCCGCTTCTATTTCCAAAGCAGTATCCTCCAGGTATTAAAGGGACAATTAATTATCTGAGGCAGCGACATCGTTTAAAGAAAATCTCTTTGGTTATTACTGACTCGCAGGCATCAAAAGAGGGCATTAGAGAGAAGCTGGGTATTTCTGAAGAAAAAATAAAGGTTATACACCTGGCTGGCAACCCCGAAATTAAGCAACCTTCACCATCACAAGCCAGAAGAATTGCTAACAAGTTCAATTTACCGTCTCACTATCTTGTTTATGTAGGTGATATCAACTACAACAAAAATCTGCCGACTTTATTGTTAGCTTTAACTCAACTACCGCCATCAATCCATCTGTGTGTTGTTAGCAGAACCTGGCAGAACGATAGTATCCCGGAAGGGAGGCAGTTGAAGGAAATTATTAAACAGAATGATCTAGATGAAAGAGTGCGTGTTCTGGATATACCTTCCACTCAACCTGAACAATTAAGTGCTGTTTTAAATCAAAGCTTAGCTTTAGTACAGCCATCTTTGTGGGAAGGATTTGGCTTGCCTGTCTTGGAAGCCTTTCAAGCTGGAACACTGGTTGTGGCCACTAACGCCGGTTCATTACCAGAAATATCCGGAAAGGCAGCTATTTTAGTTGAACCAACTCTTATTGGTCTGGTTGAAGGAATCGAAACGGCCAAAAAGCTACGCGGATCAGCCAGGCAAGAAAAAATTGAAACTGGTTTGAAACAAGCCCAAAAATTTTCTTGGCAGGAAACAGCCAGACAAACCTTTCAAGCCTATCAAACAGCAATTGATAATTGGAAAACCAATAAATGAAGTTAAAAATGTGGCGACTACTAAAACCATTATCACCTTGGATAATTATTCTGTTGATGTCATTAGTAGTAACTAGGGTGTATTGGCAAGGGGATTTTCCTTATACCCATGACGGGGAAAACCACTTAATTAGATTTACAAATTATTTAGCCGCTTTACGTGAAAGACCTGCTGTACCTCGTTTTGCCCCATATTTACTTAATGGTTATGGTTTCCCGGTTTTTAACTATAATTACCCACTGGCCAATATTCTCTCGATACCTCTGTTAGTGTTAAAGATTCACCCAGAAACAATTTTTGCCATTCAGTCTTTTACGGCGGTTATGATTGGCTCGTTAAGTATTTATTGGCTTTTATGCCTCAAGAAAAATACATCAGGATTAAAATGGTGGGCAGTTATTGCTTATTTATCATCTTGGTATGTGACAAGTTTAATATTTTATCGTGGCAACATTGGTGAAATCTGGGCTTATGCTTTAGCGCCGCTACTACTGTTAACACAGCTTCTTGCTTTTAGGGAAGGCAATATCGGTTGGTGGTTAGTAAATAGCTTAGTAGCAGCATTTTTATTGTTATCACACAATTTACTTGGTTTATTTTCGGTAGGAATTGTTGGGATTGTTAGTCTGTTTAACTTATGGCAGGTCATCCAAGGCCAACTTTTCAAGTATAAATACCTAATTTTTAACTGGATAATTAGTTGGTTATTGGGATTTACTCTAACTTTTTGGTTTTGGTTACCGGCGATGATGGAATTGTCGTTAGTAAACTTAGCTCAAGCAAATGTTGTGAGCTTTGCCTACCAACATACACTAAGTTTGTCACAACTTCTTTTTTCTCCTTGGCGATTTGGCTATTCAAGTTTTAATGGACTTGACACAATGGGGTTTGGTCTTGGTCCGCTTTTTGTGAGCTTAGCGGTTCTTGGTTTGGTATTTTTTATTCAAAGCTTGTTAGCAATGCTTACAAAGCTGATTCGTTTTCAAAATGAGATATGTTTACCAAAATTAAAATTATTAATAATTATTGGATTAATCTTTTTAAATTGTTTTCTGGTTTATCTAATTACCGATTCATCCCAATGGCTTTGGCAAAATTGGTCCTTAATCGGTATTTGGCAATTTCCCTGGCGATTGCTTATGCCGCTAACTTTTGGCTTGTTGATGGCAGGTATTTATTTTTATCAACATTCTGGCTGGAAGCTAAAATTAGTTCTTTGGTTCTTGCTTTTGTGGCAAGTAGTTTTGGCACTTCAAGTGCAACCGGCAGATCGAATTCATTATCAAAAGGAGCATTATTTACTGTCTCCATTAACAAGCTTGACTCAAAATGAAAACAGACCCACTACTTTACAAATTAATGTTTTTGAGGATTGGCAGCCCGGTCCAAGTATTATTGAGGGAAGTGGAGAGGTTGTTGAAGTCAAAAAATGGCTTGGTTTAAATAGGAGTTATACAATTTTGGCAGAAACAGATTTGGTGATTCAGGAATCGACGGTTTATTTTCCTGGTTGGATTACCAAGGTTGATAATCAAATCACAGAGATTAAACCAGAATTAGCTGGTGGTCAGATTGCATATCAGCTGCCTGCTAGACCAAATGAGCCGTATCAAGTTACAACTAGTTTTAGCGGTAGTACGCCAGCCAGGCAACTTGGCGAAGCCATAAGTTGCCTGGCTGGCGTTACCTGGTTGGGTCTAGCTGGGTATTATCTTTGCCAATTACGACTGCAGCGATCTAGTTAAATAAATTATAAAGATATAATACAAATTGTTTAGCAAAGGAGATTTATGTCCAAAATTTTAGTCACTGGAGGAGCGGGGTTTATTGGTTCACATGTGGTTGAGGCGTATTTGAACGATGGTCATGAAATTGTAGTTATCGATAATCTATCAACCGGCAAACGTGAATATTTACCTAATCAAACCAAGTTCTATCAGATTGATATTACCTCAGCTCAGGAAGTTCAACAGCTTGTCGCTAATGAAAAGCCAGATGTAATTAATCACCACGCGGCTCATATTCAGGTTGGATACTCGGTTCAAGATCCAATTTTTGACGCTCAAAATAACATTTTAGGTACTATTAATTTACTCGAGGCAGCACAGCAAGTTGGAACTGTGAAACAGATTATATTTGCTTCTACCGGCGGGGCAATGTATGGCAATCAGCCAACGCCTTTTCGCGAAGATATGCCTGCCCTACCATTATCTCCCTACGGTGTTTCCAAAAGATCAGCTGAATTATATTTAAATTACTATCAATCTCAATACCACATCAATTACGTCGTTTTACGATACGCCAACGTTTATGGTCCACGCCAAAATCCTCATGGTGAATCAGGAGTGGTGGCAATTTTCTTGGAAAAAATAATGAAGGGCGAGCAGCCAGTGATTAATGGTAAAGGTACTAACACACGAGATTATGTTCATGTTAAGGATGTGGCTCGAGCCAACTTATCGGCTTTACAATTTGGGAATTCAGGTATTTTTAACATCGGCACCGGTATAGAAACTTCGGCAAATGAAGTGTTTAACATTGTTGCGAAACACTCTGGCTATCAGCAAAAAGCCCAACATGGGCCAGCTAGACCTGGGGAACAACAGACTAGCTCACTGGACTCTAGTTTAGCCAAGCAAAAACTTAGTTGGGAACCAACAGTTAGCTTTGAGGACGGCGTGGCTGATCTGTGCCAACAATTAGGTTTACCAGCTGCTAGTTAAGGCATGTTGCATAATATTTTTAATGATGATGGGCAATTTTACTCTTGGAGACTGATTTGTCATCGTTTTTAGTGGAACTCTCTTGACAAAACCAATAAGCAGCTAAGATAGTAGCCAGAGGAGCAGAAAGAACTAACCCAATGCTTCCAACCAGCATTCGCACAATTTCTTCAGCTATTAATTCAGACTCAACAATATCGATAAAAGTCCTTTGGCTATCAAAAAATAACAGTAATAAAGGTAGAGCCGATCCAGAATAAACCAGCACTAATGTGTTAACCATAGAAGATATATGATCTTGACCAACCCTCATTCCCTGTTTAAAAAGATTCATCATTGACAATTTTGGGTTGGCCTTTTTAAGCTGCTCAACAGTAGAGGATTGACCAATAGTTACATCATCTAAAATTCCCAAGGTACCAATAATAATTCCAGCCAGTAATAAACCGCGCAAATCAATAGAACCTTGGCGTTGCACTTGAAGAAAGCCAGCTTCTTCAGAAGCAAACCCGGTTAGATGAACAACATCTACAAAGTATTTTGCTAAAAAACCTGTGATTATTAAAGATATAAAGGTTGAGATTACGCCTACGTGAGTTTTTTTATTAAAACCATGCGAAATATAAAATGAGATAGGCACAATAATTATTGCCGCTAAAATTGCTGTTAACACTGGATTTAGACCCTTAATTATTAGGGGAATTACTAACTTAAAAATCACTAAAAATGAGGTCAAAAGACCCAACAAAGAGAACACACCCCAAACTCTGCCGACAACAACAACTACAAAAACAAATAAAACAGTTAAGGCAATCAAGCCACCTCGTTTTACTTTACCGTCAATAGAGTAGCTCCAGTTCCCCTCAGAATCCGACCAACCGGCTAATTTAACCTGATCTCCAACTTGATATGATTCAAATTGTGCCTGTTTTTGTCCCAAACTAACTTCTGAATGATGAACCGTCACTAAATCTTCTGGCGATTCTCCCTTGGTAATTTTTATTTGCAGTTGTTGATAATCAATTAGTTCTTCATTAACTAGTTCTTCTCCAGATTCAAGAATCGCCACTATTTCGCCCTCAAGAAAAATAGTCTCTCCGGCAACTTGAGCAGATATTCTTAAGGGAAATATGATCAAACCTAATACAAATAGTACAATCAACAAGTTTTTTAATAATCTCATAGTTTCTATCATTGGTCTTTAGTAATTGTAAAACATTAGCTTGTCATTGACCATAGAATTGTTGTTTAATAATTGAGTAATGAATTTTTCCAAGCTAATGAAAAGCACCGGCATTTTTAGACACATATTTCTTTCCATCTTGGTTTTAAGTTTTTTTCTTCTTGCTAAAAATCAAGCACTTGCTGCCACTATCAGAGAAGATTGGCCAGGTAATGGTGTTTTAGTTGAAGAAAATGTTGGTAGCAATCCAGTTCATCACCAAGGCAAGGCGGTTGGTACTTCAGATGGTGGTGTGATAGTTGTGTATCGGGCTGACGATGGTCGCCAAATCCGAGCTCAAAAAATTGATGGTGATGGCAATCTTTTGTGGGGCGAAGATGGCGTTTTAATTGTAGTTGATTATAGTTTTGGTCGGACGCTATATCCACAATATATGATTCCAGACGGATCAGATGGTTTTATCTTGATTTATGTTCAAGAACCAAACACATCTGATGGCGAAATTTTTGGTGTTAGGTTTAATAATGCAGGTGAATCTCAATGGACCATCAATTTTGGCGATGGTTTAATCGCTAATGATTTCATCAGTGATGCCAATGGTGATCACTTTTTAATGTACTCAAGCTACCGAGGCCATCCAGGCGTAGGTACCAATATCTTTGTGCAAAAATTTAATACTGCCGGTCAAGAATTATGGACTTCAGGTGGAATTAATGTTTCAAATATAAGCACAGGTATCAGTGGTTCAAGTTCAGCAGCAATGATTAGTGATGAAGCCGGCGGTCTTGTGATTTCCTGGGATGACGATCGTAATATTGATAACTGGTCGGATGCCTATGCCGTACACATTGATTCTAGTGGAAATATTAACTGGGAAGATGTACCTGAAAATAATCCACCATCAATTCTCGATGACCAGTCAGTTACGGTTCAGACTGTTCCAGAAACTGGTGGTGAAGTAAGTCGTACCGAGCCAACTGCAATTTTAGATGATACAGTTTCAGGGCCTTCTTTTGACGATAACAACGCATTATTTATCAGTAATTTTGAGGCAGGCTATCCAACTGACAATGTTGTTCTTGGTTTAGTGATCTCTTACTACTCACAAGATAGCGGCGGCGGTTACCACTCAGTTGCCAGTGTGGCATACGACGATACCATGGGCTACAGTGAAAATTTTGGCCAGCTTTGTGGTGATCAAGGCAATGAATACACCACTGAGATCTGGGCACTCCAAGCTCCAATAGTTGAGTTTGGTGATGTTATTGTTGATTTTACTGGTCCAGTGTCTGATGTAATAGCAACTGCAGTAACATTTGATGGTGTTGACAATAGTGTACCGATTGAATTTGCCTGTAGCACTGATGGTTGGCCACCAGGATCAACCGATATAAATGTGACGGTTAATTCTGGATCGGGATATTTAGTGTACGGCGGGGCAACATCATACTCAGATTCTGGTGTCAACACGTTAACACCAGAAATGGATATAATTGAATTCAATAATCAAGCGCAGGGTCTGGTTGTATCTTCAAATGGTATTAAGTCAGGTGCTTCTTCTACTACTCAAATGAGTTGGACGGGAGCGGTTGATTATCCCTGGTCGGTAGCCGCAATGTCACTAGCTGGTCTTGAGGACGGTGGCGGAGGAGGCGGCGGTGGTCAATATTTAGTAAACCTAAATGGTTTAGCTACCAATGGCACCGTTGGTGAAACGGCAGTAGCTGTTTTAGCCACGTATCGAGCTAATGGTGGTGAAGTGATTACTTCTGTTACCGATTCGGCTACCAATAGTTATGTTTTTCAATGTAAAGATTCCGGTAACGAATATATAACCGAAGCTTGGTACCTCAATTCTCCTGAGATGACTTCAACCGATATAACGGTTGAGTTTTCTGGCGCCGCCGAAGATGTTATTGTAGGTGCTTTTTCACTTGATGGAGTTGATACCACTAACTCGGTAATTACTAGCGCTTGTGCTGGTGAAGACTGGCCGCCTGGATCAATGAATCCAGAGGTGAGTATTAACTCGGCTGAGGGAGACATGATTTTAGCCGCGGCAGTAGCATTTATGGGTAGTGGTAACAGTTTAACTCCTCAAAGCGGTACAATGACAGAAGCTTGGAATGTACTAACCACCAACACCTTGTCAGCCGGTGGTTACCAAGCGGGAACAGGTATCGAAACTGTCGGTTGGACGGGTACAGTTGAGTGGCCATGGTCTATTGCTGCACTTTCAGTTCCAGGAGTATCTGAAGGTGGTTCTCCGGCACCAGGAAATGGTAAAAAAATAGCTAGTTTTATTCCATCACCATATGTTTATGGTTATTCTTATCCAACCAAGATTATTAGAGATGCTAGTGGTAACTATTATGTGGCACTAGAGATGCTCGATGCACCAGATGTTAATGATGCTTATACCAGAATATTTATTCAGAAACTTGATAGTGATGGTAATATTTTATGGTCGGCCGATCGTGGAATTGAAGTATTTTTTAACGGGGAAATTTCTTATGTAGCTGATATGTATTTACATCCGGCGGACAATAATTTGTACATATCTGTTTTAGATGATAGTGGCACTGAAACTTATCGACAAATTGTTGATCCAGACACAGGCGCCCTCACTTATGGTTTAACTGGACAATTAGTTAACGATGAAGGTGAGCGGATTTATTTTCATTCCACACGAATTAGAGGTATGATGCCTGACGGAACCGACAATGGTTACATTCGCTTGTGGTACAAAAATGGAGAGTTAAGAGCTCAGCGATACAGTAATGCCGGTGATCCAGAGTGGGGTAGCAATGGTTTGTTGGTTTCTGATAAAGCTGGTTTTTCATTTATAGCCTCTGCGGCTGGTACTTCTTGGGGTGCATATCTAATTTATGCAGTTGAGGAAAACGAACAAACTAATTTGTATGTTCAATCTTTGCAAACTTACTATCAAATTGAAGATCTAGATGAGTCTTTAGACCCCAAAGACGATGATCTTAATTCTATTAGGGCTGGAGCGGAGTATGGTCTAAAAGGAGATGATCAGCCGGTTAAGCTTATTGGCGGCGGCGATGGCCTGGCAATTTCTGAAGTTGCTACCGATTTCACCGAGGATCGCTCCTGGCCGGAAGTTAGAGGTGATGCTGATGCGGAAACATTTAAGTCAGTGTCTTACCGCCTGTCAGAGGCAGAGGGAACGGCCGGTACACACTCACTTTATATTTTGAAAGATGATAGTTATAACAGCATTTATGTTTGTCCTGACGCTCAAACACTTGAAGATGTTAGTTTAGATTGCCAGGATGGTTACAGTGTTAGTGTTGATGATCCATCAGTTAGAGAAATCTATTTTGCTAATAACTATTACTATGTTGTAGATGGTCTTACCGGCACTGGTGGCCAGGGCTTTTTAGATAACAGCGAACCTAGTTCTCCAACTATTATCGGTACAGCAGAAGTTATTAATGGCGGTACGATCTCTCACAACACGCCAACTTTTGAATTTTCATTAAGTGATCCTGATGTCAGTGATCAAGTAAAATATCAAATTCAAGTTTCTCGTAACTCTGATTTTACCGATTTGGCAATTAACTACATTTCTGCCCTAGCATCTCAAGGAGACTCTAGTTTTACCGCTGGTCAGTCTGCTGGTAGTGGAAACTATTTAACTAATCAATCATTAACCGAGGGCAGTTATTATTGGCGAGTAAAGGCGATTGATACTTATGACCAAGAAAGTTCTTACTCTGCTGCTAATTCTGGAGCGGTTGCTTTTACAATTGAATATGCCGAGGAAGCAGCAGTCCCAGAAAGTCCTGATTTAGGTGCTGGTCTTGATCATAAGTCATACACTAGAGAAACTAGACCTTCATTTAAATGGTATTCACAAAGCCATCAGGGAGTAACCCAATACGTGCTTAATATTGATAATGGAGATGAAGGTGATTTTTCGGTGGAAAATATTCCCTCATCAGGAACAATCTATGAAACAAACACTTTTATTAGCAAGTATTATAACTTTTTAGATTTAAACAACGATAATAATATTATTTCCTTGAAAACTAAATCTAGTTCTGATTGGAGTAATGACGACAATGACGGCGAACTTAGAGAAGGAAAGAGAAAGTGGCAAATTACCGCTTTTGCATCTGGCGGACTTTCTGCTTCAACCGAAAGAACTCTTTTTGTTGATCGGACAGCGGCCAACCTAGAATGGCTACAACTAAATGGGATTGATTTTTCAAGTGGTCTCTCTACCACGAACCAAACACCTACCATTTCTGGCAGAATTAATGATCCTCTTAAGGGTGATAAACTCGATAATTACGTGGCTAGTGGACCAAAAAAGGTTGAAATTGAGATCAACCGATTGCTTGATGATGATAATTATCAACCACATAGTTTGACCACACTTAATTTGGGTGATATTTATTGGAGTGGAGGTGAGCAGCAAGATCAAATAATTACTGATAATAATCAACAGCTAGCTGATAAGCATGCTCACTTTACTCACCAGTTGAGCGACCCGTTAGCTTATGGCTTTTATGTTGTCAAGGTTAGAACCTACGACAAAGTTGGTAACTCTAAGGAAACCTCGTTTAATTTGGAGGTTAAAGAAACCTTGACAGCCAGCAGTGATGATATTTCTAATGAAGGTAGTGGTACTGATGAGTCTGGAGATGAAACCTCTGATACTAGTGCTGGTGATGGAAATGATCAACAAACAGATGAACAATCTCAAGACACCGTTGAACTTGAGGATTGGCCAGGTACTTCCGATGATGGTGACGCTGCCGCCAGTGATGATCAGTCAGATGGTAGTGATGACTCAGACACAGCCGGTCCTCTTACCCCAGAAAAAGCTAAACAAATTATTTCTGACATAATCGATAATATATCGGATCAAATATCAAATGCTATTAGTGACATTTACCAAAGCGTTGATACCACCGCTAACCTGATTGGTAGTATATTGCCGCTTCCAGCTAACTCAATGTTGGACTTTTTAACAGAAGGTTTAAGAGATGTCTACATAGCCTGGGCAAAGCAGCTTGAAAAACTTGATCAGAGTCATACCACAATTGATGATATTCGTTTTAATGAGATCGGTCCTGATTATGTGGTAATAAGTTGGAAGACCAATCATTATTCGCAGTCAGTGGTGAGAATTATTGATCCAGACGGTGAGGTTAGAGAAGTGGCTCTTGATGATAAATTTAAATTTCACAAAGTAAGGTTTGATCAGTTGCAACCCAACACCACTTATCAATTAGAAATTTCCAGTACTGGACAAAGTCAAGCCAAAATTACAGGTCTAAGTTTTACTACAACCGATGGAGAAATAATTTATGATCAAATGGATGGTGGAAACTGGTTGTCCGAGTGGTGGCACAGATTTGTTTGGCAAGTCTTAACAGCTTGGAATATGATTTCCTTGTGGTGGCTTTTACTTCTTTTGCTAATTGCCACTTTAGCTTATAAGCGCACCATTACCGGAGAGAAGGTTAAAAATACTACTTAGTTGGTATCTTTTGGATCTTTATTAAACTCTTGAGCTAATTGTTTAATCTTATTTCTGTATTCTCGAGATGGTTTGGGAATCTCGTCACCAATTTTATGGTATCTACCTTGGAAATAGACTAGCGGCTGTTTTTCCGAAGCTGTTATGACCTTGATTTTTCCAATTAATAATGGATGATCACCAAGATCAACAGTTTTGACCAGCTCGCACTCGGCATTTAGGCTAGCGCCCTGAACCATTAATAAATTAGCAGATTCTGCTTGGTAAAATGAATAGCCTAAACTTTTTAATAATGCTATTTTATCAATCTCTTTACCAGTGTAATTTCCGGCTACGCTGGAAATTAAATTTTGATCTTGTGCGCAAATATTAACTCCAAAGGCTTTTGTCTCATGAATATTTTGGGCAGTAGCTTTATGAGGCCTAATACCCAGTGAAATCATAGCGGGTTCAAATGAGAAAATATTTGTCCATTCGCAAGCCATAATGTTATGACCAAATGATCCATTGCTAGTGATTAAGCCAACATTGCTAACGGCCTTTTGTAGTCTCGGATCGCGGCTTGATAAATTCATTTTAATCCTTCTATCTTTAAGGCATTATAACAAAGATAGGTGGCTGGCTAGTATTTTTTATATGTTCAGTTTAGACTGAAGTCATATGACACTTGCAGAATTTAAAGTCAGACGATGCAATAACAGAAAGCAGTTGTTAGCCAAAATTATTGCTGATTTTATATCCTGCGATCCAATCGCTATCCATTTGTTTGGTTCGGGTGCTAAGGGTTTTACTGACGAGTTTTCTGATATCGATATCTGGGTTACTTTTAGTGATAAAAGTATAAAAGGGTTCTTAAAAAAGCAGCCAACTGTTTTGAATAAAATTTCGCCAGCACTTGTTAAACACTACTCTAAAACCTGGAGCCCAGTGGGTGGAAGTGCCACCTCAATTATTTATGATATCAATGGTGATTTAACTGTTGTTGATTGCTATGTTGCCAAAAAATCAGAAACAATATTAAAACCGGAGGCAAAGGTAATATATGGTTTAGATAGTTTTGCTAGGGGAGAATGGAAACTCAATCGACATATTAATGATAAGTTAAAAGACACTCATACAATTAAAAAAGATATTGATCTTTTATTAAATCTAATTTTTATTAGTTATAAAGGCATACTTAGGCAATGGCCGGATGACTCTTTTATAACCAACTTAAAAGGTCTCCACCAAAAATTTCGTCAAAGATATCCTGACAAATTGCCGATTAGACAACTACATTTAAGCTTTGCCTCAAATGAACGTCTACTGAAGGATTTAAATCAAATTGCTAATAAGAGGCAGCAGGCAGCCATTAGAAAAATTAGTCAGTACGCAAAGTTAATTGAGGCTTTGTATTTTGGTGGGTGAGATTGTGAGCCCTGGCAATAAGTATTGCCAGGGCGTTAGTGTGTTCGCAGGATTGATGTGTTGGCCTGGAAGTTTTGTGGTTGTCAATAATTTTTAGATTATTATCGTAATTGAGATATAAATCGTTAATTACTTTATTTTTAAACTTTTCATCTACTTGATTGAGTAATAAACTACACAAAAGCCCCTCGGCTTTTAAATCTAAACTAAGTGAAGTGTAATGATTTAAAATTTGAGCTTGGATTTCCGAAGCATAGCCTTTTAGTATTTCATCTGGTTGCTTAAGATAAAAATGAGAATCGCAAATGATGATATGAGTTAAACCATAGAGATAGTTAAATTTAGCCTCGACTGATATTAGCTGGTGAGGTAAAAATTGTTTTTTAACAAGATTAACAAAACTCCACTTATTTTGATCAATTTTTATCGGCAAGTTATTAAGATAATCAAGATAAAAAATTATACATAAACTATGAGTGCTGGACTCTTTTAAGAATTCTGGAGAATTAATTAATTTGTGATATAGTTGTTCAACTTGTTGTTGATAGAGAGAAAAAGATTGATTAAAAAATTTTAGATAAAAACACTCTCTTAAAACGGTGTAAAAATATACTAAGTCGGGGTTTTGACTCCAAACTTGATAGCGTTTATTTTCATGCGGATAGTGCGCTTTTTTAAGCTTGATTTCTTGTTTAATCTTTTCCAAACCATAACGAAAATTCTGATTAAATTCATCGACCAGATTTAGCCCATAATAATTTGTCTGTTCAGCTATTTGAATTAAAAACTGTTTATTTCTTTTATCTTTATTGCTTAAATATAATCTGTATAAAAAGTGACGCTGATGAATAG
>Ga0334896_1002141_pt1 | contig 14437 bp, 10 predicted proteins | sample GraSluR3_MG_8_FD_207734 | JGI IMG/M metagenome (GOLD analysis project Ga0334896, IMG submission 207734) | Sludge microbial communities from methane-producing bioreactor in Wageningen University, Netherlands - Granular Sludge_27_06-R3 | ecosystem: Engineered > Bioreactor > Anaerobic >... | reverse complement strand
CAGCTTGTCGGCGTGCTCGAGGATGACCGGCTTTTCGGGCGGGATCTTGATGTCATCCACGCCGATGGTCGTGCCCGAGCGGGTCGCGAAGCGGAAGCCCAGTGCCTTGAGGTTGTCCAGGAAGGAGGCCGTCCGGGTGTTCCCGTGATCCGAGTGCACCCGCTTGACCAGCTTGACCAGGTCCTTCTTGGTGAAGGTGCGGTTGAGTTCCGAGAAGCGGAGCAGCCGCTTCTCCAGATTCGCCACCTCCTCCGGTGGGCAGTTCTCGGGCACCTTCACGACGTCGGGAACCGCCCGCCACAGCAGGAGACGCCCCACGGTGGTGGCGGCGCGCTGCCCGAAGACGCGGACCTTGATCGGGGCCTGCAGCTCGACGACGTTGGCGTCGTAGGCCAGCAGGGCCTCATCGATGTCGGAGAACTGCTTGCCCTCTCCCTTGGAGTCGTGCTTCTCGATGGTCAGGTAGTACATCCCCAGGACCATGTCCTGCGTCGGCGACATGGCCGGCGTGCCGTAGGCGGGCAACAGGATGTTGTGGGCCGACAGCATCAACAGACGAGCCTCGGCCTGCGCTCCCGCCGACAACGGGAGGTGGACCGCCATCTGGTCGCCATCGAAGTCTGCGTTGTAGGGGGTGCAGACCAGCGGGTGCAGTTGCAGGGCCTTGCCCTCCACCAGCACCGGCTCGAAGGCCTGGATGCCCAGGCGGTGCAGCGTCGGGGCTCGGTTCAGCAGGACGGGATGGTCCTGGATGACCTCCTCCAGGGCATCCCAGACCTCGGGACGCACCCGCTCGACCATCCGCTTGGCGGACTTGATGTTGTGGACCAGTTGCCGGTCCACCAGCTTCTTCATGACGAACGGCTTGAAGAGCTCCAGCGCCATCTCCTTGGGAAGGCCACACTGGTGCAGCTTCAGGGTCGGCCCGACGACGATGACCGAACGCCCGGAGTAGTCCACCCGCTTGCCCAGCAGGTTCTGGCGGAAACGGCCCTGCTTGCCCTTGAGCATGTCCGAGAGGGACTTCAACGGCCGGTTGTTGGGACCGGTGACCGGACGTCCGCGCCGCCCGTTGTCGATCAGGGCATCGACCGCCTCCTGCAGCATGCGCTTCTCGTTCTTGACGATGATCTCGGGGGCGCCGAGGTCCAGAAGCCGCTTGAGCCGGTTGTTGCGGTTGATCACGCGACGGTACAGGTCATTGAGGTCGGAGGTCGCGAAGCGCGCGCCGTCGAGTTGCACCATGGGACGCAGCTCGGGCGGGATGACCGGGATGACCTCCAGGATCATCCAATCGGGCAGGTTGCCGGACTTGCGGAAGGCGTCGACCACTTCCAGGCGCTTGATCGCCTTGGCCCTCTTCTGGCCGGCCAGGGTCCGGACATCCTCGCGCAGCTTCTCATACATCTCATCCAGGCGGATCTCGGAGAGGAGCTCCTTGACGGCCTCGGCCCCCATCCCGGCCCGGAAGGCGCTGCCGAACTTCTCACGCTTCTCGCGATACTCCAGTTCGGAGAGAAGCTGGTACTTGTTGAGGTCGGTGTCCCCTTCCTCCCCGGGGTCGATCACCACGTAGGACGCGAAGTAGATGACCTTCTCGAGAGTCCGCGGGGACATGTCCAGAAGCAATCCGATGCGGCTGGGAACGCCCTTGAAATACCAGATGTGGGTGACAGGCGAGGCCAGCTCGATGTGGCCCATCCGCTCGCGGCGGACCTTGGAGCGGGTGACCTCCACGCCGCACTTGTCGCAGATCACGCCCTTGAAGCGGATGCGCTTGTATTTTCCGCAGTGACACTCCCAGTCCTTGGTGGGACCGAAGATGCGCTCGCAGAACAGGCCGTCCCGTTCCGGCTTGAGCGTGCGGTAGTTGATGGTCTCGGGCTTCTTGACCTCACCATACGACCACTCACGGATCTGGCGGGGGGAGGCCAGACCGATCTTCATGGCCTCGAAGTTGTTGACATCCATCTCGTTTAGTCCTCCTGGGGCAGGCGGGCCACCCCGAACGCTGGGGCCAGGGACACGTCCCACGGAACCCGGCGGGTTTCCCCGCCGGTCCGTGTGGCTAGATGCTGACCAGGGACTCGTCGGGAAGATCCAGCAGGTCCCGAGCCGGACTGCGGCTCAGATCCTGGTCCTCGACAGAGCGGATCTCGATCTCCTGCAGGCCGCCCATGTCGTCCTCGGACATGATCTTGACGTCCAAGGCCAGGCTCTGGAGCTCCTTGATCAGCACCTTGAAGGACTCCGGCACCCCGGGTTCCATGACGTTCTCGCCCTTGACGATGGCCTCGTAGGTCTTCACGCGACCCAACACGTCGTCGGACTTGACCGTCAGCAGCTCCTGCAGCATGTAGGCCGCGCCGTAGGCCTCCAAGGCCCAGACCTCCATCTCGCCGAAGCGCTGGCCTCCAAACTGGGCCTTGCCGCCGAGGGGCTGTTGGGTAATCAGGCTGTAGGGTCCCGTCGACCGGGCGTGGATCTTGTCGTCGACCAGGTGGGCCAGTTTCAGCATATAGAGCTGTCCCACCGTGATCCGGGTGTCGTAGGCCTCGCCGGTGCGTCCGTCATAGACGATGGACTTGCCGTCCGCCCGCACGTGGGCTCGATACTTCTCGATGTACTCAGCCAGGCTGGTGATCTGCTCGGCATCCCAAGGCCTGCGCCGATGGGCCAGGACCTCCGCCAGACGGTCCCGCAGGGTGCGATGGGTCAACGCCCCGGCCAGGACCTGCTCGTCCAGGTCCACCCCCTTGAGCAGCTTCTTGACGTGGGCCAGGCGCTTGGGTTCGGGAACCGAAGCCAGCATCTCCCGGACCTCTTCCGAGGTGTAGACCACGCCCTCGTGGGAGTTGATGAACTCCTTCAGGCGCTGCTCGACGGACTGGTCGTCCAGGACGTAGGCGATCTCCTCGGTCGACAGGTGGATGCCCTTCAGGCGCAGGTCGGACTGCAGACGGGCCATGCCCATCAGGTCCTTGATCTCGGACTCCTGGGCACTGTCGAAGACCGGCACCTCGACCCGGAACTTGGGCTGGTCGGGGTTGCTGAGCATGTCCATGGCCAACCCCAGGTGGGTCTCCAGGATCTGCCCGATGTTCATACGCGAGGGAACGCCCAGCGGGTTCAGCACGATCTGGATGGGCGTGCCATCCGGCAGGTAGGGCATGTCCTGGATGGGCAGGACCTTGGCGATGACGCCCTTGTTGCCGTGCCGTCCAGCCATCTTGTCACCCTGGAGGATCTTCCTCTTCTGGGCCACGTAGACGCGCACCAACTGGTTGACGCCGGGGGCCAGCTCGTCGGTCTCGTCGCGGCTGAAGACCTTGACGTCGATGACCTTGCCCTTCTCGCCGTGGGGCACCTTCAGGGAGGTGTCCCGGACGTCCCGCGCCTTCTCGCCGAAGATGGCGCGCAGCAGGCGCTCTTCGGCGGTCAGCTCGGTCTCGCCCTTGGGAGTGACCTTGCCCACCAGGATGTCCTCGGTGCGGACTTCGGCGCCGATCCGGACGATACCGCGCTCGTCGAGGTCCTTGAGGGCCTCGTCGCCGACGCTGGGGATGTCCCGGGTGATCTCCTCGGCCCCCAGCTTGGTATCGCGGGCCTCACACTCGTATTCCTCGATGTGGATCGACGTGAACACGTCATCGCGGACCAGCTCCTCGCTGATCAGGATGGCGTCCTCGTAGTTGTAGCCTTCCCAGGGCATGAAGGCCACCAGGATGTTGCGTCCCAGGGCCAGCTCGCCGTTGACCGAGGAGGCGCCGTCGGCCAGCACATCTCCCTTGCGAATCCGCTGGCTCATGACCACGGCAGGGCGCTGGTTGATGCACGTCCCGGCGTTGGAACGCTTGAACTTCTGCAACTTGTAGCGCTGAGGCTTGCCGCGGTTGTCGGTGACCACCACTTCGTCCGAGGAAAGATAGGTGACCACGCCGTCATGGTCTGAGACCACCAGGGCCCCAGAGTCCTTGGCCGAGCGATACTCCATCCCGGTTCCCACGATGGGAGCCTGGGGCTCGAGAAGCGGAACGGCCTGACGCTGCATGTTGGCGCCCATGAGGGCACGGTTGGCGTCGTCGTGCTCGAGGAAGGGGATCAGGGCCGTGGCCACCGAGACGATCTGCTTGGGCGTCACGTCCATGTAGTCCACGTCCTCGCGGGGCACGATCAAGGTCTCGTGCTTCTCGCGCACCACGACGCGCTCGTCCAGGATGTTGTTCTTCTCATCCAGGCGGGTGTTGGCCTGGGCGATGACGTACTCGTCCTCGACGTCGGCCGACTGGTATTCCACCAGGCCGGTGACCTCAACGCGAACCGGGACCTCGACACCGCGCTGCAACAGGATGTTGCGCTCGCGCCGGCCGATCCGGTCTCCCTTGCGGTAGACCAGCCCGGTGGCCTCGTCCTTGACGTCCTCCAGCAGGATCCGGGCCACCTGGCGGTAGGGCGTCTCGATGAAGCCGAACTCGTTGGCCTTGGCATAGGTGGCCAGCGAGCCGATCAGGCCGATGTTGGGACCTTCCGGCGTCTCGATGGGGCAGATGCGTCCGTAGTGGGAGTAGTGGACGTCGCGGACCTCGAAGCCGGCGCGCTCCCGCGAGAGACCACCGGGGCCCAGGGCCGAGAGGCGGCGCTTGTGGGTCAGCTCGGCCAGGGAGTTGGTCTGGTCCATGAACTGCGAAAGCTGCGAAGAGCCGAAGAACTCCTTGATGGCCGCCACAACGGGTCGGATGTTGATCAGCACCTGAGGGGTGACCGTCTCGACATCCTGCACCGTCATGCGTTCGCGAACCACCCGCTCCAGGCGCAACAGGCCGACCCGGAACTGATTCTGCAACAGCTCGCCGACACCGCGGATGCGGCGATTGCCCAGGTGGTCGATGTCGTCCGCGCTGACCGGAATCTCGAAGGACTCGGTTCCCCGCGCCCCGATCCACAGCATGCCGCGGTCGGCCACCAGCTTCAGGCCCTCGGCCAGGATCGCGTCGTCATCGGTCCGCTCGAAACGGTCCGCCTTCATCAGGGCCACCATGTAGCGGACCGCTCCGACGATGTCCTCCTTGGTCAGGATCGTCGGATAGGCGATGCGCTTCTCGCAATCGGTGCACTCCGTCACGCCGGGCATCTGCAGGGTGCCGCAGTTCGAGCAGGTGATCTTCCGGCCCAGCTTGCGGGCCAGGCGGTAGCTGCCCACCCGGGCCAGGTCGTAGCGCTTGGACTCGAAGAAGAGGTTGTTGAGCAACTGGCGGGCGCTCTCCACCGAAGGCGGGTCGCCGGGGCGCTGTTTGCGGTAGATCTCAATCAGCGCTTCTTCAGTCGTCTTGAGGGCATCCTTCTCCAGGGTCGGCTCCAACATCGGGTCGGAGTCGAAAAGGTTGCGAATCTCCTCATCGGTTTCGAAACCCAGGGCACGGATCAACACCGTCGCCGGAACCTTGCGAGCTTTGTCGATGCGGACGTTGATCACGTCCGAGGTGTCGGTCTCGAACTCCAGCCAGGCCCCGCGGTTGGGGATGATCACGGCCGACCAGGTCTTGCGCCCGGTGTTCTGGTCGATGTGGTCCTGGTAGTAGATGCCAGGAGAGCGCACGAGCTGGCTGACGATGACCCGCTCGGCCCCGTTGATCACGAAGGTGCCCTTCTCGGTCATCGTGGGGAAATCTCCCATGAAGATTTCCTGTTCCTTGACCTCCTTGATCTCGCCCCCCTCCTTGGTGATCAGGCAGACCTTGACCTTGAGGGGACGAGCGTAGGTCGCGTCGCGATCCCGGCACTCGTCCACCGAGTAGGTCGGAGCATCCAGGGAGTGGTCCAGGAACTGCAGCACCAGGTTCCCGGTGAAATCCTCGATCGGGGAGATGTCCTGGAAGGTCTCTCGCATTCCCTCTTCGAGAAAACGCTCGTAGGACGAGCGCTGGAGCTCGATCAGATTGGGAAGCTCCATGACCGGTGGCACCTTCTGGAAGGAGATGCGCCCGGTGGCTTCGTTCACATGCCGGAGAAACGACATTGGAGAAGGTCCTCCTCTTACGCTCATGCGCGTCCGTGGCCGAGATCCCCGGTCGGGAGTCGGCCTGAAAAATGCAAAAGCCTGCGCCGAACGTGGGGGTCCGGCGCTCAGGCTCTCAGGTCCTCGGTCGATCTTCTCTATTTCTGGTCAACGTGGCCTTGCTTCTAGGAACTGCCGAGGTTCACACCGACCCCATCCGGTCGGAGGTCACCACGGACGGGGACGGCCGTCCGCCTGGCTGTTCCAGGACGTGCACACGATTCTATGGACATCCCCGCGAATTGTCAAGGCCCGTCTCCGCCCGGAATCCGCCACCGACCGTGGCCTCCGCTCGCCGACCCGGGCCGGGGTGCAGGGTCTGGAGGCCCCCGTTTGGAGGGGCGTCGGTTCGACGCGCGAAGCCTCGAGGCGTGTCCCCCTCCGAAGTTCCCTCACGCCGAATCGAGGTCCGCGAGGTTCGTCCCGAAGAGATCCCCTGGGTGCGCGAGCTGGCCGTCCGCTCGGTGGTCCACGGCATCCCGGGTTCCCGGGACATCCCCGCCGCCGAGGTCCAAAGACGCGCCGACCAGGAATTCGGCGACCTGGAGCTGGCCTTCCGGACGGATCCCGGATTCCGCATCCTGGTGGCGGCCGACGCCCACCGCCCCCTGGGCTACCTGATGCTGGACCTGAACCACCGCGAAGCCTCGACGGGTGAAACCCAGGCCCTGATCCGGGACCTGGCCGTCGAGCCGGCAGCCTGGGGAAGCCGGGCGGTCCACGCCCTGGTCCGGCAGGCGGCCCGATTGGCCTACCAGCACGGCCTTCGCTATCTGGTCGGCGAAGTGACCGCCGCCAACCGGCGCCCCCTGGTCGTGGCGCAACGGCTCGGTTTCGTGATCGAACGCCACCAGATCGCCGTGCAGTGCGGCCCGGAGGGCCTGTTGCCGATGCCTGGTCGCCCCGGCCCGGACCTCGAGGGTTCCGGCCCGGAGGGCTGCCAGGAATGACAAGAGGGCCGCGGCTTGTCACCGCGGCCCTGAATGGTCGGGGCGAGAGGATTTGAACCTCCGACCTCATCGTCCCGAACGATGCGCGCTGCCAGGCTGCGCTACGCCCCGACGTTGGACGACCTGGCGAATTATAGCACAGGCCGGCCGCGTGTCAACCAGAAGCGAAAGCTCGTTTTCGAAACCGGGCCACGCCCTGGCTCAGGTCCCCGGCAGGGGCTGACCTTCGGGGTAGACGGGGGTCCCCTCCGTGCGCGTCATGTCCCGATAGGCACCGAGCAGTTCACGCGTCACGGGGCCGGGACGCCCGTCCCCGATGGTGCGGCCGCTGATCTCGACCACCGGCAGGATCTCGGCCCCCGTCCCCGTCACGAAACACTCGTCGGCCATGAACAGGTCGTGGGTCGTCATGAAGGCCTCTTCGACGCGCGTCCCTCGCGAGCGCGCCATCTCCATCACCACGCCGCGGGTGATGCCCTCCAGGATGCCCACGACCGGAGTCGGCGTGAACAGGACTCCGTCTCTGACCATGAAGATGTTCTCGGAGGTGCACTCGGTCACGAAGCCGTTGCGGTCCAGCATCACCGCCTCGGCGACTCCCGCCTGGATGGCTTCGATCTTGGCCAGGATGTTGTTGAGGTAGTTCATGGACTTGATGCGGGGGTTCAGCGCATCCACGGCGTTCTTGCGAGTCCCGGCGACGACCAGCTTGAGGCCGGCCTCGTAGGTCTCGGGCGGGTACAGACTGATCCGATCGGCGATGATGACGACCGAGGCGCGGCGGCACTTCCTGGGGTCCAGGCCCAGGTCGCCCACCCCCCGGGTGACCAGCAGACGGATATAGGCGTCCACCAGGTGGTTGCGGCGGACGCAGTCCAGGACCCTCTCGGCCATCTCCGGCAAGGGCATGGGGATCTCGATGAGCACGGATCGAGCCGAGCGATAGAGGCGCTCGAGATGCTCTTCCAGGCGGAAGACCCTTCCGCGATAGGCCCGAATCCCCTCGAAGATGCCGTCCCCGTACAGCAGACCGTGGTCCCAGACCGAGATCCTTGCGTTGTCCTTGTCGTAGTATTGCCCGTCAATCCAGACCTGCAACGCCATGTCGGTTCCTCCACGAACGAAGACCTTCCGGGCCGCCGGCCCCGGAACGCCACCCCCCTGGCATCCTGACGGGCCTTCTCCGGAGCGATCCCGGCTCCCTCCCCGAGCGCCTGCAGGCAGGGATCCGGAGCTCGGACGTTCAACAAGAGTGCATTCTGGAGGAGCAGTGCCAAGATGCGCTCTCTCGTCCATGCCTGGAAATCGACCCTGGTCCTCAACCTGTTGTGCGTCGTGGTCTGCGCAACGCTCCTGGCCTTCGTCCAGGGCTTCCGCCTGCCCCTGGGCAGTTTCGGCGTGACCCTGCTCAACGACCCCGTGGGCAGGCCCTTCGTCGTGGTCGACCACGTGTCCACCCGGGGATGGCTTCTGGCCTACGACTCGCGCCAGCAGCGCGTCGAGACCTGGGAAGGGACGATCCTTCCGCACTGAGGAGAGGCCGGGTTGGCCCGGACGCGCCCCCCAGATGCCCCCCAAACCCCAGGAGGAGACTGTGTCAAGCCTGGCCCGTTGCCGTTGCCGCCACTGTCAGAGGGAGTTCGATGCCCGCTGGGGCGGGGGCTTCCGTTATGCCGACCGCTTCTGTCCGGAGTGCGGTGCCTGGCGCTGCCTGCAATACTCCGAAGACCCGCGGACCTGGGAAGCCTTCCAGACCCTCAACCTGACCTTCCAGCAACCCCAAGGCCCGCTTCACGAACGCCAGGGGCGGATCGCCCAGGCCGCCGCGGAACTGGACGCCCAGGTCCAACTCGTCCTGGGCCGGTGTCCATGCGGAGGGGCCTTCACCGACGAAAAGCCCCACTGTCCCGGCTGCGGCTCGGGGGACGTTGAACCTTCAGGCCAGGTCCTGATGGACTACGACTGAGCGCCCTCTGAATTTTTCGGCAGGGATCCGGGCCTGTGAGAAATATTCTTCATGCCCCCTGGCGAGGCCGGGGAAGACCGGCCGGACCTCCGTGTCCCGGCCGCACAGATTGGAGTTCAGGAAATGCACGACGCCAGCGCCGAGAGGCTGACGAACTACATCGAGCGGATCGAGACCCTGGAGGAGGAGAAGGCCGCCCTGGCCGGAGACCTCAAGGAGGTCTACGCCGAGGCCAAACTGGAAGGGTTCGATCCGAAGGTCCTGCGCCAGGTGGTCCGACTTCGCAAACTCGAAGAGCAGGAGCGCGAAGAGCAGGAGAGCCTCCTCCATATGTACATGCAGGCCCTGGGCATGTATGGCGGCGCCTCCCCGGAGGCGACGGCCGACTGAAGCCCTGATGACGGAACGGCTCGGGACTCCAGGCGTGGCCTGGAGGCCCGAGCCGGGCAAGAACCCGCGGGCAGGCAGGGGGCAGGGCGCCAAACCCGAAGGCCACTGAACAGCTACCTGCCTGCGGAGTCGACGATTGAGCTTTGAGATCGCCTACGTGGTCCCATCCGGCAAGACCGCACCGGACGTGATTCGGATGGAGATGGCCATCAGCAAGCTCCCCCACACCACACGGGACGAAGAGCCCCAGGACTGCGAGTGGGGGTTCGAGTATCTCAACCCCGAGACGGGGGTCACCTGCAGCTTCCGGTACGCCGCCCCGGCCCCCGTCGGCTTCGCGGCCGGCCGCCCGAGAGAATCGGGCCTGAGGGCATCCCTGCCCCTGATGTGCCCGACCTTCATCGGCCGCGAGGCCCTTCCCATCGTCGAGCAGCTCGGCCGGGCCTTGAACCTGGGAGCCCTCCTGCCATCCGGCGACTACGTCGAAGACTGCGACGCCGGTCGTCTGCAGGTGATCTGGACCGAAAGCAACCGGATGACCACCGAAAGGCTGGGCATCGGGACCGGCCGTCTCCCTCCCTACTTCTCGCGCGAGCGTCTGGACGAGATGTGGCGCTACATGAGCGCCCGGAGACTGCTGGAGACGCGCTACAGCGCCAAGGGCATCTACGTCCCCCGGGTCATCCTGATCCAGAACAAGCTGGACCGCAAGCAGACCTTCATGGCCGCCATGTGGGCCGAGATGGGACCTGCCGTCTTTCCGGAGGTCGACGCCTTCGTCATCGGGAAGCCGATCAAGACCCTGCTGGGCCTGGTCAACACCGGGGAGTTCACTCCGGTCGTGGTGCGGGCCGAGACCGTGATGAAGCACGTCGAGCCCCGGCTCCGGCAGGTGGACCGTCCCATCGCCCACCGCATCCTGGAAGATGCCGGGCCGGTCCAGGGCCCCATCCTGAAAAGCATGAACGACGTCCTGACGCCACCCTTCCGAAACTTCGAGACCCTGGGCGTGGAGGAGGTCGTGGACAGCAGGGTCTGAACTGCCAGCTCCGACGCGCCGAGGCAGGGCTCGCCGAGCTCCAGGCGAAACGACCGGATCAGGCTCTGTCCCAGGCCGAATTCCAACCCCTCCGGAGGGTCCCCATGCGACGCGCGCCCCTGCTCCTCACCTGGATTTTCCTGGTCCTGGTCTCGGCCGGAGCCCTGGCCCTCGAGACCGACACCCCCAAGGACATGCGCGGCGACGAGGGGGTCCTGATGGACCTGCGGCCCACCGGGGCCGTCTACCTGGCCCCGGACCGGGTCCTGGTGACGGACTCCAACAACCGGCAACTCCACATCTTCGACCTCGAAGGGCGCCGCTTCCGCCGCCTGGACCTTCCCCGGGACATGCCTTCCCCCAGCTACAGCGGCATCGCCAGCCTGGGCGAAGACGCCTTCCTGGTCTCCGGAGACCACTTCCACGAGAAGAACGCGGTGCGCTTCGTTCACGCCCGCAGCGTGCTGCACCGTTACGTCCTGCAAGGAGAGGGCTGGACCCGGGACTCGGCCGACACCAACTTCGACCCCGATGCCGCCCTCCGGCGGACCGGCCACCTCGGACAGACCGTCAAGGATCCCCTGAAATTGGAGGGGATTGCCGTCGACTCCAAGCAGAAGAGGGTCTTCTTCGGCCTCTCACGACCTTTGGGGCCCGACGGGTCGATCCTGATCTACGAGGCCCGCCTGGACGAGGTCATGGCGCGCGACCGGAACCTGGAATTCCACGACGCGAAACCTCAACTGAGCCCCGAGGTCGAACCTGCGGTGGGTCAGGCCTTCCACCTCTCGGACCTGTGCTACGTCCCGGGAAAGGGCCTGCTGGTGCTGCTGGCCTCGCAGAGTCCCGATGGCCGGCGCTTCGGCTCCAACCAGCTCTGGCTTCTGCGCGGCGGCTTCGGGCCGGCCCGCCTGGTGGCCAAGGAGCTCGCCCCGGGGAACCGTGCGGCCGGCCTGGCAATCCGAGAAGAGGGAAAGGACACCTACGAGGCAACCCTGGTCTTCGACAACGATCCCGAGAGGACCGGAATGCCTTCCCGGATCCTGACCCTCAAAGGCCTCAAGATCTAGAAATCCGAAGGTTCGAGACCCGGGGATTCGATCCACCCCGGACCGGGTATACTCCCTGCGACTCATCCTGGTTCCCGAAATGCCGGGTTCCGGACCCCTCTGAAAGGGAATCGCGGGTTTGCCCGATCGCCTCACCCGAGTCTGTCCCATCCAGGTCCCCCAACAGATCCGATCGGCCCGGATGCAGGCCATCGACCTGGCGGCTGCTCTGGGCCTGGAAACCGAACTGCTGGACCTGGTCGCGCTGTTGACCGGAGAGCTGGGCTCCAACCTGGTCAGCCACGCCCAGGGTGGAGAGCTGCTGATCCGCGGCCTGCTCTACCAAGGCAGCCCGGGAGTGGAAGTCCTCTCGGTCGACCGCGGCCCCGGAATGGACGATGTGTGCCTCTGCCTCCAGGACGGATTCTCAACGGCCGGCACCCTGGGGACGGGCCTGGGGGTCGCGCGGAAGATCTCCGATGAGTTCGACGTGTATTCCGAACCCGGCCAGGGCACCGTGGTGATGAGCCGGATCTGGTCGAAAGCGGCCCGCTTCCGAGAAGTGCCCTTCGATTCGGGGACGATTCTGACGGAACCGGTTCCCCGGGCCCGGGTGCGTGGGCGGCTGCTGACCCGCCGAGACGGCAGGACGACCCTCTCCTGGCCTCAGCCGGGTTCCCTACCCGGCCTGATGGACGACGCCCTCCCTCCTGAGCCCGGCCTTGCAGCCGTCCCCTCCGAGGAAGCCGACGGAAGAATCCTGATCCTGGACGACGGCTTCCTGGACCCGGCCTGGACTGTGGAAGAGTTCCCCGAGGTGTTGTCCCACCATCCGGCCATCCTGGCGGGCCTGATCTACCGCGAGCACGCGCCCCCGCATGGGCGGATGGCGTTGAGGGTCCTGGCCCGAGGTGCTCCTGCACGGCATCCTCACTGCTCCAGATGACGCCTGAAGGCCCCACAGGAGATCCTGCGGGGCCTTCAGGTTTCCAGGTGCCGGCCCTCCCCTGGCAGGGGAGGGCCGGCAGCGATGCCGAGGCTGGGTTCCTAGAAGTCCATGCCGGGGTGAGCGTGCGCTCCGGCCCCCATGGCCTCCTTCTCCTTCTCGGGCTTCTCGGCCACCAGGGTCTCGGTGGTCAAGAGCATGGCCGCGATGGAAGCGGCGTTCTGCAAGGCCGACCGGGTGACCTTGGCCGGGTCGACGATGCCGTTCTTGATCATGTCGACGTACTCGAAGTTCACGGCGTTGAAGCCCTGGCCTTTGGGAAGGGTCTTGACCTTCTCCACCACGACCGAACCTTCGAAGCCGGCGTTGTTGGCGATCACGCGCAGGGGCACTTCCAGGGCCTTGCGGACCAGTTGCACGCCGATGGCCTCATCGCCGTGGAGGTTCAGGGAGTCAAGCGCCGGGGCGATATGCACCAGGGTGGCGCCGCCGCCCGGGACGATCCCCTCCTCGACCGCCGCGCGGGTGGCCGACAGAGCATCCTCGATGCGGTGCTTCTTCTCCTTGAGCTCGGTCTCGGTGGCCGCGCCCACGCGGATGACCGCCACGCCGCCCACCAGCTTGGCCAGGCGCTCCTGCAGCTTCTCGCGCTCGTAGTCCGAGTCGGTGTCCTCGACCTGGCGCTTGATCTGCTCGATGCGGCCCTGGATGTCGTCCATCTTGCCGCGGCCCTCGACCACCGTGGTGTCCTCCTTGGTGATCCGGACCCGGGCGGCCTGGCCCAGCATGTCGACGGTGACCTTGTCCAGCTTGATGCCCAGCTCTTCGGTGACCACCTGGCCGCCGGTCAGGATGGCGATGTCCTTGAGCATCTCCTTGCGGCGCTCGCCGAAGCCAGGGGCCTTCACGGCGGCGCAGCGGATCGTGCCGCGCAGCTTGTTGACCACCAGGGTGGCCAGGGCCTCGCCCTCGACATCCTCGGCGATGATCACCAGCGGCTTCTGCATCTGCACGACCTTCTCCAGGACCGGCAGCATGTCGTTGATGGCGCTGATCTTCTTCTCGACGATCAGGATGTAGGGGTCGTCGAAGGAGGCTTCCATCTTGTCGGTGTCGGTGACGAAGTACGGCGAGATGTAGCCCTTGTCGAACTGCATGCCCTCGACGTGCTCGAGCTCGGTGTGCAGGGTCTTGGACTCCTCCACCGTGATGACGCCGTCCTTGCCCACCTTCTCCATCGCGTCGGCGATCAGGTTGCCGATCACCTCGTCGTTGTTGGCGGCGATCATGGCGACCTGGGCGGTGGCTTCACGGGTCTCGACCGGGACGGAGAGCTTGTGGATCTCTTCGACGACCTGGGCCACGGCCTGCTCGATGCCCTTCTTCACGAACATCGGGTTGGCGCCGGCGGTCACGTTCTTCAGGCCCTCGCGGATCATGGCCTGGGCCAGCACGGTGGCGGTGGTGGTGCCGTCACCCGAGACGTCGTTGGTCTTGGAGGCCACTTCGCGAAGAAGCTGGGCACCCATGTTCTCGAAGGGGTTCTCGACCTCGATCTCCTTGGCGATGGTCACACCGTCGTTGGTGATCGTGGGGGAGCCGAACTTCTTGTCCAGCACCACGTTGCGACCGCGCGGTCCGAGGGTGATCTTCACCGCGTTGGCCACGGCGTTGGCGCCGGCCTCGAGGGCCTGGCGGGCTTCCTGGGAATAAAGGATCTGCTTTGCAGCCACTGGTCTTTCCTCCAGATTTCACTTCCGGGGTCCCCGTCGGGGGCGACCCTCATGTCTTGAGTCGAAGGTTGAGCGAGGGGACCACCCTAGACGAGGATGGCCAGGACCTCGCTCTCCTTGACGATCAGGTATTCCTGACCGTCGACCTTGACCTCGGTGCCGGAATACTTGCCATAGAGGACCCGGTCTCCGACGCGGACCTCCATGTCGACCTTCACGCCCTTGTCGGTGATCCGACCCGGGCCCACGGCCACGACCTCGCCCTGCTGGGGCTTCTCCTTGGCGGTGTCCGGAAGGATCACTCCACCA